>WNGE01000397.1_pt1 | contig 58710 bp, 52 predicted proteins | sample 5400651 | NCBI WGS metagenome assembly WNGE01 (sample SAMN13153370, study PRJNA577476) | soil metagenome | isolation source: 60 cm soil or saprolite under grassland replicate 2 | place: USA:California | collected 2016-06-15 | reverse complement strand
GTGGCATCAGCCGCCGCCAGGTACCCCAGCGCGGCCGTCAGCATCTCCAGCGCCTCATCAGCGCTGGCGGGCGGCATCACACTGCTCATCGCGGCGCGTCACCTCCTCCCGATGCTCGCGGACCGGCGGACGGACTCCTTTCGGTGGTCATCGACTGGTTCGATCCTAGCATCCAGGGAGGACATTTCCCGGGAGAAACTCGCCCGTCAGGCTACTTCAATCGAAAAAGATAGCTATGAGCTTGGCGGGTGTCGCGGGACGCTTGGGACTCGAGTCGCCAGCGAGCACGAGCACGGTGCCTCAGTTTGCGTCCTGGCGGCTGACCCAGGCGGCGAGCTGGGTTCGTGAGGTGAACCCGAGCTTGCTGAAGATGTGCTCGATGTGAGAATCGACCGTTCGCTTGGCCAGCACCAGCTGTTCGGCGATCTCACGGTTCCCGAGGCCCTGGGTCACCAGCTCGGCGATCTCCCGCTCCCGCCTGGTCAGCGGGTCGGCGGAGATCTTGTCGGCCGGGACCGGCACCTCGTTCCTGGCCACCGCGATCGCCTCGGCTACGGACAGCTCCAGGCCATGCTGACGGTAGTTCTCGAACCGCTCGTCGCCCAGCGCCTGCCGGCAGGTTTCCGCGGCGCTCCGCCGGATCTCGGCGTAATACGGGCCTTGCTGGATGGGCGCGCGGAGCATCTTCCAGAACGCGTCGCCGGCCCCGCATAGCCCGGCCGCCCGGGCGAAGTCCTCCTGAGCTACCAGGCAGACGGCAAGCAGGTCGATCGCCATCGTGATGGTATGCAGGTCGCCTAGAGACTCCTTGATCCGCAAGCAGGCGAGGGTGTCCTCGACAGCGTGGCCGACGTCGCCGGACAGCCAGCGTGCGGCCCCGCGGGTCCACAGGGCGGTACCCCGGCTCCACTGCTCCCCCAGCTCCTCGCTGATGCGCAGGCACTCCTCGCTCAGCGCAATGGCGCGGTCGAGTTCGCCGGTGAGGCAGCAAACAGCGGCCAGCCGCGTGAAGGTCACGAGCGCGAACGGGTCGCTAAAGCCGATCTCGGCGTACTCGGCCAGCGCGTTCTCATGCCGGGCACCCGCCGTCTGCAGGTCCCCGGCGAAGAACGACGCGATCGCCTGCGCATCGGTCACGTGCGCGCGCAGGTCCCGGTCGTGCCGCTCCTGCGCGAGGTCTGCGGCCCGGGCCAGCAGCGGCTCGGCCTGCTCCAGGTCCCCCTGCTGCAAGGTGAGGACGCCCGCCCCGTACACGGCCCAGGCCGCCTCCGGCGAGTCGGACCCGACGGCCAGCGCCCGGTCGTGCCAGCGCCGGCCCTCGGTGAACAGCCCGAGCGATAGCCAGTAGTGCCGCAGCAGCACCGTCATGCGCAGGCCGGTAGCCTCCTGTCCGGGGCTTGTGAAGGAATGGTCGAGGGCGACCCGCAGGTTAGGGGTTTCCTGCCGGAGCCGAACCAGCCATCCGACCTGCCCGGGGCCGAGGCTGCCGGCCGCCGCCTGCTCGGCGAGGCCGAGGTAGTAGTCGCGGTGCCGGCGCCGTAGGTCGTCTTGCTCGCCGAGCAGAGCAAGGTGCTCGGCTCCGTATTCCCTGATCGTGTCGAGCATCCGGTACCGGCGCCCGTCCTGTTCGCACAGCACGATCGACTTCTCGACGAGCCTGCCGAGGGTATCGAAAAGGGCGCCCGCGGTGAGCGGTTCCCCGGCACATACGCGTTCGGCGGCTTCGAGGTCGAAACCGCCGGGGAACACCGACAGCCGGGCCCACAGCCGTTGTTCCCGCGCCGTGCACAGCTCATGACTCCAGCCGATCGCCGCGCGCAGCGTCTGATGACGGTCGTCGCTGGATCGAGCCGTACCGAGAAGCAGGAAGCGGTCATCGAGCCGGGCGACGATCTGCTCGATCGACATGGCGCGCAACCGCACGGCGGCGAGTTCGAGGGCGAGCGGGATACCGTCCAGCCTGCGGCACAACTGGACCACCGGCTGCTGATTCGCGGCGGTGAGCGTGAACCCGGGCACCATCGCTTCCGCCCGGTCGGCAAACAGCGCCACCGAGTCAGACCCGGCGGCGGCCTCGTCGGAGTCGGGTACCTCGAGCGGCGAGATCAACTGCGCCTGCTCGCCCCTGACACCGAGCGGCTCCCGGCTGGTCGCCAGGATCCGCAGCCGGGGAGCGGCCGGCAACAGCGCCTCGGCCAGCTTCGCGCAGGCATCAACCAAGTGCTCGCAGGTGTCCAGGATCAGGAGAAGATGCCGTTCGGCCAGGTAGTCCGCCAGCACATCCACCGGATCGCCTGCGGCCTGGTCCGGTAGGCCCAGGCTGGCCGCGACTGTCCGGGCCAGCAACTCCGCGTTCCGCAGCGCCGATAGCTCGGCCAGCCACACTCCGTCGGCGAACGACCGTTGCAGATCCGCGGCCAGATGCAGCGCCAGCCGGGTCTTCCCGACCCCGCCTACACCGCGTAAAGTGACCAGCCTGTACCGTTCGAGGGCCTCCCTGACCTGGGACAGCTCCCGCCCTCGCCCGATAAAACTGGTCACCTCGGCAGGGAGATTGCTCCTCCGCCGTTCCGGTACGAGAGTCGTCACGGTGCCTCGGTTCCTTATCCGCCGCTAGGTCGGGCAGGATCCCGGGCGAGGTTCGGGGCGCTGGCTCCGCCGGGCGGGGCAGCCACGGCAGGCGGTCGCTGACGGCGACGGCGATGACCAGCGCGGCGGTGCAGGCCCCCAGGGCCAGGGCGGGGATGGCGTCGGCGGCCAGGCCTAGCAGGCCCAGCACCGCGATCCCGGCCAGCCGCGGCCAGGACAGGACGCGCCACACCACCAGCTTGAAGGCGGCGTGGCCGGCCAGGAACAGCGCCGGGCCGCCCAGGATCATCCACGCCGAGGCGTTGCTCGCGGCCGCACCGGGGTCGGCCAGGACCTTCTCGTCGGCGGCCGCGCAGACGATGATGCCCGCCACCATCACCGGTGGATGAGGTGGTACGCCGAACGGCCCAGCCGGCCCGGGTCGCCGGACCTGGCGATCATCTCCGCCGCCGCTCCGGCGCTCTGGTCGAAGTACAGCCACCACAGCGCGACCGAACCGGCGAACGCGACGACGAAAGACGCCACGCTGGCCGCTGAGCGCCGGAACGATCCCGGAGCAGCGGCGGAACCGGGGATTCCTGTTCGGCCAGGTCGCTCATCGGTGATTCTTACCAGGCGTAATACTCCGGAGCAGGCTGGTACCCGGGGAAGATGTCGTCGAGCCGTTTGAGCACGTCCTCGCCGAGGTGGACGGTGATCGCGTGCTGCGCGTCGTCCAGCTGGTCCTCGGTGCGCGGCCCGATGATCGGTCCGGTGACGCCCTCCTGGTGCAGCAGCCAGGCCAGCGCCACGTGGGCCGGCTGCTCGCCGAGCTCGTCGCACAGAGCCTCGTAGGCCGCGATCTGCTCGCGGTGCCGGCGCAGGGTGTCGGCGGCCCGGCCGGCCTGGCGGCGCCGGCCCTCGCGCTCCTGCTTCAGCACGCCGCCGAGCAGGCCGCCCTCGAGCGGGGACCACGGGATGACGCCCACGCCGTGCTCGATCGCCGCGGGCAACACCTCGAGCTCGATCTCCCTGGTCAGCAGGTTGTAGATGGACTGCTCGCTGACCAGGCCGAAGAACCCGCGGGCGGCGGCGGTGTCGTTGGCCTGCGCGATGTGCCAGCCGGCGAAGTTGGACGAGCCGACGTAGAGGATCTTGCCCTGGTTGACGAGGACCTCCATCGCCTGCCAGATTTCGTCCCACGGGGTGTCCCGGTCGACGTGGTGCATCTGGTACAGGTCGATGTAGTCGGTGCGCAGCCGGCGCAGCGATGCGTCGCAGGCCCGCCGGATGTTCAGCGCGGACAGCTTGCCGTCGTTGGGCCAGTCGCCCATTGCCCCGTACAGCTTGGTGGCGAGCACGGTGCGCTCCCGGCGGCCGCCGCCGGACGCGAACCAGTCGCCGATAATCTCCTCGGTCCAGCCGGGATGCGCCTGCTCGTTCTGGGCCACCGCGCCGGGCGGGCTCTGCGCGCCGCCGTAGCGATTGGCGGTGTCGAAGAAGTTGATGCCGATCTCGTGCGCATGATCCATGATTGCTTCCGACTCGCCGGCGGAGGTCAGCGGCCCGAAGTTCATGGTCCCGAGGCAGAGGCGGCTCACGGATAGGCCCGAACGGCCTAGATGGATGTATTCCATATCGCTAACCCTTTCACGGCATTGCGGTTTCACTCGTCCCTGCCTGGATAGCCCGGTGCCTGGCCACCCGATCGCGGGTGCCGCACGCAGCCGAGCAGTAACGGCGGACGGCGCCCCGGCCCACGTTCACGAACGGGCGGCCGCAGGACGGCGCGGCGCACAGGCCGGCCGGGGCCGCCTGGCGCTCGGCCAGCAGCACGGCCAGAGCCAGGCAGGAGGAGGTGAGGAACCAGTCGGCCCAGGGCGCGTTGTCGTCGCCGTCCACGTGCACATGCCAGCCGGACGTGCCGCCGTGGCTGGTCAGCCGGGGCGGGTGCGCGCGCCCGGAGAGCAGGTGGTTGATCCGCTCCGCGGCGGCGGTCACGCCGTTGGCCGCGAAGACCTCGCGCAGGTCGAGGGCGGCCTGGCGCAGTTCGGCGAGGTCGGCGGCTGAGATCTCGATGGGCTCGGGTTCGCCGTACTTCCGCAGCACCGCTATCAGCCCGGCCCGTCCGGCGCGGCGTCCCGGGCCGGGGAGCAGCACGGCGAGCAGATCCGCGGCGCGCTGCGCGGCGTCGTGGACACTGCTGCCCAGCACGCCGCTGCCGAGCATGGGCTCCTGACTGGCCACGAGCGCCAGTGTAACGTGTTTCTATGATTTCCCGTTACACGGACGGGCGGGGGCTGCGCCGGTACCTGGCGGGGGCGGCGGCCGCCCGGGCCGGCGACGAGATGTCGGGACCGGCGCTGCTGCTACTCGGCTTCGCCGTGACCGGACGCCCCGGGACCGGCTCCGGGCTGCTCGCCAGCCTGACCATCGCGGGGGCCGCGGGCGGGCCGATGTTCGGCGCGCTGCTCGACCGCAGCCGTCGGCCGGACCGGCTCCTGGCCTGGACGCTGGTCGCCTACGCGCTGGGCATCGTGGCCGTCCAGGCCGCCGTAGGCCGGCTGCCGATGCCGGCGCTGGCGGCGATCGCGCTGCTCGCCGGGCTGTTCAACCCGGCGGTGACCGGCGGCTGGACCGCGCAGCTTCCCCGCGTCGTGACCGGGCGCGAGCTGGACCGCGGTTCGGCGCTCGACGCGCTCACCTTCAGCGCGGCCAGCCTGGCGGGCCCGGCCCTCGCGGCGGGGGTGGCGGCCGGGATCGGCGCCCGGGCGGCGGTGCTGACCGCCGCCGCCCTGGTCGCGCTGGCGGTGCCGTCCGCCTGCTCGCTGTCGCGGTACCGGCCGCCCGCCGTAGGTGCAGGCCAGCGCCGGGTAGCACTGCGGCGGCAGATGGCCGCGGGGTTCGCCGTGATCGCGGCCCGGCGCCCGCTGCTGCGGGCCACCGTCACCTCGGTGGTGTCCTACGCCGGGATCGGCATGTTGCTGGTCTGCTGCCCGCTGCTCGGCGCGCAGCGGCTCGGCGACCCGGCCCGCGGCGCCCTGCTGATCAGCGCGACCGCGGCCGCCTCGCTGACCGCCAACGCGATCCTGGCCCGGCGGCCCGGGCGCGGCCGGGCGGACACCCGGGTGTTCGCCAGCACGCTGGTGATCGGGGTGAGCATAGCCGCGGCGGCGCTGGCGCCGGGCTGGCTCACGCTGGCCGCAGTCGCCCTGGGCGGGGCGGGCGAGGGCCCACAGCTAACCGCGCTGTTCGCGGTGCGGCACCGGGAAACCCCGGCAAACCTGCGCGGGCAGGTCTACACCACGGCGGCCAGCCTGAAGATCGCCGGCCTAGCGGCCGGGGCGGCGCTCGCCGGGCCGCTGGCCGGGTGGTCGGTGACCGGCTGCCTGCTGATCGCGGCGGGAACCGAACTGTGCGCCGCGGCCGCCTACCTCGCGGCCGGGTCGATCCGTCCGGGACAGCGTGAGCCCGCCGCCGCGCCGCCGCCCGGCCGGGCAGGCACGGACACGAGGGCAGACAGACCGGTCCGTTCGGGATAATGTCTTGGCTTTTGCTATCCTGGGTTCATGCATCGTGTGACGCAGTGGTGGCTGGCCCCCTAGGGCGGCTGCATCCTGCGTTAGCAAAGGCCGTCCGGATGGACGGCCTTTTTCGTGCTCCCATCCGGACCTACGGGAGGACGATAATCATGACCGTGACCATCGAGCACCGGCGTTCGGCCGAACTCGAGGAACTGATCGACCAGGACGCGGCGGCGTTCCGCATCCTGACCGGCGACCGGCCGACCGGGCCATTGCACCTGGGCCACTACTTCGGCACGCTGCGGAACCGGGTCAGGCTGCAGGATCTCGGCGCCGAGGTCTTCGTGCTGATCGCCGATTTCCAGGTGCTGACCGACAGGGACACGGCCGAACGGCTGGATGAGTACGTGACCGGGATGCTCCTCGACTACCTGGCCATCGGCCTCGACCCGGCCCGGACGATGATCTTCGCGCACAGCGCGGTACCCGCGCTCAACCAGCTGCTGCTGCCGTTCCTCAGTCTGGTCTCGGTGCCCGAGCTGAACCGCAACCCGACGGTCAAGGACGAGATCGCGCACTCCAGGCAGGCGTCGGTCAGCGGCCTGATGCTCACCTACCCGGTGCACCAGGCGGCGGACATCTTGTTCTGCAAGGCGAACCTGGTGCCGGTGGGCCAGGACCAGCTGCCCCACCTGGAGATCGCCCGGCTGATCGCACGCCGGTTCAACGAGCGCTACGGCCGGCCGGTGTTCCCGGTGCCCGACGCGCTGCTGTCGGCCGCGCCGCTGCTGCTCGGCACTGACGGCACCAAGATGAGCAAGAGCCGCGGCAACACCATCCCGCTGTCGGCCAGCGCGGACGAGACCGCCCGGCTGATCCGGGGCGCGACGACCGATTCCGAGCGCTCGATCAGCTACGACCCGGAACGACGGCCCGCCGTCTCCAGCCTGGTCCTGCTGGCCGCGCTGTGCCTGGACCGCGACCCGCGGGAAGTCGCGGACGGCATCGGCGACGGCGGCGCCGCGGTGCTGAAGAGCGTGGTCACCACCGCGGTCAACGACCTGCTCGCCCCGGTCAGGGCCCGCCGCGCCGAGTACGCACGGGACCTCGGCTACGTGCGCCAGGTACTGCGAGACGGCAACGAGCGGGCCAACGAGATCGCGGCGGCCACCCTGGCCGAGGCGCAGGCGGCCCTGGGCATGCGCTACTGAGTAACGGTCTCGGCCGGGGTGTCGAGCACCCGGCCGGGGCCGACCGCGCGCACGGGTCCGCACAGCGTGAACGAGCCCTGCAGCGGCAGCTGGTCCGAGGCCCCGCCCACCGCGACGCCGATCTCGCCCGGCTCCACCGCCCGGGCCAGGTCCCGCCCGGCTCCACCGCCAGGGCCAGGTCCCGGCCGGTGAACGCGGTCCGGTCGGCGTGCAGCCGGAAGGTGACCCGGCGCGCCTCGTCGCCAAGCACGGCCACCACCACGTCGGCCTCCCGCGCGTGCGCGGCGGCGTGCATGCAGTAGCGCATGGCGCTCAAGACCCGGGCAGCCGTGCGGAAGGGCGGTCCAGCCGACCTGAGTGGTCACTCCGGCCACAAACACCTCCCCCGTTACAGCGGTGCTGCCCGGCGCTCGCTCGCTTCATGATCGCGAAGACTTTGCTACTGCAGGGAGTACCAAACCCTTCGCGATCATCGAAAAACCGCTCGAGCGCGCGTCGCGACGGCTCGGCAACGAGACTGAAGGCCCTCATGTGGTCTCGGCGGCGGGGTGGCAGGCGTGGCCTGGGATATGACGCAGGCGCGGCGCGAACGCTGGCAGGGCCGGAGCGGCTGGGGCGGTGGCGGCGGCGCGTTCGTGGCAAGGTGGGTCCGTGGCCGGTGCTGACCTTGTGACTTCGTTGCGCCAGGCGGGCGTGAGCCGCGGCGATCTCGTCGCGCTGGTCATCTCCCCCGCGCTGGAGCTTGGGCTGGCCGCCGGGGCGAGCTCGTGGACGGTCCCTTGTGTCGCGGCCGAGATCGGCCGGGCGGACGAGGAGCTGCGGCCGCGCTGGGTGCTGTGGTCGGGGCAGACGGCGGCGCGGCTGGCCGATGCCGGGGTCCGGCTGGCCACGTGCTGGGATATCGCCGCGGTGCACCGGCTGCTGTTCGGCGGCTGGCGGGCCGATCCGGGCTGGGCCTGGGCCCGGCTGCGCGGCCTGGCCACCGACACGATGCCGGCCGACGGCCCGCTCGACCTGTTCGGTATGGACGTGGGCGAAACCGGCGACCCGGTGGCGCCGGACGGGCACCTGCGCCCGGAGTGGGTCAGCGGCGGCTGGTCGGACGGCCCGAAGCGGATCGCGCGCTGGGCCGCCCTGGCCCTGGACCTCGCCGGGGAGCAGCAGGCCGCGCTGGCCGCGCTGGATGACCGGCCGATGGCCCTGCCGACGGCCCGCGCCGAGTCCACCGCCGAACTGCTCTGCGTGGAGCTGTGCGCGGACGGGCTGCCGATGGACCGGGCTGTCGCGGAACAGGTCCTGACCTCCTTCATCGGTCCCAGGCCGCGCGGCGAGGCCGACGCCGCGGCGCAGCGGGCCGCCCGTGACGCGGAGGTCTTGCGGCACGCGCCCGCGGGCGTCACCGCGGACCTGCGCAGCCCGGCTCAGGTGAAGTCGCTGCTGGCCCGGATGGGTGTCGACGTGCCGGATACCAGGGCCTCGCGACTGCGGGAGATGCGGGATGCTCATCCGCTGATCGGAGCGCTGCTCGACTGGCGCAAGGCGGAGCGGATCGCCACCACTTACGGCTACGCCTGGCTGGACGCGTACCTCGGCGCGGACGGCAGGTTGCGCGGCGCCTGGACTGGCTCGGACGGTGCGGCCGGCCGGATGACGGCGTCGGCGGGCCTGCACAACATGCCGGCCGCGCTGCGCCCGGCCGTCATCGCCGCCGACGGGCACGTGTTCGTCCGGGCCGACCTGGGCCAGATCGAGCCGCGGGTGCTGGCCGCGGTGTCCGGGGACCGGGCCCTGGTGACGGCGGCCCGCTCCGAGGACCTTTACGCGCCGGTGGCGGCGCAGCTCGGCGTGGAGCGGGCGGTGGCCAAGGTCGCGGTGCTCGGCGCGATGTACGGCCAGACCACCGGGCACGGCGCCCAGGCGCTGCGCCGCCTCAACGCGGCCTACCCGGTGGCGATGGCCTACCTCGACTCCGCCGACCGGGCCGGGAGGGCAGGCCGTGACCTGCGCACCTACGGCGGCCGCCTGATCCAGCTGGCGGCCTCGGAACCGCGGAGCATGAGCCGGGCCGCGGCCTACGGCCGGTACGCGCGCAACGCGATGATCCAGGGCGCAGCGGCGGAGCTGTTCAAGGTGTGGGCGGTCATCGTCCGGGCCCGGTGCGCGCCGCTCGGCGCCCGCATCGTGCTGTGCCTGCACGACGAGCTGCTCGTGCACGTCCCGCACGAGCAGGCGGAGCCGGTGTCCCGGCTGGTCGACGGGTGCCTGCAGGAAGCCGCCCAGCGCTGGGCGCCCGGCTGCGGGGTCCGCTTCATCTCCGCCACCACGGTCGTCCGCAGCTGGTCGGACGCCAAGGGCGCGGCCCTGACCCCGGCAAGCCCGGAAAGCACGGCAGCCCTGGCCAGCCCGACGAACCCGGCGGGCTAACGCGTGCGCTTGCCCTCGCGCAGCGACTCGACGGTCTTGGTCAGGCGGGTGGCCCGGGTCTCCGCTTTCCTGGCCTCTTCGATCCAGCGCACCCATTCCTTGCGGTGCGTGTAGGACAGCCCGTCGAAGCAGGCCCGGGCCTCCTCGTCCTGGGTGAGCGCCGCCGCCAGGTCAGCGGGCACGGCGACCTCGCGCGGGCCGCTGTCCAGGGCGATGTCGACGTCAACGTGATCGCCGGCGGCCACGCCGGCCCCGGTCCGGTTCTCCGCGCTCAGCGGGATGAGGAACCGCCCGCCCATCCGGGCGACCGTGGTCCGGTAGGTGTGGCCGCCGATCGTCACCGTGACCGGCGGACGGTTACCCGAGCCCAGCGCCGCGACCACGTCCTCCGGGATCTCGATCCCGGTCGCGGTCTTGCCGCCCAGCTCCACCGTCGCGCGGAATCTCATGGGCCCGAGTATGCCACCCCCGGCTCAGCCCGGCCCGGTCCCGGCCGCCGCGACCACAACCGCAGCGAACTCGCCGGGTGCTTCCAGCGGCGAGAAGTGGCCGGCGCCGTCAAGCCAGGTCAGACGGGCATTGGCAAAGAACTCGCCGATCCGGTCGGACCATTCGCGAGGGAACAGCGGGTCGTATTCCGGCCACAGCACGGTGGTCGGCACCGTGATCCGGTCCTGCGGGGCGGGGGCCTTTTCAGCCAGTGACGCCGCGACCGACCCGGCGCCCGCCCGGTACCAGGTGATCGAGGCGGTGAACGCGCCCGGCGGCCCGTAGACCGACACCAGGTGATCGAGATGCTCGTCGTCCGGCTCGTAGGCTGGGCCTGACCAGTGCGACCAGAAGTGCCTCAGGTACGCGCGGACGGCGTCCGGCCGCCCGTCGATCAGCTCGGCCGACAGCCCGAGGTTGTGGAAGGCCTGGTACCAGAACTCCCGCTGGGCCCGCGGGGCGAGGATCCGGTCCCCGATCCCGGGCAGCGGCGGCGCGATAACCAGGGCACGGACCAGGTCGGGGTGGTCCCTCGCGACGGCCTGGGCGATCCTGCTGCCGATGTCGTAGCCGGCCAGGACCACCGGCCCGAGCCCCAGCTCGCCGATCAGCCCGGCGATGCTCCGGGCCTGGGCCGCGGCGTTGTACTGCCGGGCCGGTTCGGCCGGGTGCTTGTCGGACTCGCCGAACCCCCGCAGGTCGGGGACGATCACGTCGGCGGACCGCGATACGAGCGGGACGACCGCGCGATAGTCGGTCCGGTCCCCGGGCCAGCCGTGCAGCAGCAGCACCGCGGGACCCGATCCGGTCCGCTCGTAGGCCAGCCGGAATTCGTCGATCGCTGCTTCGGAGCGCATAGCGGTCATTATCTACAACGAGCCGGCGTAGATGACCGCCTCCCGGCCGTCAGGTGTCTTGCAGGATGCCGATGAGGTTGCCGTCCGCGTCCTTGACCGAGGCGATCAGCCGGCCGCCGCCCACGTCCTTGACGTCCTGGTCCAGCTGCGCGCCGCCCTCGAGCAGCGCCTGCAGCGTGCCCTTGATGCCGGTGACGTGGTAGTAGACGACGGCGCCGCTCTTGTGGCCGTGCGGGTCGAGCCCGATGGCCTGGTCGTTGACGTTGAACTGGACATAGTAGGGCTCGTCCATGTCCGGGGCGGCCCCCAGGACGACGCTGAACGCGGCCTTGGCCCTGGCGAGGTCGCTGGCGGGGTAGATAACGGTCTTGATGCCTTCACTCATGGGTACTCCAGATGGTTGCCGTCACATCGACCCGGTTCCGTGGGTCATCGATATGACACACGGCGACGGAGGAACGTGACCGATGAGCGAACACGACTGGCTGGCCGAACGGTTCGAGGAGAACCGCCCGCACCTGCGCGCGGTGGCGTACCGCATGCTCGGCTCGTCAGCCGAGGCGGACGACGCGGTGCAGGAGGCCTGGCTGCGGCTCAGCCGTGCGGGCACCAGCGGGGTGGACAACCTGGGCGGCTGGCTCACCACGATCGTGGCGCGGGTATCGCTGAACATGCTGCGCTCGCGGACGCTGCGACGCGAGGAGCCGATAGACGCGCCGGCCACCGGGCAACCGGTCACGCCACCGCCGAACGGGACCGACCCGGAGCACGAGGCGGTGCTGGCTGATTCGGTCGGGCTGGCGCTGCTGGTGGTGCTGGACATGCTGACCCCGGCCGAACGGCTCGCGTTCGTGCTGCATGACATGTTCGCCGTGCCGTTCGAGGAGATCGCCCCGGTCGTGGAGCGCTCCCCCGCCGCCACCCGCCAGCTGGCCAGCCGGGCCCGCCGCCGGGTGCAGGAGGCCGGGGCGCAGGAGGCCCGGGTGCAAGAGGAAGGGCCCGGAGACCCGGACGCCGAACGGCAGCCGGGCGAGATCTCGCGGCGGCGGGAGGTGGTCGCCGCCTTCCTGGCCGCCTCGCGGGAAGGCGACTTCGACGCGCTGCTCACCATGCTCGACCCGGACATCGTGCTGCGGGCCGACGATGCCGCCGCGCAGATGGGCGCGGACGCCGAGGCGATCGGCGCGCGCGCGGTGGCGGGCGTCTTCTCCGGGCGGGCCAAGGCGCTGCGGCCCGCGCTCATCGACGGCGCTCCGGGCGCGGTGTGGACGCTCCGCGGCGAGACCCGGGTCGTGTTCGCCTTCACGATCACCGGCGGCACCATCACCGCGATCGAGCAGATCGCCGACCCGGAGCGCATCGCCCGGCTCGAGGTGACCCCCCTCAAAGCCGGGCTGAGAACCCGCCAGGCTCAGCGGGGCCAGTTAGCGGGCAGCAGCGGGATCGCGTTGGCCCGGACCACGTTGGCGTAGAACGCGGCGCTGGCCTTGGGGATCCTGCGCTGCGTTCCGAAATCCACGAACACGATCCCGAACCGCTTCTGGTAACCCCAGCCCCACTCGAAGTTATCCAGCAGCGACCAGACGAAGTACCCGGCCAGGTTCGCGCCGTCCTTGATGGCCCGCGCGGCCGCCTCCAGGTGCATGTGCAGGTACCTGACCCGCTCGATGTCGTTCACCTCGCCGTCCGGGTTCACGTAGTCCTCGGCCGCGCAGCCGTTCTCGGTGACGTAGAGCGGCAGGCCGGGAGCCTGCCTGGACACCTCCACCAGGATCTGGTGCAGCCCGCTCGGATCGACGAGCCAGCCCATCGGCGTCCGGTCGAGGTCCGCGGGCAGGTACTCGACCACCCCCGACAGCTGGCAACGGGCCGGGTTCTCGTTCCGCCTGAGGTCGCCGGGATCCCCGGCGCGCAGGAAGATCGGCGAGTAGTAGTTCACGCCGAGGAAGTCCAGCGGCGCCTTGATGAGGTCTAGGTCGCCGTCCGCGATCAGCGCGTCCGGCGGGAGCAGGGCCGGCGGGGCGTGCTCCGGGTACCGGCCGTGCAGCACCGGTCCGAGGTAGATGCCGTTCGCCGCCGCGTCCGTGATAAGCCTGCCCCGTTCGAGCTCGTCCTGCCCGGTGTCGCCGACCACCCGGACCGGATGCATGTCCAGCGTGATCCCGACCTCCGCGGCACCCGCCTTGCGCAGCGCCCGGACAGCCAGGCCGTGGCCGAGCAGCAGGTGATGGGTGGCGGCCGACGCGGCAGCGGCGTCGCGCAGTCCAGGCGCGTGGTCGCCGTTGCGGTAGCCGTTGGTCGAGACTACCTGCGGCTCGTTCAGGGTGATCCACCGGGCGACCCGGTCGCCGAGCGCCCCGGCCATCAGGGCGGCGTATTCACCGAACCGTTCGGCCGTATCACGACTCGCCCAGCCCCCCACCTCCTGCAGTTCCTGCGGGAGGTCCCAGTGGTAGAGGGTGGCCGTGGCCGCGATGCCGTGCCCGGCGAGCTCGTCAAGCAACGCGCGGTAATAGTCCAGGCCGCGCTGGTTGACGGCGCCCCGGCCGCCGGGCTGGACCCGCGGCCAGGAGATGGAGAAGCGGTACGAGCTCAGCCCGAGGGAGGCGAGCAGAGCCACGTCCTCGGGGTAACGGTGATAGGAGTCGCAGGCGATGTCGCCGGTGTCGCCGCCGCGGACCTTTCCTGGCGTGTGGCTGAAGGTGTCCCACACCGAAAGGCCCCGGCCGCCGGCGGCCGCCGCTCCCTCAATCTGGTAGGCGGCCGTTGACGCTCCCCAGGTGAACCCGTCCGGGAAGCCGAGTGCGCCGTCGCTCGCCGCCAGTTCCGTCATCAACCTCTCCTTTGTTACGACGTGGACACGAACCTTGACCGGCCCTGTGCTGAGGGTTAGTGTAAGCGCTTAGATTTCCGGTGTAAACGTTTACATGTCGTTTATGTGAAGCCTGGATGTCAGCCGACGGACCTGAATTCTGAGGACCCCAGCAATGCCTGTGATCGGGACAACGTGGTAACTCTTTTCGACGTGGCGCGCCTGGCCGGCGTCTCCACCGCCACGGTCTCACGGGTGGTGCACGGCCAGGACCGGGTGCGCGAGGCCACCAGGATCCGGGTCCAGCAGGCCATCGAGGAACTCGGCTACGTGCCCGACGGCGCCGCGCAGAGCCTGTCCCGCCGCCGCAAGGACGTGATCGGCCTGGTCTGCGTGGAGCGGCACGAGCAGCAGTACGACATCGAGAACATGAACCTGCTGTTCTACGACGAGGTACTGCGCGGGGTGGAGTCCCGGATCAGGAACCACGACTGGTCGCTGCTCATCACCTTCCTGCAAGGAGCACACGACCCCAGCTACGCCCGGATCGAGTCATTCACCGGCAAGGTCGACGGCATCTTGATCGGCGAGGGGATCGTGCCCTCCCCGTTCATCGAGCGGCTGGCCACCCGCCTGCCCGTGGTGATCTTCGCGGGCACCCCGCACGAGCAGGCCGTCGACGTGGTGGCGGCGGACAACCTGTCCGGCTCGGCCGCCGTGGTCACCCACCTCATCCGCGCGCACGGCAGGCGGCGGCTCTACTGGGTGCACGGGCCCGCGGACTCGCCGGACTCCCGCGAGCGGCGGCTTGGCCTCGACTACGTGCTGCACGCCAACCCGCACAGCGAGCTCACCGGCTTCTACCAGGGGTTCTACAGCGTCCAGAGCGGCGAGGAGGCCGGCGAGGCACTGCTGGCCAGGCCCCGGCGCGAGCTGCCGGACGCGGTCGTCTCCGCCAACGACCAGATGGCCATCGGCGTGGTCAAGGCGCTGTCCCGGGCCGGCGTCCGGGTGCCGGAGGACGTGGCCGTGGTCGGCTTCGACGACATCTTCCCCGGCAGCCTGTGCGACCCTCCGCTGACCACCGTGCACCAGCCGATGCGCATGCTGGGCGAGCGGTCCTGCGCCCGGCTGCTCGAGCGCATCGCGAACCCGGGGCTGCGGCCCGCCACCGAACTCCTGCCCACCGAGCTGGTGCTGCGGTCCAGCTGCGGCTGCCCGCCGGGCACCGTGGTCCGGGAGCCGGTGCCGACACTGAAGGTTCCGCGGTCGGAGCTCACCGCCGCGGCACCGTCCCATTCCCCCCGACCGAGCCCCCAGCCAGGTCGCCGCCCGGCCCGGCAAGCAGCGAAGGCATAGGAGCCGCCATGCCGTTCATCGTCCGCCGCCTGGTGTTCTACCTCGTGGCCGCCTGGGTGGCGCTGACCATCAACTTCTTCATCCCGCGGGCGATACCCGGCAACGCCGTGCAGAACGTGATGGCGAAGTTCCCCAACCTGCAGCCCTCGGCCTACAAGGCGCTCGAGGCGCTGCTGGGGGTGGGGCATCCGGGCTCGCTCTGGAGTCAGTACGTGTCGTACCTCAACGAGATCTTCCACTTCAACTTCGGCACTGACGTCTCCCAGTACCCGGCGCAGGTCTCCTCGCTGCTGGTGCAGACCCTCCCGTGGACCATCACCCTGGTCGGCGTGGCCACCGTCATCGCCTTCCTGATCGGGACCGCGCTGGGCATCGTGGCCGGCTGGCGGCACGGCGGCACGCTCGACCGCGTCCTGCCCGGCCTGATGTTCCTGCAGGCGATCCCGTACTTCTTCTTCGCGCTGATCCTGGTCGAGCTGCTCGCCATCAAGACGCAGGTCTTCCCGAGCGGCCAGGGCTACTCGGACGGGCTGATCCCGGGATGGCACTGGGACTTCATCAGCAGTGCCATCTACCACTCGCTGCTGCCGGCGCTCACCATCGTGCTCACCTCGATCGCGGGCTGGATGCTGCAGATGCGCAACGTCATGATCACCACGATCGGCGAGGACTACGTGATCGCGGCCCAGGCCAAGGGCCTGCCCAACCGGCGGGTCATCTATACCTACGCGGCCCGCAACGCGCTGCTGCCGCAGCTGCAGGGGTTCGGCCTGGCCGTCGGCTTCGTGGTCTCCGGCGCCATCGTCATGGAGATCGTCTTCGGCTACCCGGGCATCGGCCTGCTGCTGCTCAACGCGGTCACCTCGAACGACTACCCGCTGATGCAGGCGATCTTCCTGGTAATCACGTTCGCCGTGCTGCTGGCCAACCTGGTCGTCGACATGATCATCGTTTTCGCCGATCCCCGCGCCCGGAGGAGGGAGGCGACGTCATGACCGCCGTCCTGCCAATCAGCGCCGAACCCACAGCGATCCCCCGGGAAGAAGCCAGGCCGGGTCGCTGGCGCCGGATGCCGACCAAGGCCAAGGTGGGCGCGATCCTGCTCGGCCTGTTCGTGCTGGCCGGCATCATCGGCCCGTTCGTCGCGCCGTACGACCCCTCATTCCAGAACCCGTCGCCCGCGCTGTCAATGCACGCGCCGTACGCCGCGCACCTGCTCGGCACCACGCAGAGCGGCCAGGACGTGTTGTCCCAGCTCCTGACCGGGATCCGGCTCACCCTCGAGCTCGCGTTCTTCGTCGGCCTGGTGGCCACGGTGCTCTCGGTGCTCGTCGGGGTCACCTCGGCCTTCCTCGGCGGCGTGTGGGACGAGGTGCTGTCACTGCTCACCAACGTGTTCCTGGTCATCCCCGCGCTGCCGCTGCTCATCGTGCTGCTGGGCTACCTGCAGAGCAAGGGCCAGAGCGCGACGATCCTGGTGCTCAGCTTGCTCAGCTGGCCGTGGGGAGCCCGGGTGATCCGGGCGCAGACGCTGGCCATCCGTAACCGCGACTTCATCGCGGCGGCCCGGGAGACCGGGGAGAAAACCTGGCGGATCATCTCCCACGAGATCGTGCCGAACGAGGTGAGCCTGATCGCGGCCAGCTTCGTGAACACCGTGCTCTACGCGATCGGCGCCTCGGTGGCCCTGGCTTTTATCGGCGTCACCAACCTGAACGACTGGAGCCTGGGCACCATGCTCTACTGGGCGGAGAGCCAGCAGGCGCTGCAGCTCGGGGCCTGGTGGTGGTTCGTCCCGCCGGGGCTGGCCGTGGCGCTCATCGGCACCGGCCTGGTCCTGCTGAACACCGGGATCGACGAGCTCGGCAACCCGCGCCTGCGCGACGCGGCCAGTGCCAGCCGGATCGCCGGGCGCTGGCTCCCCCCGGCCAACCCCACGCCCGTGCTCAGCGACGTCCCGCAGCGCCGCGGCCGGCTGGCCGGCTTCCTGCACTCGTTCTCCCGCAGCTCGCTGCTTGACGATACCGAGGGAGGGCGGGCCCGATGACCGCCAGTCCAGGCCAGGCCCCGATCCCGGTGGCCACGTCGCACCGGCCGGGCCAGGACCCGGTGCTCGACATCAGGGACCTGTCGGTCGTGTACCGCACGCCGGGCGGCGACGTCCGCGCCGTGGACAAGGTGAACCTGAGCCTGGCGCCCGGCGAGGTCGTCGGCCTGGCCGGGGAGAGCGGCTCGGGCAAGTCCACGCTGGTCTACGGGGCGACCCGGCTGCTACGGGCACCTGCCCTGGTCACCAGCGGCAGCGTCACCTATGCCGGGCGCCGCGTGACCAAGCCCGTCGACCTGCTGCGGTTGCGGCCGGACGAGCTGCAGCGGCTGCGCTGGCGGGAGATCGCCATCGTGTTCCAGAGCGCGATGAACGCGCTGAACCCGGTGCTCAACGTCCGTGATCAGCTGCTCGACGTCATCCACGCCCACCTGCGGATGCCGCGGGACGAGGCCAGGGAGCGGGCCGGATCCCTGCTCGACCTGGTGGGCATCCCGCGGTCCCGGCTGCGCAGCTACCCGCACGAGCTGTCCGGCGGCATGCGCCAGCGGGTGATGATCGCGATGGCGCTGGCCACCGACCCCGAGGTTGTGATCATGGACGAGCCGACCACCGCGCTCGACGTGGTGGTGCAGCGCGACATCCTGGCCCAGATCGTGGAGCTCAAGGAGCAGCTCGGCTTCTCCATCGTGTTCATCACCCACGACCTGTCGCTGTTGCTCGAGCTGGCCGACCGGATCGCGATAATGTACGCCGGGCAGCTGCTCGAGACCGGCACGGCCGCCGAGATCCACCGCGAGCCGTCGCACCCCTACACCAAGGGCCTGCTCAACTCGTTCCCCTCGCTCCGCGGCCCGCGCCGCGACCTGGCCGGCATCCCCGGCTCACCGCCCGACCTGCGCGACCCGCCGCCCGGCTGCCCGTTCCTGCCGCGCTGCGCGTACGGCACCTCGGCGTGCGAGGAGGTCGACATGCACCTGCTGCAGGTGGCCACGTCCAAGGACCCGGAGCACGTGACGGCCTGCCCGTTCGTGCTGCCGGACACGCCGGCCCCGCAACCGCGGGGTGCCCGCCAGGAAACCGCGGGCCAGAAAATCGCAGGGGAGCCGACGTGACAGAGCAGGCGACCACGCTGACCTCCGCCGCCGCGGCGCGCGGGGAGCTGGCCATGGAGGCGATCTCGGTCAGCAAGGACTTCAAGATCGGCCGCGGCCAGATCGTGCACGCGGTGCGCGACGTCTCCTTCAACCTGTACCGCGGCGCGGTGGTCGCGCTGGTGGGCGAGAGCGGGTCCGGCAAGTCGACCGCCGCCCGGCTGCTGGCCGGCCAGGAACGGCTGACGTCCGGCGCGATCAAGCTGGACGGCAAGCCGGTCGAGGTGAGGCGCCACGACGATTTCCGCCGCTACAAGAGCCAGGTCCAGTACGTCTTCCAGGACCCGTTCGCCTCGCTCAACCCGGTGCACACCGTGCGCTATCACCTGGAGCGCCCGCTGAAGCTGCACCACGGCAAGGGCGCGAACACGGACACCGAGGTCGCCACCCTGATGGAGCAGGTGCGGCTCACTCCCGCACAGCACTTCCTGGTCAAGTACCCGCACGAGCTGTCCGGCGGCCAGCGCCAGCGGGTCTCGTTCGCCCGGGCGCTCGCCGCCCGACCGACCGTGCTGCTGGCCGACGAGCCGGTGTCGATGCTGGACGTCTCGATCCGGCTCGAGATGCTGGGCCTGCTCGACGACCTGCGCCAGCGCTTCAGCCTGGCCATGCTGTACATCACCCACGACATCGCCTCGGCCCGGTACTTCGCTGACGAGGTGCTGGTCATGTACGCCGGGGAGATCGTGGAGCGCGGCCCGGCCGAGGAGGTCACCCAGCAGCCGGCCCATCCGTACACGCAACTGCTCGTCGCCTCGGCCCCGGATCCCGACAACCTCGGCAGCACGCTGCGCCGCGGAGCCAACGGGACCCGGCGCCAGGGCCCGCAGCAAATCAGAGCTCCGGAGCAAGTGGCCACGGCCGGCTGCCCGTTCAGTCCCAGATGCCCGCTCGCCGAGGACCGCTGCCGGCTTCAGGACCCGGCCCTGGAGCCCATCACGGCCACGCGCGCCGCGGCCTGCTGGCGCCTGGACGCAGCCGCTCCGGAGCTCGTCCCGGGGCTGCCGGGAGATGTCCGCACAACCGAAAACTAACCCCCACCGCCGAACACGAGAGAAAGACGGACTGATGAGGAGATTGCACAGTCATAGACGGTTCCTAGCAGTAGGCGCCGCCGGCTTGCTCGCAGCAGGGCTCGCCGCATGCTCGTCGAGCGGCTCCAGCTCGGGTGGCACGAACTCGAGTACTGGCAGCGCCACGGGTAAGACCCTGGTCATGGAGAGCTCCCCGGAGTCCACCATCACCCAGAGCTTCAACCCGTTCGTCCCGACCGGCGCGCCCTGGGGCATGGGCGCCACGGGGCTCATCTACGAGCCGCTGATCCAGTTCAACCTGGCCGCGCCGCCGAAGTACTACCCGTGGCTGGCCACGTCCTACGCCTGGTCCAACGGCGGGAAGACGCTTACCTTCGCGATCCGCCAGGGCGTGAAGTGGAACGACGGCCAGCCGTTCACGCCGGCCGACGTGGTCTTCACCTTCAACATGCTGAAGGCCAACGCGGCGGTCAACCTCAACGGCGTGAAGTACGACGGCGTGACCGCGTCCGGCAATAACGTCGTGCTCACCTTCGCGACCCCGCAGTTCACCAACCTGCAGTCCATCGCCGGCACCGCGATGGTGCCGGAGCACATCTGGAAGTCGGTGAGCAACCCGGCCACGTTCGCGGACCCCAGCCCGGTCGGCACCGGCCCGATGAAGCTGGGCAGCTTCACGCCGCAGGGCTTCACCCTGATCAAGAACCCTTCGTACTGGCAGGCCTCGCAGGTCCAGGTTCCGAAGGTCTTCTTCCCGGTGTACACGTCCAACACGAGCGCGCTGAGCGCGCTGTTCTCCGGGCATATCGACTGGACCGGTAACTACATCCCCGGCCTGCAGCACAGCTTCATCAGCACCAACCCGAGCTTCCACCACCACTGGGAGGCACCCGGCGGGACCAACAGCCTGGTCCCGAACCTGAACAAGTGGCCGACCAACCAGCTGCCGGTGCGGCAGGCGATCAGCGCGGCGATCAACCGCCAGCTGCTGGCCTCCGAGGGTGAGTCCGGCCTGGAGAACCCGGTCCTCAACGCCACCGGCCTGACCCCGCAGCTGTTCGACGCCTGGAGCGGCCCGGTCGCCAGCATGACCGTCTCCGCCACGGGCAGCGCGGCCGCCGCGCAGCAGATCCTGCAGAAGGCCGGCTACACCAAGGGATCGGACGGCTTCTTCGCCAAGGGCGGCAAGAAGGTCTCGATCACGATCACGAACCCGTCCGCTTACACCGACTACGCCCAGGTCGACTCCCTCGTCGCGCAGCAGTTGAAGGCGGCCGGGATCGACGCTACCTTCCAGGGCCAGTCGGTGGACGCATGGAACGCCGACGTCGCCTCGGGTAACTTCCAGCTGACCTCGCACTGGTCCAACGGCGGCATCACCCCGTACAACATGTACGACGGCTGGCTGGACAGCGCGCTGTCCAGCGGCAAGACCGCGACCGGCAACTACGAGCGGCTGAAGGACCCCGCCGTCGACCAGATGCTGGCCAAGCTGGCCGGGGCCGAGACCACCGCCGAGCAGACCACGGCGCTCGAGCCGATCGCGAAGTACGTCGCGGCCAACCTGCCGATCATCCCGACCACGACCGCTTCGCAGTGGTTCCAGTACAATTCGCAGAACTACGTCGGCTGGCCCACGCCGGACAACCCCTACCAGACCGGTCAGCCCTCCGGAACCAACAACGGTCCCGGTTCCGGCACCGACGAGGTCGTACTCCTTCACCTCCGCCCGCGGGCTTAGCTCCCAGCGGCACGCAAGCGGGCCCGCCCCCGGCAACCCCCCCACCGGGGGCGGGCCTTTCCCGAAATACCCCCTGTCCCGGCCCGAATGGGGCCGGATTACTGTGTGGAGTGGGCTCGCGCGGGTAGGGACGGTTGTCCCGCACACTCGCGTTCCGTGTCGGACCTTCAGGAGGTGCCCGTGCCCACGCCAGCCACCGACATCGACCTCGCGACAGCGGCCGAACTCGGCCAGCAGTTGCGTGTGGACTCCGTCCGGTCGAGCACCTCGGCCGGGTCCGGGCATCCCACCTCGAGCATGTCCGCCGCGGACCTGATGGCTGTGCTGGTGAGCCGGCACCTCCGCTATGACTGGGACAACCCGGACCACCCGGGTAACGACCACCTCATCTTCTCCAAGGGACACGCGTCACCCCTGGCGTACTCGATCTTCAAGGCGGTCGGGGTCGTCTCCGACGAGGAGCTGATGACCGGCTACCGCCGCTTCGGATCGCGCCTTGAAGGTCACCCGACCCCGGTCCTGCCCTGGGTGGACGTGGCCACCGGCTCGCTCGGCCAGGGCCTGCCGGACGGCGTCGGCGTCGCGCTGGCCGGCAAGTACCTGGACGAGCTGCCGTACCGGGTCTGGGTGCTGTGCGGTGACAGCGAGATGGCCGAGGGGTCGATGTGGGAGGCCTTCGACAAGGCCTCCCACTACAAGCTGGCCAACCTGATCGCCATCGTCGACGTCAACCGGCTCGGCCAGCGTGGTCCCACCGATCTCGGCTGGGACCTGGACGCCTACCGGCGCCGGGCGGAGGCGTTCGGTGCCCGGGTGTTCGAGATCGACGGCCACGATGTCGCGGCGATCGACCAGGCCATGGCCGAGGCGGGCGATCTGACCGGCGACCGGCCGGCCGTCGTCCTGGCCCGTACCCTCAAGGGCCGCGGCGCCTCCGAGGTGGAGGACCGGGAGGACTGGCACGGCAAGCCGCTCCCGCCGGACATGGCCGAACGGGCCATCGTCGAGCTCGGCGGCGAGCGCCATCTGGTCGTCCGGGGGCCGGCGCCCGCCGAGGGGCAGCCGCGGCGTAGTGTCAACGGCCACGCCGAGGTCAAGCTGCCCGCCTACGACCGCGGCCAGAAGGTGGCTACCCGCAAGGCCTACGGGGAGGCGCTGGCCGCGCTCGGCGCGCGGCCCGACATCGTGGCGATGGACGGCGAGGTGAGCAACTCCACCTTTGCCAACCTGTTCGCCCAGGCCCACCCCGACCGGTTCTTCGAGATGTACATCGCCGAGCAGCAGATGGTCGCCGCGGCGGTGGGTGTGGGCGTGCGCGGCTACCGGCCGTTCGCCTCGACCTTCGCCGCGTTCTTCACCCGGGCCTACGACTTCATCCGGATGGCCGCCATCTCCCGGGCCAGCATCTGCCTGTCCGGCTCGCACGCCGGGGTGGAGATCGGCGCCGACGGCCCGTCCCAGATGGCCCTGGAGGACCTGGCCATGATGCGCGCGGTGCACGGCTCCACCGTGCTCTATCCCGGCGACGCCACCAGCGCCGCCGCCCTGGTCGAGGCCATGGCCGACCTGGACGGCATCTCGTACATGCGGACCACCCGGGGTGCCTACCCGGTGCTCTACGAGGCCGGCGAGCCGTTCCCGGTCGGCGGCTCCAAGGTGCTCCGCTCGGCCGACGACGACCAGGTAACCCTGATCGGCGCCGGGGTCACCCTGCACGCCTGCCTGGCAGCGGCCGGCCAGCTACGGGACGAGGGCATCAGCGCCCGGGTGATCGACCTGTATTCGGTCAAGCCGGCCGACACCGCCACCCTGTCGGCGGCCGCCGCGGCCACCGGCGGGCGGCTGGTCGTCGCCGAGGACCACCACCCCGAAGGCGGCATCGGCTCCGCCGTCGTCGACGCCCTGACCGGTGCCGGGCGCACCGAGCTGAACGTGGCTCACCTCGCCGTCCGCGAGATGCCCGGCTCAGGCACCACCGCCGAACTGCTCGCCGAGTCCGGCATCGACGCCGACGCCGTCGCGGCGGCGGCCCGGAGCCTGCTCGCCTAGCTACTGCCGGTCAGGCCCCAGCGGCGGCGGATGGCGCCGTCGGCCAGGCCGAACAGCTGATCCACGATGACGCCGAGGACCAGGATCACGATGATGATCGCGGTGGCGCTCGGCATGTCGGACTGGTCCTGGTCGGTAGACAGCAGCACGCCCAGTGACGGCTGGTTCGCGATGATGACCAGCAGCTCGCCGGCCATCAGGCTGCGCCAGGCGAACGCCCAGCCCTGCTTGAGCCCGGCCACGAACGCGGGCAGCGAGGCCGGCAGGATCAGGTGCCGGTACAGCGACAGCCTGCGCAGCCCCATCATCTTGCCCGCCTTGAGCAGCAGCGGCGGCGTGTAGTCCACTCCGGCGATCAGCCCGTTGGCCACCGAGGGGGCAGCGCCGAGGATGATCACGAACAAGATAGCCGTGGTCGAGATGCCGAACAGGATGATCGCGAACGGGAACCAGGCGATGGACGGCAGCGTCTGCAGTCCCGTGATCAGCGACCCGACGGCCGCCCGCAGCGGCCTGATGCGGGACACCACGGCGCCGATGACCGCGCCGATCAGCACGGCGAGGCCGAACCCGAGGACAGCTCGTACGGCGGTGGTGGCGATGGCGTGCCAGAGCAGGCCGGCCTGCAGCTGGTGCCAGAGGTTGGACAGGGTGGCTCCCGGCCCGGGGAAGATGGCGCTCTTCCAGCCGCTGACGTGGATCAGCTGCCACACCGCGAGCACGAGAAGGATGGCCAGCCCGACCGGCCACAGGCCGCTCCAGACCCGGCTGGCCAGCCGGCGGCCGCGCTGATCCGACGGCACCTCCAGGGACTCCAGATAGGTCAGCCGTTCCACGTAACCCGGCACGGTCTTGTCCCTGGGGGGCGGCAGGCCGATATCACCGGGCATTTTGGCTCATCTCCTCCCGCAGCCGGTCGGTGACCTGCGCGGCGAGCTCGGCGACCGGAGCCGAGTCGATCCGGCGGGGACGCCCGATGGGCACGTCGTACTCGGCGATGACCCGGCCGGGCCGGCTGCTCAGCACGATCACCCGGTCGCCGAGCCTGACCGCTTCGCGGACGTTGTGGGTCACGAACAGGACGGTCAGCTGACGGCCGCCGCAGATCCGGTCCAGCTCGTCGTGCAGCATGTCCCTGGTCATCGCGTCGAGAGCGCCGAACGGCTCGTCCATCAGCAGCACGTCCGCGTCCTGGGCCAGCGCGCGGGCCAGCGCGACCCGCTGCCGCATGCCGCCGGACAGCTGGTGCGGCCGCTTCTCGCCGAACCCGGTCAGGTGCACCGTGTCCAGCAGTTCCCCGGTCCGCTGGCGGCGCTCGACCTTGCCCATGCCACGGGCCCGCAGCGCCAGCTCGACGTTGCCCGCCGCGGTGAGCCACGGGAACAGCCCAGGTTCCTGGAACATGAACGCCACCCGGCCCCCGCCGGTAGACACCTCACCGGACGTGGCCTGCTCGAGGCCCGCCACCAGGGAGAGCAGCGTGGACTTGCCGCAGCCCGACGCGCCGATGAGGCAGGTGAATTCGCCCGGCGGCACCTCGAGCGATACCTGGTCGAGCGCGCGCACGGCCGAAGCGCCGCGCCCGAACACCTTGGACACGCCCGTCAGCCGGACCGAGTCCCTTTGGAGCCCGGCCTGGGGTGCCGCGCGGCGGTCGGTGACCGTCACGGAATTCACCTGCCTCACCATGGCTAGGAGCTGATCTGGGATTCGCCGGCCGCGGCCAGCGCCTGGTTAAGCGGGCCGAGATCGTAGATCCCGGTCAGGTCGACCGGCTTGAGCAGGCCGAGCGAGGTGGCCTGGTCGGCGTCGGTCTTCAGCGAGGCCGCGGCCGGGTCGTTGGTGAACGTGATCTCCTTGAACGACGCTGCGATAAGGTCCGCCTTGAGCGGCTTGCCGGTGTAGGACGCCAGCTCCGCGTTCGCGTCCGCCTGAGCCTGAGCCGGGTTGGACTTGATGAAGGCGTTCGCCTGCACCTGGGCCTTGACCAAGTCGGCCACGATGGCCGGATGGGCGGAAAGGAAGCTCTGCGTCACCACCAGCAGCGTGGTGACGCCCGGCTCGCTGAGCAGCACCGTGCCGCCGTCGCTGACCATCTGGACGTCGTAAGGAGCCGGCTCGGAACCGCCGGCGATCTGCCCGGACTTGAACTGCAGGACCGCCGCCGAGTTCGGCTTGGTCGGCTTGATGAAAGCGTCACCGCCGCCGGTCGTGGTGGTGGCCACGCCGTGCTGCTTGAGCCAGTACCGCAGGGCCACGTCCTGCGTGTTGCCGAGCGACGGGGTGGCCAGCGACTTGCCCTTGAGCTGGGCGGCCGAGGTGATGCCCTTCTTGACCACGATGGACGCGCCGCCCGTCGCGGCTCCCGAGACGATCTTGATGGCCTTGCCGTCGGACTTCTGCCAGGCGTTGATGGCCGGGTTCGGACCCACGTAGGCGGCGTCGAGCTGGCCGGCCAGGATTGCCGTGGTCTCCTCGGTTCCGCTGCTGAAGGCGGTCGCCTTCACCGTGCCGGCCGAGCCGAGGGCCTTGTTGAAATAGCCGTTCTTCAGAGCGATCAGCGCGGAGGCGTGGGTGATATTGCTCAGGAGGCCGAGCCTGACCGTGACCGGTGAGCCTCCGCCGGCGTTCGCGTCGCTCGCGGAGCCGGTGGACGAAGACGAAGAGCAGCCTGCCAGCAGCAGCGCCGCGGCGATCATCGCGGCGGTCGTGACACGTCGCATCTAGTACCTATTTTCTATCGTTTTTATAGGAAACAATCCGGATTTACTATACATGAAGTAGGCAATGTAGGGAATCGGCTCTGACCTGGGCAGACGAGGGCTGGGCTGGTCACGGCCGACGCGAGTTACCGATGTAACGCCGGCGGTCAGCCACCCATGTCGGATGAGTCCTGCAGCGTGACACCCACCACCGAGGGGAACCTGTCCAGGCACTTCTCCAGCCGGGCCACGTCCGCGTTGGTGGCGTGGTCGATCCGGAAGGTCAGCTGCTGGAGCGCGTAGGGGGAATTGAGGTCCGACGGCACCGGCGGGGCCTTCACCTCGGGGACCTTGGCACAGGCCGAACGGACGGCGAGCCGCTGCGATATCGGCGTGTCCGGCCGGAACGTGACGACGGCCTGCCGCTGCCCTAGCGCCGCGTCAAACTGCGAGCAGCCCGCCAGCGCGACCGCGGCGACGGTGACGGCGACTACGCCGGGTAGTACCCGCATGATGACAGCCTATGGGGTGACGGCTAGTACCGTATCGGAAGGGCCTTCCTGAGGCCATGACACCCAGACAGCAAGGCGATGATGCCCTCAGCTCGTCACATCCTCATCGTTAACTCCCGCAGCGTGCACCAGCCCGTCTTCGTGGTCGGCGCACCGCACTCAGGCGCGGAGCTGATCGGCCGCGCCCTGAAGGCGTCCCCGGGCTTTCACGTAACGATCGGGCAGCCGAGCGTGCTGCGCACCGTGTATGCCTTCGCCCGGCGGCCGTCCATGTACCAGGGCCGGACGCAGGCCGCCGCCACGGTGATCAGGGATGCCTTCGCGCAGGGCTGGCAGGTCACCCCGAGCAGCTGCCTGGAATGCACGCGCGAATGCCGGGCCGCCGCGGGCCTGGCCGCGGACACGGTGGGGCCGTGCGTGGAACTGCGGGGCCTGGAGACGTTCGGGGACGCGAGCCCGGATCTCATCTACTGCGCGGAGGCGCTCACCTACGCGTTCCCCGATGCCCGGATCGTCCAGGTCATCAGGGACGGCCGGGACGTGGTGGCCAGCATGCTCGCCGACCCGGTGGTGATGTCCTGGTACCGGCCGAGCTTCGTGAACGTGGACACCGAATTCCCCAACCCCTTCTTCGGCATCGAAACCGCCGAGGATCGCGACCTGTGGCCCCGGCTGTCCCCGGCCGCCCGGTGCGCGCTGCGCTGGCGCTGGTCCGTGCGCCTGGCCGCCCGGCTGCACCACAACCTGACGTCCGGCCAGCTGAAGACGATCCGTTACGAGCACCTGCTGAGCAAGCCGGAGGACGCGCTGGCCGACCTGTCCCGCTTCGCGGGCACGACCGTGCCGTCGGCCGAGATCCGCAACGAGGCCCGCGCGGGCCGCTCGCGTGGCCGCAGCCGACGCGGCCCCGCCTACGAGGCGTCGCTCAACTCCGAGGACATCACCCAGATAGAGAAGATCGCCGGCGAGGAGATCCGCCGCCTCGGCTACACCCTCTAGGGCCCGGCTGTGCTTTAGGCCGCCTGGCCCGCGAACTGGGTGTGGTACAGGTCGGCGTACAGGCCGCCCGCCGCCAGGAGTTCCTCGTGCGTGCCGCGCTCGGTGATCCGGCCCGAATCGACGACCAGGATCTGGTCAGCCTCCCTGATGGTGGACAGCCGGTGCGCGATCACCAGCGAGGTCCGCCCGGCCAGCGCCGTCTTCAGCGCACGCTGGACGGCGACTTCCGACTCGGAGTCCAGGTGCGCGGTGGCCTCGTCGAGCACCACCACCGACGGGGCCTTCAGCAGCAGCCGGGCCACGGCGACGCGCTGCTTCTCGCCGCCGGACAGCCGGTAGCCCCGGTCCCCCACCACGGTGTCGAGCCCGTCGGGCAGGCCGGAGATCAGATCCCAGATCTGAGCCGCCTCGCAGGCCTGGATCAGCTCGAGCTCGGTGGCCTCGGGCCGCGCGTAGGTCAGGTTGGCCCTGATCGTGTCGTGGAACAGGTGCGCGTCCTGGGTGACCACGCCCACCACGTCGTGCAGCGACTCCTGGGTCACGTCCCTGACGTCGTAGCCGCCGATCCGCACAGCCCCCTGGTTGGGGTCGTAGAGCCGCGCGGCCAGTGCCGTGATCGTGGTCTTGCCCGCACCCGAGGGGCCAACCAGCGCGGTCAGCTTGCCCGGCGGCCCGCGGAAGCTCACCTCGTGCAGCACCCCCGCCCCGGTGTCCTTGCGCTCCGGCGCCGGCAGCGCGATCGACTCCAGCGAGGCGAGCGACACCTCACTCGCCGTCGGATAACGGAACGACACGTCGTCGAACTCGATCTCCGGGGCGAGGGCACCCGGCCCGCTCTCGGTGCGGGGCAGTGCCACCGCGTCCGGCTTCTCCGCGACGAGCGGCTTGAGGTCGAGCACCTCGAAGACCCGGTCGAAGCTGACCAGGGCCGTCATGACGTTGACTTGCAGGCTAGACAGCGAGGTGATCGGGCCGTAGACCCGGGCGAGCAGGGTAGTCAGGGCCACCAGCGTGCCGATCTGGAAGGTGCCGCGGATGACCAGGGTGCCGCCCAGGCCGTAGACGACGGCGGTCACCAGCGAGGCCAGCAGCGTGAGCGCGACGAAGAACACCTGGCCGTACATGGCGGTGACCACGCCGATGTCGCGGACCTTGGCCGCGCGCGAGGCGAACGTGCCGGACTCCTCGCGGGGCCGCCCGAACAGCTTCACCAGCATCGCGCCGGCGACGTTGAACCGCTCGGTCATCGTCGAGCCCATCTCGGCGTTGAGCTGCATGCTCTCCCTGGTCAGCCGCTGCATGCGGCGGCCGACCAGCCGGGCGGGCAGGATGAAGAGCGGGATCATAACCAGGGCGATGACGGTGACCTGCCAGGACAGGTAGAACAGCGCGATCAGGATGACGACCAGGCTGAGCAGGTTGGAGAGCACACCCGACAGCGTGGAGGTGATGGCCTGCTGGGCGCCGACCACGTCGCCGTCGAGCCGGCTGACCAGCGATCCCGTCTGCGCCCGGGTGAAGAAGGCGATCGGCTGGCGCTGCACGTGGTCGAATACCTGGGTACGCAGGTCGTAGATGAGGCCCTCGCCGATCCGGGCGGAGAACCACCGGATCACGAAGCCGAGTGCGGCGTCGAAGATCGCCACGATCGCGACCGCGCAGGCGAGCAGGATCACCAGCTGTTCGTTGCGGCCCAGGATGCCATGGTCGATGATGTCCCGCAGCAGCAGCGGGTTGACGACGGTGATCACCGCGTCGACGGCGGTGGCGAGGAGAAATACGGCCAGGTGCATCCGGTACGGCCGCGCGTAGGCGGCGATCCTGCGGATGGTGCCCGGCTTGAGCTTCTGCTTGGTGATGGAGGGGTCCATCCGGAACCCGCGCATCATGACCATGTTCGCCCGCCCGTACATGATCAGGAAAACCCCCAGGGGCGGGTGATTAGTTCCGTACCGAACGGGTTTGGTATCAGCTAGCAGCGAACTCCAGGGGCTATCCGGGCGGGGTCCCGGCCGTCGTCATCATCGGCGTCGCCGGGCCGGTGCCTCCTGGCCGTGCTTAGTGCTTCACCTTGTTCTTGCCACTGCGAGTCGCGCCACCGCGCCCGCGCAACGTCACTCCCGTCTCGGTCAGGATCCGGTGGACGAAGCCGTAGGACCTTCCTGTCGAGGCTGCCAGTGAGCGGATGCTCTCACCCGAGTCATACCGCTTGCCGAGGGTTGTCGCCAGCTTGCTGCGATCCACCCCCGTCACCCGCGTGCCTTTCTTGAGGGTCTCGGCCACATGTACCTCCAGTTTGATGTGGTCACCATTGAGTACACGTTCCCCCACTGGTAATGATCAGGCATGACCGCAGGATTGGCCACCCAGATGAAGGTAACTGATCACTATATTTTTTCGCGCTGGCCAGGACTGAATCGTGACCATAGGACGGATGCGTCAAACTTGCACCAAACTGATGCAAGTGCTTATGCAAGTGCGACAAGATCCGCGAAATCCTCGCTCCATGCGTCTTCCACGCCGTCGGGCAGGACGATAACGCGTTCCGGTGACAGCGCTTCAACCGCACCTTCATCATGCGTCACAAGCACTATCGCGCCGCGGAAGCTCCGCAGTGCCCCGAGAACCTCTTCCCGGCTGGCCGGATCGAGGTTGTTCGTCGGCTCGTCGAGCAACAGGACGTTTGCCCCCGATACAACAAGAAGAGCAAGGGCTAGCCTCGTCTTTTCTCCGCCGGAAAGCACGCCCGCGGGCTTTTCGACATCATCACCCGAGAACAGGAATGAGCCGAGAACCTTGCGCTGCTGCGATTCGGTAAGGTCCGGAGCTGCCGAGCGCATGTGCGATAGAACCGTTCGATCGGTTTCCAGCGTTTCATGCTCCTGGGCATAATATCCGAGGCTAAGGCCGTGTCCTGGCGTGACTTTTCCGGTGTCCGGCGTCTCCAGTCCGGCCAGCAACCGCAGCAGGGTCGTCTTCCCCGCGCCGTTCAGCCCGAGGACCACGACCCGGCTGCCCCGGTCGACGGCCACGTCGACGCCGCTGAACACCTCGGTGGAGCCGTACGACTTGGACAGGCCCGCGGCGGTCAGCGGGGTCCGGCCGCACGGGACGGGAACCGGGAAGCGGAGCCTGGCCACCCGGTCGGCGGTGCGCTCCGCCTCGACCCCGGCCAGCATCCGCTCGGCCCGGCGCTGCATGTTCTGCGCCGCCCTGGCCTTGGTCGCCTTGGCCCGCATCTTGTCCGCCTGTGCCATCAGCGCGCCGGCCTGGCGGCCCGCGTTCACCCGCTCCCGCCTGCGGCGCCGCTCGTCGGTCTCACGCTGCTGCAGGTAGGCGCGCCAGCCCAGGTTGTAGGTGTCCAGGCAGGCCCGCTGCGCGTCGAGATAGAAGACCTTGTTCACGACGTCGCCGAGCAGCGCCACGTCGTGGCTGATCACCACCAGGCCGCCGCGGTAGCTCTTGAGGTGATCGCGCAGCCAGGCCACCGAGTCGGCGTCCAGGTGGTTGGTGGGCTCGTCGAGGAGCATGGTCTGGGAGTCGGAGAACAGGATCCTGGCCAGCTCGACGCGGCGCCGCTGACCGCCGGACAGGGTGTGCAGCGACTGGTGCAGCACCCGGTCGGGCAGGCCGAGGCTGGCGGTGATCGAGGCCGCCTGCGACTCGGCCGCGTACCCGCCGAGGACCGCGAGCCGTTCTTCCAGCCTGCCGTACTTGCGGATGGCGTCCGCCGCCGCGGCGGAATCCGAGGCGGCCATGGCCGCCTCGGCCGCGCGGAGTTCGGCGCGCAACTGGTCGAGCCCGCGGGCGGACAGCACGCGGTCGATGGCCAGCATGTCCAGGTTCCCGGTGCGCGGGTCCTGCGGCAGGTATCCGACAGCGCCTGACCTGCGGACCGAGCCCGCCGCCTGCTGGGCTTCCCCGGCTAGTACCCTGGCCAGCGTGGTCTTCCCCGCGCCGTTCCGGCCGACCAGGCCGATCCGGTCCCCGGCGGACACCTGGAACGACGCACCGTCAAGCAGCAGGCGTGCGCCAGCCCGCAATTCGATGTCGGCTGCCACGATCATGACTTGATGCTCCCTGGACTAAAAATGGACAGACCTCTCCCCTGGGGCGTGTCCCTAGTCCTGGGTGAGCATGGCATCCACTCTACCGGTCAACCCGTTACCGGGCTATTGGATTCCGGCTCGGTCAGCCGGATGCGGGTAGCCAGGAAGGCGCGCGGGATGTCGCGCAGCACGGCCAGCCGCGGGTCGGGCACGGTCAGGAAACGCCCGGACGCCTTGGCCAGGTACCTCTCCAGCCGGGCATCATCGGCCAGTCCGCCGGCCGTCCGCTTATCCCCGCCCAGCACCACGGCGTCGAGCCGGTCCGGGCCGTACCGGCCGAACACCTCGGCGGCGGCGTCCGCGGCCGCCCGCAGCGCCGTCGCGGCCTGGTTCTCCCGGCGGCGGGCGAAGCGCCGCTGCGACCAGCCGCCCGCCGCGCTGCGACCGTGCACCGGCCTGCTCCCGGTCTTGGAGTTCACCAGCCGGGGCGGCGCGCCCGCGAACACCCCGGCCGCATAACCGCCCAGGCGGACCAGCAGGACGCCGACCGTTCGGTCCGCGGCGGCATGCGCCGCCAGCGCCTCGGCGGCCGCGCGCACCGCGCCCGGGACCCCGGCGGGCAGCGGCGGGAACGGCGGGTGGCACTCGGCCGTGGCCCCGTCCGCGCCCGTGAACGTGACCGCCACGCCGGACTCGCCGGTCGTCACCGGCCGCTCCGCGGCGGCGCCGCCGTGACGCTCCGCGAACGTGACGACCCAGGTCACCAGCCGTTCTGGCGGAACATCCACCCAGCGACCGCCGCCTGCGGCAGGATTCTTCACTACGCAGTGCCCCATCGTGCTTACTATCCGTACTATTGTTGCCTCACCCCGGCGGCAGCCAATCGGGCTAGCAGCGGGGTGCCCCTAGCTACCCGATGACGACGACAAGGACACGTCCATGAACCCGACGACTCCGACGTCCGCCATGTCGCAGGGCGCCACCTTCATGCGGCCCGGGGCCATGGCCTGGGGCCAGCCCGGCCAGGCCGGGCACCCTCCGGCCGAGCCTGCCACGCCGGTCACCGTCGAGCACGCCCTGGCCGCCGCGGCCAAGGATCCCGACCGGGTCACGGACCTGCTCGACGAGCTTAGCCGAGGGAGGCTCTGGCTTCCGCTGCCCGATGTCCGCCCGGTCACCGACGGATCCGCGGTGGTCCTCCCGACCGTTACCTACCTGGGCGCCGAGTTCGTGCCCGCGTTCACCTCGGCCGGGCGGCTGGCCGGCTGGCTCGGCCAGGACCCGGTTCCGCCGTTCGCGGCCATGCCGCACATCGTGGTCCCGGTGGCCGAACTGGCCCGCAGGATGCCGTCCGGCGTCGGCATCGCCCTGAACCCGGGCGCAGAGGCCAGCGTGCCCATCTATCCGGAAGGCGTCGGTTACCTGGCCGCGACCCTGGTCGTCACGGACGGCACCCTGGTCCGGGTGGGCCGCCCGCCGGCCGACCCGCTCCCGCTGCTCAACGAGGTCAGGACGGCGCTGAGCGCGATTCCAGACGCGCGGCAGGCGTCCCGGGCCTGGCTATCGGTTTCCGGCCAGGGCGAAGGCCTGGTCATCTCGGTCACCCTGGACGACCCGGGCAGCCAGGACGCCCACCAGGAGGTCCTGGACGCGGTCCAGCGGGCCGTGGCGGCCGTGCCGGAACTCCGGTTCCCGGTCGACGTCACGTTTCCGGGCGAGAACGAGCCGGACCAGGTCGACGCCTGGATCTCGGCCTACGCCGAGCCCTTCTACATCAGGTCCTAGAGCCTAGATGTTGAAGCCGAGGGCGCGGAGCTGCTCGCGGCCGTCGTCGGTGATGTGCTCCGGGCCCCACGGCGGCATCCAGACCCAGTTGATGCGGAAGTCCGCCACCACGCCGTCGAGCGCCTCCCGGGCCTGATCCTCGATCACGTCGGTCAGCGGGCACGCGGCACTGGTCAGGGTCATGTCGATGGTGGCGATCCGCTCGGCGTCCACGTCCACGCCGTAGACCAGGCCGAGATCCACCACGTTGATGCCGAGTTCGGGGTCCACCACGTCGCGCATCGCCTCGAGCACATCCTCCTGCTCCGCGGTGAGTTCCGCGGGCGCCGCCTCATCCGTCACGTTCTCTGTCATTGCGCCACCTCCATGGCCTGCGCGGTCGCGTCCTTCCAGGCCATCCAGCCGAGCAGGGCGCACTTTATCCGGGCCGGGTACTTCGACACGCCGACGAACGCCGCCGCGTCTTCGAGCAGGCCCTCGTCGGGATGGCCCTCCACCCTTGAACCCCTGGACTGCATGAGCTCGAGGAAGGCCTGGCTGATCGTCATGGCCTCGGCCACCGGCTTGCCGATGACCAGGTCGCTCATTACCGAGGCGCTCGCCTGGCTGATCGAGCAGCCGAGCGAGTCATACGAGACGTCCTCGACCACCGGCTCGCCGTTGACGTCCTTGAGGCTGACCCGCAGCGTCACCTCGTCGCCGCAGACCGGGTTGACGTGGTGCACTTCGGCATCGAACGGATCCCGCAGGCCCTTGTGGTGGGGATTGCGGTAATGATCCAGGATGATGTCCTGGTACATCGACTCGAGCTGCATCACGTCACCTCCTAACACACCCAGACGGCCTGGTCATCCCGTGCCGAAGAAACGCTGGGCGTAGCGGATCCCGTCCGCTAGGGCGTCTACCTCGTCATGAGTGTTGTACACGTAGAAGCTGGCCCGGGTGCTGGCCTGGACGCCCAGCGCCCGGTGCAGCGGCCAGGCGCAGTGGTGCCCGGTGCGCACCGCGATGCCGAGTTCGTCGAGCACCTGGCCCACGTCGTGCGGGTGCACGCCGTCGACCTCGAACGCCACGGCGCCGCCGCGGTCCTTGGTGGTGTCAGGACCCAGGATGCGCACGCCGTCGATCTCGCGCAGCGCGTCCAGGGCGTGGGCGGTCAGCGACTCCTCGTGGGCCGCCACGTTGTCCATGCCCAGCGCGGTCAGGTAATCGACGGCGGCGGCCAGGCCGGCCGCCTCGGCGATGGCGGGAACGCCGGGCTCGAAGCGCTGCGGCGGCGGCAGGAACGTGCTGCCCTCCATCCGCACCACCTCGATCATCGACCCGCCGGTCAGGAACGGCGGCATGGCCTCGAGCAGCCCGGCCCGGCCGAACAGGACGCCGATCCCGTAGGGGCCGAGCATCTTGTGCCCGGAGAAGACGAGGAAGTCGACGCCGAGCGCGGCCACGTCCACCGGCTGGTGCGGCACCGACTGGGCCCCGTCGGCCAGCACCAGCGCGCCCTTCTCGTGGGCCACGCGGGCGATCTCGGCGACCGGCGGTATCGTCCCGGTGACGTTCGACTGGTGGGTCACCGCGACGATCCTGGTCCGGCCGGTGATCATGGCGTCCAGGTGGTCCAGGTCGAGCCGGCCCTCGGGGGTGACGTCGAGCCAGCGCAGGGTGGCGCCGGTCCGCTCGCACAGCTGCTGCCAGGGCACCAGGTTGGCGTGGTGCTCCATCTCGGTGATCAGGACCTCGTCGCCGGCCTGCACCTGGAGACTGGGGGACCGGCCCGGGGCGCTCAGCGCGTAGGCGACCAGGTTGACCGCCTCGGTGGCGTTCTTGGTGAACACCACCTCGTCCGGCCGGGCGGCGAGGAACCCCGCGACCGTGGCCCGGGCACCCTCGTACAGGTCGGTAGCCTCCTCGCCGAGCAGGTGGGTACCCCGGTGCGCGGCCGCGTTGTGCTGCTCGTAAGCCGAGCGCACCGCGTCGAGCACCTGGACCGGCTTCTGCGAGGTCGCGCCCGAGTCCAGGTAGATCAGCGGCTTGTCGTTGCGCACCGTCCGGGCCAGCGCGGGGAAGTCAGCCCGGATGGCCTCCACGTCGAGGTGCACCGAAGTCATGCGGGCACCCCGATGAACCGCTCGTAGCCCTCGTTCTCCAGCAGTTCGGCCAGCTCGGGGCCGCCTTCCTCGACGATGCGGCCGGCCACGAACACGTGCACGAAGTCCGGCTTCACGTACCGCAGGATCCGGGTGTAGTGGGTGATCAGGAGCACTCCGTGGCCCGGCTTCTCGCGGAACCGGTTAATGCCCTCGGACACCACCTTGAGCGCGTCGATGTCCAGGCCCGAGTCGGTCTCGTCCAGGATCGCCATCTTCGGGTCGAGCAGTTCGAGCTGGAGGATCTCGTGGCGCTTCTTCTCCCCGCCGGAGAAGCCCTCGTTCAGGTTCCGCTCGGCGAAGGCCGGGTCGATGGACAGCGCGGACATCGCGGCGCGCAGCTCCTTGACGAAGTCGCGGAGCTTGGGCGCCTCGCCCCGGACCGCGGTGACCGCGGTGCGCAGGAAGTTCGACACCGACACGCCGGGCACCTCGACCGGGTACTGCATGGCCAGGAACAGGCCGGCCCGGGCCCGGTTGTCCACGGTCATGGCCAGCACGTCCTCGCCGTCGAGCGTCACGCTGCCCCGGGTGACCAGGTACTTGGGGTGACCGGCGATCGCGTAGGCCAGGGTGGACTTGCCGGAGCCGTTCGGGCCCATGATGGCGTGGGTCTCGCCCTCGCGGACGGTCAGGTTCACGCCACGCAGGATCTCCCGGTGAACGCCGACGCTCTCCTCCACGCTGACGTGCAGGTCGCGGACCTCGAGGGTGGCCATTATGACTCCTTCTCCACGGCGACGTAGACGTCGTCGCCTTCGATCTTGACGGGATAGACGGGCACCGGCTCGGTGGCCGGCAGCCCGGTGGGCTGGCCGGTGCGCAGGTCGAAGCAGGACCCGTGCAGCCAGCACTCCACCGTGGTGTCGTAAATCTCGCCTTCGGACAGCGGCACCTCGGCGTGCGAGCACACGTCGCGCAGGGCGAAGACCTCGCCCTCGGCACGCGCCACGGCGACGGGCTCGCCGTCCACCTCGACGCCGATGACGCCCTCGGCGGGCAGTTCCGACAGCGAGCAGACCCGCTGGAAATCGCTCACGAGAGCGACCTTTCGAGCTCCGCCTCGATGGCCCCGGCGATCCTCATCCGAAACTCGGGCACCTCGATGGTGTCAATCAGCTGGCCGAAGAACCCGCGGATCACCAGCCTGCGGGCCTCGGCGAACGGGATGCCCCTGGCCATCAGGTAGAACAGGTGATGGTCCTCGAGCCTGCCGCTGGCGCTGGCGTGCCCGGCCCCGACGATCTCCCCGGTGAGAATCTCCAGGTTCGGCACCGAGTCGACCCGGGTGCCGTCGGTCAGCACCAGGTTCCTGTTGTACTCGTAGGTGTCGGTCCCGGTCGCCTCGGGCCTGATCAGCACGTCGCCGATCCAGACCGCGTGCGCGTCGGCGCCCTGCAGCGCGCCCTTGTAGGTAACCCTGCTGCGGCAGTGCGGCACGTCGTGGTCGACGAACAGCCGGTGCTCCAGGTGCTGGCCCGCGTCGGCGAAGTAGAGCCCGGTCAGCTCGGCGTCGCCGCCCGGAGCGCTGTACCTGACCGACGGCGCCAGCCGGACCAGGTTTCCGCCCAGCGTGACCGCGGCGTGCCGCAGCCTGGCGTCCCGGCCCAGCGTGGCGTAGTGGTACGTCAGGTGCACCGCGTCGTCGGCCCAGTCCTGCAGGCTGACCACGGACAGCGAGGCGCTGTCGCCGACGACCAGCTCGACGTTGTCGGCGTAGGTGGCGCTGCCCCGGTAGTCGAGCACGACCACCGCCCGGGAGAACGGCTCGGCCTGCACCAGCAGGTGCCCGTAACCCGTCCCGCCCTCGCCCCTTACGCTGACGACGGTGGGCCGCGACGCGCCGGCCTCGGCCGGGATCGTGATCACGTTCGCCTCGTCGAAGCTCGCGTACGCCCGGGCGCTCACCCGATCGGCCGGGATAAAGCTGCGCCCGAGCAGACCGCCAGACCGTTCGGCCGTAGAGATCTTGACCTCGGGCGCCGGGTCGACGTCCACGGTCACCGTGCCGGCCGACGCCGGCGGGTTGTCCGTGTGCAGTCCGCGCAGCCGGCGCAGCGGGGTGAAGCGCCACTCCTCCTCGCGGCCGCCGGGCACGGCGAAGTCCGCCGGGTCGTAGGACCTGTGCTCGTGCAGCCTTGTGATGGGAGCGGACTCGATCGCTCCCTGAAGTCCAGCCGACATCAGCCGACAGCCCCCTCCATCTGCAGCTCGATCAGCCGGTTCAGCTCGAGCGCGTATTCCATCGGCAGCTCGCGGGCGATCGGCTCGACGAACCCGCGGACGATCGTGGCCATCGCCTCGTCCTCGGTCATGCCGCGGCTCATCAGGTAGAACAGCTGGTCCTCGGAGATCTTGGAGACGGTCGCCTCGTGGGCCATCTCCACGTCGTCCTCGCGGACGTCCACGTACGGGTAGGTGTCGCTGCGGCTCACCGTGTCCACCAGCAGCGCGTCGCACTTGACGTTGGACTTGGAGTGCTCGGCGCCTTCCTGCACGTTGACCAGTCCGCGGTAGGACGTCCGGCCGCCCGCCCTGGCCACCGACTTGGAGACGATGGTGGAGGAGGTGTTCGGCGCGCAGTGCACCATCTTGGCGCCCGCGTCCTGGTGCTGGCCCTCGCCGGCGAACGCGACGGAGAGCGTCTCGCCGCGGGCGTGCTCGCCCATCAGGTAGACCGCCGGGTACTTCATCGTCACCTTGGAGCCGATGTTGCCGTCGATCCACTCCATGGTCGCCCCGGCCTGGGCCACGGCCCGCTTGGTGACCAGGTTGTACACGTTGTTCGACCAGTTCTGGATCGTGGTGTACCGGCAGCGCGCGTCCTTCTTCACGATGATCTCGACCACCGCGGAATGCAGCGAGTCGGACTTGTAGATCGGCGCGGTGCAGCCTTCCACGTAATGGACGTAGGCGCCCTCGTCCACGATGATCAGGGTCCGCTCGAACTGGCCCATGTTCTCGGTGTTGATGCGGAAATAGGCCTGCAGCGGGATTTCCACCTTGACGTTCTTCGGCACGTAGATGAACGAGCCGCCGGACCACACCGCGGTGTTCAGCGCGGCGAACTTGTTGTCGCCCGGCGGGATCACCGTGCCGAAGTATTCCTTGAACAGGTCGGGGTGCTCCTTGAGCGCCGTGTCGGTGTCGAGGAAGATGACGCCCTTCTCCTCGAGGTCTTCCCTGATCTTGTGGTAGACGACCTCGGACTCGTACTGAGCGGCGACGCCCGCGATGAGCCGCTGCTTTTCCGCCTCGGGGATGCCGAGCCTGTCGTAGGTGTTCTTGATGTCGGCCGGGAGTTCGTCCCAGCTGGCCGCCTGCTTCTCGGTCGAGCGGACGAAGTACTTGATGTTGTCGAAGTCGATGCCGGTCAGGTCGGCACCCCAATTCGGCATCGGCTTGCGCCCGAAGTTCTTCAGGCCCTTGAGCCGCATCTCGAGCATCCATTCCGGCTCGTTCTTCCGCGCCGAGATGTCCCGGACCACCTCTTCGGACAGGCCGCGGCGTGCCGATGCACCGGCCACGTCCGAGTCGGCCCAGCCGAACTTGTACGTGCCGAGCCCTTCAAGCTGCTCCTGCGTGGTGGTTGTCATATGACGAGCCCTCTCGGCTTCTTTTCAGGGGTGTTTTCTTTGGTTACGGGTACTTCAACAGCCCGGTGTGCGGCTGCCTTCCCGACGCCGGTGACGTGCGTGGTGCAGATGCCGTCGCCGTGCGCGATCGTAGCGAGCCGCTGCACCGGCGTACCCAGCAGCCTGCCGAATGCCTCGGTTTCGGCCTCGCACAGCTGCGGGAACTCGGCCGCCACGTGCGCGACCGGGCAGTGATGCTGGCAGAGCTGCTCGCCGGCTTCGGCCCTCGAGCCGCCGATAGCGGGCGCCGGGCCCGCCGACGCGGCGTAGCCGTCGGCGGACAGCGCCTCGGCCAGCGCCTGGACCCGGCTGGGCAGCTCGCCCCTGGCCACCGCGGGCGCGTACCTGCGCTCGAGGTCGGAGACCTGCCTGCGGGCGAACTCGGCGATCGCGTCCGGGCCCGCCGTCTCGGCCAGGAAGCGGAGCGCGTTGCTGGCCAGGTCGTCGTAGGCGTGCTCGAACGCGCTGCGGCCCGCGTCGGTGATGACGAAGACCTTAGCCGGCCGGCCGCGGCCCCGGTTCCCGTAGGTCCTGGCCGTCCTGGTCTCGATGAGGCCCTCGGCCAGCAGGTTGTCCAGATGACGCCGGATCGCGGCAGGCGTGAGCCCGAGCCGGCCGCCGAGCGTAGCGGCGGTGGACGGCCCGAGCTCAAGGATCAGCCGCGCGACCTGACCCCGGGTGGGGCCCTCGGCTGCTCCGACGTTTTTCACAACATCATTGTGCCGTAAATCGCCGACCCGACGCAAATTTTTCGCAAGATCAACGTGACGTAAATCACTCCGCCTGGTTCGCCTGTGGCTCCCGAGGGGTCGCGCTGGCTGGCCGCCGACGCCAGGCCAGGCTAGACGGCGATCCCGACGGTGATCCCGTCGACGCCGCTGGGATGGTCGGCGGGACCGAGGACCAGGGCGTCGGCCCGCGCGGCGATCCGGAGCGGTTCGGCGATCTGGTCGAGCAGTGACCGAGCCCGGGCGTCGTGCGCCTGCACGGTCAGCCGGCTGAGCCGGGCCGAGTTGCCGAGCCGCAGCCCGCTGCGCAGCGCCCGGGTGGCGTCCAGGATCACGGTGAGCTGGTCGACGGCCTCCACCGCGGGCCGGTCGCCCCGCCAGCGCTCGTCAGGTTCCGGCCAGCGGGTCAGATGCAGTGAGACAGTGCCCTCGTGCGTTCGGTAGAACTGCTGGTACATCCGTTCGGTCACAAACGGCGCGAACGGCGCGAAGAGCCCGAGCAGGACCCGGAACGATTCCCGCAGGGTCCACCGGGCACTGTCCCGGTCCCCGCTGGCCCCGATCCGGTCCTTGATCATCTCGAGGTAACGGTCGCAGTACACGGACCAGAACATGCGCGAGGCCGCCTGGTGGGCCTGCATGTAGTCGTGGGTGCCGAACGCCGCCGTGGCCTCCGCCACCGTGTCGGCCAGGTGCGACAGCACCCACCGGTCCACGATGTCCCGCTCCCCCGGCGGCGGCACTGATGCCGTCGCCGTCGCCGGGACATCGAGGTCACCGAGGTTCATGGACAGGAACCGGCCTACGTTCCACAGCTTGACCGCGAACTTGCGGCCGGTCCTGATGTCCTTCTCGTTGTACCGCAGGTCGGTGCCGATGCGGGCTCTGGTCGCCCACAGCCGGACCGCGTCCGCGCCGTACTTGCCCATCACGTCGTCCGGCACGTACCGGTTGTAGCCATCGGGCCCGGTGGATCTGTCGAGATCGCGCTTGGACAGCTTCTTGCCCTGCTCGCTCAGTCCCCAGCCGGAGATCAGCGCGGTCCGCCAGGGCACCCGGCCGAACAGCAGCTCCGACTGCACCACCGAGTAGAACAGCCAGGTCCTGATGATCTCGAACGCCTGCACCCGCATCGACATCGGCGCCAGCGCCGGGTCGGTACCGACCCCGGAACCGACCGCCCATCCGTCGTTGACCTGCGGGCTCAGCGAGGACGTCATCCAGGTATCCATCACGTCCGGGTCGGGCACCAGCTCGCCACCGCCGCACGACGGGCACGAGCTCACCGGCGGTGAGTCCGCCAGCGGATCCACCGGCAGGTCCTCCAGCCTGGCTAGCACCGGCGCCGAGCAGGCGGCGCAGAACCACACCGGGAACGGCACGCCGTAGCGTCGCTGCCGGGTGATGTTCCAGTCCCACTTGAGCCCGTCGATCCAGTCCTCCAGCCGTCGCCGCATGAACGGGGGGATCCACTCCAGCTCGGCCGCGCGGGCCCGGAACCGGTCCGCGTGCTCCCGGACCGCGATGAACCACTGCGGCCTGATCTGGAACTCCACCGGCGTCTGGCACCGCTCGTGCACCCCGACGACCTGCCGCACCGGCTCGCTGCTCACCAGCAGCCCGGCCTCGTCCAGGGCCTTGACGATGGCCGAACGGCCCTGCGCCAGCGTCAGCCCGGCGAACTCGCCGGCCAGCTCACCCAGACGGCCGTCCGGCTCCACCACCAGGCGCAGGTCCAGGTGATCGCGCCGCCACTTGAGCACGTCCTCGCTGTCGCCGAACGTGCACACCATCATCAGCCCGGTGCCGTACTCCGGGTCCACGGACTCGTCGGTGCGGACCGGCACCTCGTAGCCGAACAGCGGCACGGTCGCCCGCTCCACGCTGGCGTACCGCGTGTCGGCGGGGTGGTGATACAGGGCCACGCAGGCCGGCAGGAGCTCGGGCCGGGTGGTGGCGATCGGCAGGTCACGGTCTCCGCCGAACCTGATCGTGTGCAGCCTGCTGGTCCGTTCCAGGTCCTCCACGTCGGCCTGGGCCAGCGAGGTGCGGTCCTCGGGGCACCACAGGATCGGGTCCTCGGCCCGCCGCAGGTAGCCCGCCTGGTACAGCGTGACGAAGCTGGTCTGGGCGGTCCGCTGGCACCGTGCGTCGATGGTGGAGTAGCGCAGCGACCAGTCCACCGACAGGCCGAGACGCCGCCACAGGTCCTCGTACCGTTCGGCCACCCGGCCGGTCTCGGCCAGGCAGAGCGCGTTGAACTGGGCCCGGGGCATGTCCACCGCCCGGACCCCGTGGGCCTGCTCTACGTACCGCTCGGTCGGCAGCCCGTTGTCATCGAACCCGATCGGGTAGAACACCCGCTCGCCGCGCATCCGCCGGTAGCGGACGATGAAATCCGGCTGCGAGTAGCTCATCGCGTGACCGACGTGCAGGTGCGCCGCTGATACGTAGGGCGGCGGGGTGTCCACGCTGAACACGGGCCCGTCCCCGCCCCGGTCGTACCGGTAGATGTCGTGCGCTTCCCACAGCTCCCGGACGGCGGCCTCGACCGCCCGGTGGTCGTACTCGCCGAGTTCCATACGTAGGGAAGGTATCCGCTCCCCACCTGCTGCTTAAATTCTTTTCGGCCGAACGGGCCTGGTTTCCCGTCAACCGCACGGGGCGCTGCGCGCTGACCGCTCCTTCCTGGGGCATCATGGCTAGGTGCCCGTGCCGCGACGTGAGATCGCCGACCTGCTCGACGTGGATGTCCCGCCGGGCGGCATGGTGATCACCGTCAGCGACCTGCACCTCCCTCCGGTCCGCACCGACGTGTCCGGCCGGTCGTGCGAGACGCTGGCGCGCCGGCTGGACGAACATCCCGGCCCGCTCACCGTGGTACTGGCCGGGGACGTGGTGGAGCTCCTCGCCTATCCCGACGCGACGGTCACCGACATCCTGCGGGCGCACGAGGACCTGTGCGTGGCGCTGACAGCGGTAACCGAGCGCGGCGGCCAGGTCATTTACGCGATCGGCAACCACGACAGCGACCTGGCCTGGGACGTCAAGGCGGCGGACGCGGTGCGGGACATGACCGGGGCCAGGCTGTGCCTGTCCGCGGACCTGATCCTGGACGACGGCCGCAAGATCCGGGTGGAGCACGGACACCAGCTCGACCCGTACAACTGCTTCCACGATCCGCGCAACGCGCTGGACACCCCGATCGGCCACCACATCGTCCGGGAGGTCGTCCCGAAGATCGAGTGGCTCGGCCAGGGCTGGGTGGACGGCGCGCACGAGATGGCCGACCCGACCGACTTCCCCTCGTTCGTGGGTTCCCGGATGGTCTACCGCAAGCTCGGCCGCCGGCTCTGGTGGCTGATCGCGATCCCCCTGGCCATCTTGATCCTGCTCCGGATACCCGTGCTCTCCTCGATCAGGACGCGCTACCCCGACACGGACATCTGGGTACACCGCGGTGAGATCCTCGGCTACGGCGCCATCGCCGACCTGGTGATGCTGGCCGTCGTGGTCGTCATACTGGCCCGCCGGGCCTGGCTGTCGATCAGCGCGCTGGCGCTCGACGAACGGGGCTACGGCCAGAACCACGCCGCGCGCCAGCGAGCGGCCGACCTGGTCGCCGACGGCTACCACGGCTTCATCTCGGGCCACACCCACCACCCCGAGCTGGCCGCCACCGCGGCCGGCTTCTACGCCAACTCCGGCTCCTGCACCTCGGTGGTGGAGGGGATCGGCGGACGGTTCGGCCTGCCGCCGGCCTACGTGCGGAACCAGCAGATCTGCTGGGTCGAGCTGGACGGGGAAAAGGCGGAGCTGGTCTCGGCCCGGGTCGAGCTGCCCGGCGCGACCAGGATGGAGCGCTTCGTCGCGCGGGGCCGCAACCCGCACTCGGACATCCCGGTGTCCGTCGCCTCCTGGCCGGCCGGCCCCGACTGGCCCCCGCCGGACAAACAGGCCGCACGCAAGGAAACCGCCCCGCGCTATCCCCAGCCGCAGCAGTTTTCCCCGGACCAGGGACCACGCCCGCCCCAGGACCCTTCCTAGCCCGGGGCGATCAGCGGCGTTCGGCGGCCCTGGCTTCCTCGATGGTGAGTTCGGCGGCCGGGTCCGCTTCCAGGCGCTCGTCGGGGATCGGCTCGCCGCTGCGGACCGATCGGCCGTAGGTGCCCTCGTCTAGCCGGCGCAGGGCGCGCTCGATGGCGTCCAGCCGAGTGTGCAGGCTCTCCGCGATGGCGTCGTCCTCACCCTCCTCGGTGAGCGCCAGCGCGGCGTCGGCTTCGTCTTCCGCCTCGCTGTCCACTTCGGCCTGGCGGTCCCCCTGGCCCGCCGTCTCGGCGTCCTTCAGCAGGCCCTGCACCTCGTCGCGCTCGGCAATGAGCAGGCTGCGCGCGCGGTCCTGGTCCATCGGACCGTCCTTCCTGAATCGGTACGTGACGCGAGGGCGTCGACGTGATCATGTTCGTGGCCGCCGGGCGAGCCGGCATCATGCGCAGCATAGCGAGCCTGTCCGCGCGGGGCGGATTCTGACCGCCGTAGACTCGCGTCCGTGAGCACGGTCCCGCAGATGCCAGCCGTCGAGATCGGCCGCCTGGTCAAGCGGTACGGCCAGACCACGGCGGTGGACGGGCTGACGCTGAGCGCGGCGCTCGGGGCGGTCACCGGCATCCTGGGACCGAACGGGGCGGGCAAGACCACCACCATCGAGATCTGCGAGGGCTACCGGAAGCCCGACGAGGGCACAGTGCGAGTCCTCGGCCTGAACCCGGTGCGCGACGCCAGGGCGCTCCGGCCCCGGGTCGGCGTGATGCTCCAGTCCGGCGGAATCCCTCAGTCGGTGCCCGCGGCCGACTACCTGAACCTGCTGAGCCGGTTCCACACCAGCCCGGTCGCCGTCCCGGCGCTGCTCGACCTGGTCGGCCTAACCGCGGTCGCGCGCACCCCGTACAAGCGCCTGTCCGGCGGGCAGCAGCAGCGGCTGTCGCTGGCCGCGGCCGTCATCGGCCGCCCCGAGCTGGTGTTCCTCGACGAGCCCACGGCCGGCCTGGACCCGCAGGCCAGGCACGCCACCTGGGAGCTGATCGGGCAGCTGCGCTCGGCCGGGGTGAGCATCATCTTGACCACTCACTTCATGGAAGAAGCCGAACGGCTCTGCGATTACGTGGCCATCATCGATCACGGCCAGCTGGTGGCGGCCGGGACGCCCGGCCAGCTCACCGGGACCGTAGGCCAGCTCAGGTTCCGCGCCGAGCCGGGCCTGGATATCGAGAGCCTGCTCGCGGCGCTTCCGCCGGCCAGCCTGGCGAAGGAGTCTCCGGCCGGGCACTACGTGATCGAGGTGCCCGGCGCCGTCGACCCGCTGCTGCTGGCGGCGGTGACCGCCTGGTGCGCCGAGCGCGGCGTGCTGGCTACCAGCCTGCGGATCGAGAGCCGCACGCTGGAGGACGTGTTCCTCGAGCTGACCGGGAAGGAGCTGCGTTCATGACGGCGTTGGCCCGGGGGGGCGACCCCCCGGAGCCCCCCGGTCACGGGGGGGCTGCCCGCCCCCCCGTACCCCCCTGGCCCCCCTTTGCGCCAGCTCCGGGGGCAGCGCCGCTGCGGCGGATGATCGCCGCCCAGGCCGCGCTGGAAACCAGGACGCTGCTGCGCAACGGTGAGCAGCTGCTGCTCACGCTGGTGATCCCGCTGCTGCTGCTGGCCGCGTTCGGCCTCGAGCCGCTGGTGAACTTCGGTACGGGGATGAGCCGGATCGACTTCCTGACCCCCGGCATCATCGCGCTGGCGGTGATGTCCACCGCGTTCACCAGCCAGGCCATCGCCACCGGCTTCGAGCGGCGGTACGGCGTGCTCAAGCGGCTCGGCGCCACGCCGCTGTCGCGCCCCGGGCTGATCGCGGCGAAGACGGCCACCGTGATCGCGGTGGAACTGCTGCAGGGCGCGCTGATCTTGATCGTCGCCGTGGCCATCGGCTGGCGGCCAGACGCCAGCCCGGCCGCGGTCGTGGTCGTGCCGCTGCTCATCCTGCTCGGCACCGCGGCGTTCAGCGGCCTGGCCCTGCTGATGGCGGGCACGCTGCGCGCCGAGGCCACGCTGGCCGGGGCCAACCTGGTCTATATCGTGCTGCTCGGCGTGGGCGGCGTGATCTTCCCCCTGGCCAAGTTCCCGGCCGGCGCGCGGCCCGTCCTGGAGCTGCTGCCGACCGGCGCGCTGTCCACCGGCCTGCGCGGCGTGCTGCAGCAGGGTGCGGCCTTCCCCGTCGGGAACGCGGTCACGCTGCTGATCTGGGCCGTCGTGGCGATCACGCTGGCGGCGCGGACGTTCAGGTGGGAGTAAAAGTACAGCCCCGGATAGTTCATTTCCGGAATATCCAGCCGGGCGCGGGCCGGGCGCAGTTCGTGCTGCCCGCCGCCATGATCATCATCGGGATCGTGTCGGTCCAGTACGGAGCCGGCCTGGCGGACCGGCTGTTCGGGCAGGTTCCGCCCGCGGCGGTGACCGGGCTGCGGCTGTGGACGTCAGGCCTGGCCATGGTGGTGATCTCGGGACGTGGTTTCACCCGGTCGGTGCGTGACCTGAAGAAGCGAAGGGCCGTCGCCGATGCGGCCATCGCCACCTCGTTCGGCATCTCGCTGGGGGTCATGAACTTCTCGATCTACCAGTCGTTCGCCCGTATCCCGCTCGGGGTCGCCGTCACCATCGAGTTCCTCGGCCCGCTGGCCGTGGCGGTGGCCGGGTCGCGGCACCTGCGCGACGTCGGCTGGGTCGTGCTCGCCGCGACCGGGGTGGTGCTGCTGACCCAGGGCGGGCACGGGCATCTCAACCTGGCCGGGGTGCTGTTCGCGGGCCTGGCCGCGGCGTGCTGGGCGGCCTATATCGTGCTCAGCTCGGCGACCGGGCAGCGCTTCCCCGGGTCGGCCGGGCTGGCCATCGCCATGGTGGTCTCGGCCGTCATCGTCACGCCGCCCGCGCTGATCGCGGGCGGCGGTGCCATGTTCCGGCCGGCCGTGCTGGCCACCGGCGCCGTGATCGGGATCTTGTCCTCGGTCATCCCCTACCGGCTCGAGCTCGAGTCGCTGCGGCGGATACCGATGCGGCTGTTCGGGGTGTGGATGAGCCTGGAGCCGGCGGTGGCGGCGCTGATCGGGCTGGCCCTGCTCGGCCAGCACCTGAGCCTCGTGGAATGGCTGGCGATCTGCTGCGTGATGGTCGCCTGCGCCGGCGCCGCGCAGCACCAGGCGCGGGGGACGCCTTCGGTCACGCAGGGCAGCGCTCTACCATTAGGGCGTGCTCGTCGCTCTGAGGTCCCGCGTGGCCGCCTGGACCAGGCCCGTGCTCGCGCCGACGCCGGTCTCGATGCGACGGCTGGCGCTGGCCGGGGTCATCGCCGACACGGTGATCATGTCTACCGGTGCCGCGGTGCGGCTCAGCGCGTCCGGGCTCGGCTGCCCGGACTGGCCGCAGTGCAGCACGGCGGACGTCGTGGCCAGCAAGAACGCCGGGCAGACCCTGCTTAACACCTGGATCGAGTTCGGCAACAGGCTGCTGAACTTCCCGCTGGTCATCATCGCCGCGCTGATCTTCATCGCGGCCTGGCGGTTCCGCCCCGGAGAGCCGGGTACAGGGCGCCGGCGCGACCTGGTGTGGCTCGGCGCGGCCCAGCCGCTCGGGGTGGTGGCACAGGCGGTTATTGGCGGGATCGTCGTGCTGACCAAGCTCAGCCCGACCACGGTCTCGGTGCACTTCCTGGTCTCCGCCGCCGTGGTGGCCGCCGCGGTCGCCTTGCATATGCGGTGCGCGGCGATCGCTGACACGTCTGCGGTATCCGCGACCATGCCCGTCCGACGTGACCTGCGGGTGATCTCCGCGGCGCTGGTCGCGGTCACCTGCCTGATGCTGGCGGCGGGCACGGTCGTCACCGGGACCGGGCCGCTGGCCGGCGACGCGGGCGTGCCCCGGTACAACTTGCCCCTGGAGGGGGTCACCCAGCTGCACGCGGACATCGGCTGGCTGCTGGCCGGGCTGTCTATCGCCCTGGTACTCGTGCTGCGGCTGTCCGGGGCACCGCCGCGGGCGGTCAGGGCCGGCTGGATGGTGCTCGCGGCGCTGGGATCACAGGGCGTCATCGGCTACATCCAGTACTTCACCCACCTCCCGGCCGGGCTGGTCTGGGTCCACGTGACCGGCTCCGTGCTGGTCTGGATCGCCGTGCTGCGCCTGTTCTTCATCGTGCGCGAACGGACCCCGGTAAACACTGCGCGAACAGGGCCGGTGGTGACCGCACCCAGCAGGCAGCCGGAACCGCTTGACCGATAAGCTCGTGGCGTGACCACTCAGGCCAATCTCGACTGGACGGCGACTGACAAGCGTGCCGTCGATCTCATCCGGGTCCTCGCCATGGATGCAGTCCAGAAAGTGGGCAACGGCCACCCGGGTACGGCGATGAGCCTGGCGCCCGCGGCCTACCTGCTCTTCCAGCGGGTGATGCGGCACGACCCGGCCGATCCCCACTGGCCGGGCCGGGACCGGTTCGTGCTGTCCTGCGGCCACTCCAGCCTCACCTTGTACATCCAGCTCTACCTGTCCGGCTACGGCCTGACCATGGATGACCTCAAGGCGCTGCGGACCTGGGGCAGCATTACCCCCGGGCACCCCGAGCACGGGCTCACCCCCGGCGTGGAGACCACCACCGGTCCGCTCGGCCAGGGCGTCGGCAACGCGGTCGGCATGGCGATGGCCGCCCGCCGCGAGCGCGGCCTGTTCGACCCGGACGCCGAGGCTGGCACCAGCCCGTTCGACCACTTCGTGTTCTGCTTCGTGTCCGACGGCGACATGGAAGAAGGCGTCAGCCACGAGGTCTCCGCGCTGGCGGGCCACCAGGAGCTCGGCAACCTCATCGTCCTCTACGACGACAACTACATATCGATCGAGGACAACACCAACATCGCCAAGTCCGAGGACGTGGCCGCGCGCTACGAAGCCTACGGCTGGCACGTGCAGAAGGTGGACTGGGTCGGGCCGCGTGGCGGCTACCACGAGGACGTGGACGCCCTGTACCAGGCGCTCCTGAACGCCAAGGAGCACACCGAGGCGCCGTCCTTCATCGCGCTGAGGACCATCATCGGCTGGCCGGCCCCGAACAAGCAGAACACCGGCGCGGCGCACGGCTCCGCGCTCGGCGTACCCGAGGTGAAGGCGACCAAGGAGATCCTGCACTTCGACCCCGACGTGGACTTCCCGGTCGAGGAAGACGCGCTCAACCACGCCCGCCAGGTCGCCGAACGCGGCAAGCAGGTGCACGCGGAGTGGGAAGGGCCGTTCGCCGAATGGGCCAGGGCCAACCCGGAACGCAAGGCGCTGTTCGACCGGATGGCGGCCCGCCGCCTGCCGGATGGCTGGACCAAGGTGCTACCGGAGTTCCCGGCCGACGCCAAGGGCATAGCCACGCGCAAGGCGTCCGGCACGATCCTCACCGCCCTGGCGCCCGTGCTGCCCGAACTGTGGGGTGGCTCGGCTGACCTGGCCGAGAGCAACCTGACCACGATGGAGGGTGAGCCGTCCTTCATCCCGGCCAACCACCAGACGGCGATGTGGCCGGGCAACCCGTACGGGCGGACCATGCACTTCGGCATCCGCGAGCACGGCATGGGCGCCATCCTCAACGGGATCGCGCTGTCCGGCGGGACCCGCCCCTACGGCGGCACGTTCCTGCAGTTCAGCGACTACATGCGGGGCGCAGTCCGGCTGACCTCCCTGATGGAACTGCCGGTCACCTTCGTGTGGACGCACGACTCCATCGGACTGGGCGAGGACGGCCCCACGCACCAGCCGGTCGAGCACCTATGGTCGTTGCGCAACATCCCGCACCTGGAGGTTGTCCGGCCCGGCGACGCCAACGAGACCGTGGTGGCCTGGCGCACCATCCTGGAGCGGGCCCGGCCCGCGGCACTGTGCCTGACCAGGCAGAACCTGCCCGTACTCGACCGGTCCGGCGAGCTGGAGGGCGCGGCCAAGGTGGCCCAGGGCGGGTACGTGCTGGCCCCGGGGACGGACGTCATCCTGATCGCCACCGGCAGCGAGGTCTCGATCGCCCTGGAAGCCCGCGAACTGCTGGCCGCCGACGGCGTCTCGGCCCGGGTCGTGTCCATGCCGTGCGTCGAATGGTTCACCGAGCAGGATGAGTCCTACCGGCGGGAAGTCCTTCCCCCCACGATCAGGGCCCGGGTCTCGGTGGAAGCCGGGATTACCCCGCCCTGGAAGTTGTTTGTGGGAGATGCGGGCGCTTCAATCGGAGTAGACCACTACGGCGCATCAGCCGCCTACCAGAAGATCTATCAGGAGTTTGGCATCACCGCGGAGCGGGTAGCCGCTGCCGCACGCGACAGTCTGGCCCGGGTCTAAACCGGCCTGGGGCGCGCAGGGAAGGGAAAAGAACGGTGTCAGTTGACGTTCTCGGACAGCTCTCCGAGGCCGGGGTATCGGTGTGGCTGGACGACATCAGCCGCGACCGGCTGCGTACCGGCAACCTGCAGTCGCTCATGGACGACTACCACGTGGTCGGGGTGACCTCGAACCCGACGATCTTCGCCAAGGCGCTGTCCCACGGCTCCGCTTACGACGAGCAGGTGCAGGACCTGAAGGTCCGCGGCGTCAGCGTGGAGGAGGCTTCCCGCGCGCTCACCACCTACGACATCCGCTGGGGCTGCGACGTACTGCGTCCGGTCTACGACGCCACGAACGGCGTGGACGGCCGGGTATCGATCGAGGTCGACCCGCGGGTAGCCAGGGATACGGCCAAGACCATCGCCGAGGCCAGGAACCTGTGGTGGATGGTCGACCGCCCCAACGCCTACATCAAGATCCCGGCCACCCGGGAGGGCCTGGAGGCGATCACCGAGACGATCGCGCAGGGCATCAGCGTCAACGTCACGCTGATCTTCTCCCTGGAGCGGCACGGCGAGGTCATCGACGCGTACATGGCCGGCCTGGAGAAGGCCAAGGGATACGGGCACGACCTGTCCAAGATCTTCTCGGTGGCCTCGTTCTTCGTCAGCCGGATGGACACCGAGGTCGACGCCAGGCTGGACAAGCTGGGCACGCCGGAGGCCGCGGCGCTGCGCGGCAAGGCGGCCATCGCGAACGCCAGGCTGGCTTACGAGCTGTTCGAGAACAAGTGCGCCGAGGAGCGCTGGCAGGCGCTCGCGGCCAGCGGGGCGAACGCGCAACGGCCGCTGTGGGCGTCGACGTCGACCAAGGACCCGACGTTCCCCGACACGATGTACGTGGTCGACCTGGTCGTGTCGGACACGGTGAACACCATGCCCGAGGCCACGATCAAGGCCACCGCGGACCACGGTGAGCTCCGCGGCGACACGGTGCACGGGACCTACGACCAGTCGCGGCAGGTCATCGCCGACCTTGAGGGGCTCGGCATCAGCTACGACGACGTGGTGCAGGTGCTCGAGGACGAGGGAGTGGCGAAGTTCGAGGCGTCGTGGAACGAGCTGCTCGACACGATCAGAACCAGCATGGAGCACTGAGTGACGGACGACGAGGGCCTGGCCCCGGGGAACCCGGGTGTCATCAAGGGATTGCATGAGATGTCCGAATCACGTAATCCACTCCGCGATCCGAGGGACCGGCGCATCCCCCGCGTGGCCGGGCCATGCGTCCTCGTCATGTTCGGTGTCACGGGCGACCTGGCGCGCAAGAAGCTGATGCCGGCCATCTACGATCTGGCCAACCGCGGCCTGCTGCCGCCGGGCTTCTCGTTCGTCGGCTTCGCCCGCCGGGACTGGGAGAACGAGGACTTCGCCCAGCTCACCTACCAGGCGGTGAAGGAGTACGCGCGGACGCCGTTCCGGGACGCGGTCTGGCAGCAGCTCAGCGAGGGCGTCAGGTTCGTCTCCGGGTCCTTCGACGACAACGAGGCGTTCGACCAGCTGGCCACGTGCGTCATGCGGCTGGACGAGGAGCGGGGCACCGGCGGGAACTACGCGTTCTACCTGTCGATCCCGCCAGGCCAGTTCCCGACCGTAGTGCAGCAGCTCAAGCGCAGCGGCCTGTCCGACCCCTCGGGCGGCGGCTGGCGGCGGGTGGTGATCGAGAAGCCGTTCGGCCACGACCTGGCCAGCGCCCGCGAGCTGAACGACATCCTGGAAGAGGTCTTCCCGCCGGACGCCGTGTTCCGCATCGACCACTACCTCGGCAAGGAGACGGTGCAGAACATCCTCGCGCTGCGCTTCGCCAACGAGATGTACGAGCCGATCTGGAACCGCGGCTACGTGGACCACGTCCAGATCACGATGGCCGAGGACATCGGCATCGGCGGCCGGGCCGGCTACTACGACGGCATCGGCGCCGCGCGCGACGTGATCCAGAACCACCTGCTGCAGTTGCTCGCGCTGGTCGCCATGGAGGAGCCGGTCGCGTTCGACGCGGACTCGCTGCGGATGGAGAAGGAGAAGGTGCTATCCGCGGTCCGGCTGCCCGCCGATATCGCCGAGGGCACCGCGCGCGGGCAGTACTCGGCTGGCTGGCAGGGCGGCCGCCAGGTGCACGGTTTCCTCGAGGAAGACGGCATTCCCCCGGACTCCCGCACCGAGACCTACGCGGCGCTGCGGCTCGGCGTCGACACCAGGCGCTGGGCCGGGGTGCCGTTTTACCTGCGGGCAGGCAAGCGGCTGCCGCGGCGGATGACGGAGATCGCGCTGATCTTCCAGCGCGCGCCGCACCTGCCGTTCTCCGCCACCGACACCGAGGAACTGGGCCAGAACGCGCTGGTGATCAGGATCCAGCCGGACGAGGGCATCACGGTCAGGTTCGGCTCGAAGGTGCCGGGCACGGCCATGGAGGTCCGCGACGTGAACATGGACTTCGCCTACGGCGAGTCGTTCACCGAGTCCAGCCCCGAGGCCTACGAGCGGCTGCTGCTCGACGTGCTCATCGGCGACCCGCCGCTGTTCCCCCGGCAGGCCGAGGTCGAGCTGGGCTGGCGGATCCTCGACCCGGTGGAAGAATTCTGGGCTTCCCGCACCAAGCCGGACCAGTACCCGGCGGGCACGGCCGGACCCCCGTCGGCCGACGCGCTGATGGCACGGGATAACCGAGCATGGCGCCGGCTCTAGGGAGGCTCCGATGACCATCGACCTGACCGACACCAGCACCAGCGCGATCCACGAGGCGCTGACCCAGGCCCGCCGCCGGATGGGCGGTCCCGCCTCCGGCACGGTGCTAACGCTGATCATCGTCACCGACGAGTCCGAGCAGTACGACGCGGTCCGGGCGGCCAGCCAGGCCGGACGCGAGCATCCGAGCCGGGTCCTGGCCGTCATCACCCGCAGGCCCAAGGGCGAATCGCGGCTCGACGCCGAGATCCGGGTGGGCGAGACCGGCCCCGGGGAGACCATCCTCCTGCGCATGTACGGGCCGCTCGGCCAGCACGCCGACTCGGTGGTCGCGCCGCTGCTCGCGCCCGACGTGCCCGTGGTCACCTGGTGGCCGGACGAGGCACCGTCCGCGCCGGGCGGGGACCCGCTCGGCGCGCTGGCCCAGCGGCGGGTGACCGACGCGGCCGCCAGCGAGACGCCCAAGGAGATGCTGCTGACCCTGGCCAAGGCGTACAAGCCGGGTGACACCGACCTGAGCTGGACCCGGGCGACATCCTGGCGCTCGCTGCTCGCGGCCACTCTGGACCTGCCCTACCCCGGACTGCTCCGCGGCGAGGTCCTGGCCGAGCCGGGCAACCCGAGCGCGGACCTGATCGCGGCCTGGCTGGCGCAGCGGCTCGGCCTCGACGTGCAGCGAGGCGAGTCTGGCGGGCCCGGGATCACCGAGGTGAACTTCGAGACCGCCGACGGCAAGGTCGCGCTGTCCCGGCCGGACGGCCGCAACGCCACCCTGTCCTGGCCGGGACGCCCGGAACGCCGGGTCGCCCTGCACCGGCGCGACACCGCCGAGCTAGTCGCCGAGGAACTGCGCAGGCTCGAGCCGGACGAGGTCTACGCCGAGACGCTGCGCGCGCTGGCCGCAGGCGTGGGAAGCCCGGCTCAATGAGCGTGCCCGAGGTCATCGTCCACCGAGACGCGCGGCTGCTCGCCCAGGCCGTGGCCGCGCGCCTGGTCACCAGGCTGGTCGACGCGGTTGCTGCGCGGGGCACCGCGTCGGTGGTGCTCACCGGGGGCGGCATCGGCACCAGGGTGCTCGCCGAGGTCGCCGCGACGCCCGCCAGGGACGCGGTCGACTGGCGCCACCTGGACATCTGGTGGGGAGACGAGCGGTTCGTCTCCACGGGCGACCCGGAGAGGAACGAGACCGGCGCCCGTTCGGCCCTGCTCGACCACGTGGATGTCGACCCGGCCAGGGTGTATCCGATGCCCGGCCCGGACGGACCCGACGGCGACGATCCTGAGGCCGCGGCCGCCCGGTACGCGTCCTGGCTGGCCGCCGCGACCACGCCGGAGGACCACGGTCCGGTGCCGTCGTTCGACGTGCTGATGCTCGGCATCGGACCCGAGGGACACGTCGCGTCGCTGTTTCCCGGGATGCCCGCGCTGTACGACGAGCGGCCGGTGGTGGCGGTGCGCGGCTCCCCCAAGCCCCCGCCGACCCGGCTGTCGCTGACCCTGCCGTCGATTCAGGCCGCCCGTGAGGTCTGGATCATCTGCTCGGGCCCGGACAAGGCGAAGGCGATCGCGATGGCGCTGTCCGACTCCGGGCCGGTGCAGGTGCCCGCCGCGGGAGCGCGCGGCAGGCAGCGGACGCTATTCCTGATCGACAGCGCCGCCGCGGCGAAGGTGCCGGCGCAGATCGGCCGCCCGGGCGCCCACTGACTTGTCCCCCGGCCTGCGCGCGAACGCCAGGCCGGCGGCCAGGCAGGTGGCGGGTATGGCGGCGAGCACGTACCGGTAGCTGAACCCGGCGGTCATCGGCGGCAGCACGATCATCAGCGCCCCCACCAGCCAGGGCAGCAGGCCGATGCCGCCCCAGCGGCGCCAGCGGGCCAGCACGCCGGCCGCCCCGATGAGCACGATCAGGCCGAGCAGCGTGCCCCGCAGGTAGAAGTACCGCTGGTACACCTGGATCAGGTGCTGCCAGGGCTGCACCGCCTGCGTATTCCCGAGCCCCGGCCCGCCGAACTCCTGCCGCCCCCGATAGATCCTGTTGGCCGTGGCGTCACCCCGGACGGGGTTCACCCACCAGGGGATCAGCGCGTTCAGTTCCTTGCCGGAGACGAACTGGAAGGCCGGGCCGTTCCCGTAGTAGTTATTCGGGTCGGGCTGCCGGTTCCAGCCGAAGGTGTGCAGCGTGTCGTTGACCACGACGTGCAGGTAGCTGACCGGCTGGGCCAAGATGGCCTCCCGGGCGAACTTCTGCGCCATTCCGTTGACCGTCGGCGTGAACCGGTGTCGGTTGTCGGCGGAGTGGTACAGGTTGAACAGCGGGGTGGTGGCCTTGTTGTCCGGCCACAACTCGTTGTCCGCCCACAGGTACTCCCCCGACACCGGGCGCAGGTACGGCGGCGTCGGGTCGCACAGGGCGCGGACGTCGGCCGAGGGTTTGATCGTGTCACATTCGGCGAACGTGCTGACCCGGCTGTACAGGAACGTGCCCGAGGATTCGGTCAGCCCGAACCGGCCGTAGGCGCTGTTGAACCAGATCATGTACGCCGCGATGGGCACGACGCCCGCCACGAGCAGGGTCACCAGGCGCCGCCAGCCCACCCGCCGGACCAGCATGGCCACCAGGACCACCACGAGCAGCGGCTGGCCGACCGACCTCACCAGGGTGGCGTAGCCGATGAGCAGGCCGGCCACGGCCATGACCGGGACCGAGGGACGATCGTTCCAGCACAGGACCACGATCGCCACGATGCCGAGGAAGATGAACAGCGTGTCGGCGGTGATCATGTGCTCGAGGTGCAGCTGGTACGAGTCGAACAGGACCGGCAGCGCGGCCAGCGTCGCCCCCCACCAGGGCAGCCCGCGGCGGCGCAGCAGGGCGTAGATGAGGACGCCCATGACCACGCCCATCGCCGCCTGCAGGATGGCCAGCGGATACGCGCTGTGCAGGGGCAGCAGCAGGTCGATGAAGATGGGGTAGCCGTTCGGCCGGACCACGTCCGGGACATGCGTCACGGCGTCGTAGACGTAGTTGTAAGAGTCGTTGAACCACAGAATCGGCGGGTAGCCGAGGATCACGATGATCCGGACCACGACCGCGACCGCGACGACCACGGTAAATTGCCAGTGCGTCACGGCGGGACGGGTAAGGCGCGCCAGCCGCGGGCCGCGTTCCTCCTGAGGCGGCTGCTGATCGGGAATGACCCGATCGCTGCCCGTGGTCGCATTCGACAACGACCGCCTCCTGACTCTCGCTGAGCCTGCCGGAAATACCGATTTCCATTCGCTGATCCCGCAGGCCTCGGAAGATCAGGCACGCCGACGAGATTTTCGCCACGTCGGCCGACTCATAGTAGCCGCCTGCCCAGGCCAGAGATAAGGATTACCGGTTAATGGCCTAGGCTCGCGAGTCAGCCATCACTGACAGTTATCAGCGTCCCCCGTACCCTACCCGGCACGCGAGCAGGCAGATGAACACAACCGAGAGCGCGGCCGCGGTATCCGGCGATCCAGCCGCCGCCGCGATCATGATCCAGACGAAGATGACCGGCAGCAGCCTGCCCAGCGGCCGGTCGCGACCGCCTTGCCGCGGCCGGGGTACCGACGGGACCATCTGCGCCGCGGGCACCGGACGCGACTGCCGCTGTAGCAGGTCGGCGCCGAGCACCGGTTCGACGGGCAGGTCCGCCGTCAGCTCACGCAGGTCGGCCCAGGTCTTCGAGGCGTAGGCGGTTGAGGTTCGCTCCTCGAATTCCTCCAGCGTCAGCCGGCCATCCGTGTATGCGTCCCTGAGGACGTCGACTACGCTCTCGCGCTCCTTGTCGGAGGCACGGATCGGTCGGTCGGTCATCGGCGCGGACCTTTCCTCGTGTTCCTATCGATCCTAACCCAGCACCCGGCGGAACCCCCGGCGGCAGGACGGGTGGGCGGCGGCCTTCTCGGCCGAACGGGCGGCAGTCTGCTTGCGCACCACAGCGCGCACAAGCATCGCGGGGCACGGGAAGCGCGCCAGTGACTCTGGCACCACCCGTACCAGGGCCAAACGACATGAATGCCGCGTTTATGTCGCTGGGACTGCATGAACGAGGCAACCATGTCGTAGGAGCGGGCAGGCGAAAGCGGGCGGGCGGGGGTATCGGGGGTCACGGGAGTCGGCAGGCAGCGCAGGAGAACCAGGAGCACCAGGAGCATGGCGAAGTCTGCGCCACCTGCGGACGCAGCTGTGAAACGTGAGGCCAGTGGGTTCCGGTGAGGGAGCGCCCAGCCGCTATCGGGGGCGTGCGGCGGCGAGCGGGCGCCGATCCCCTTTACCTGCCGGCAAAATTCGAAATTTTCGGGACACGAAGCATGCCAGGACGGGATCTGTTGCGCCGCCATGGGGCAGCATCGGGAGGGTTATCAAAAAGTGACGCGGTTTTAGGTCTCGCCCCCTAACGCATGCGGCGTTACGCTATTGGCGGATCTTTCGTCTGGTCAATCTGTGCAGGATGTGACCAGGAGAAGGTTTTGGTCTGACGATTTTGGTTCGCAAGACAAGGTCATCATGCCAGCCGTGTCGTAACGACGGGCGCCCGCCCTCTCGGCCGCCGCATGGCACGCCGGGAGCCGGACGAGCCATTCCTCACCAGGAGGGATCGAATTGAGCGTCAATGAAGATCGCACAGCCCAGCCCAGCCCCGCAACCGCAGCCCCCGCGACGGGCATCGCCGACCCTGCCCCGCTCGGCCTCGCCGCGTTTGCCCTCACCACGTTCTTGCTGTCAGCCAAGAATGCCGACTGGATGACCCACGCCACGGGCAACGCGTGGCTCGGCTATGCCCTCGCCTACGGCGGCATCGCCCAGCTGCTCGCCGGCATGTGGGAGTTCCGCAACAGGAACGTATTCGGCGCGACCGCGTTCGGCACCTACGGCAGCTTCTGGATCGGCCTGTTCCTGTGGGTTCGGTTCGTAGTGGACCCGGCAGTCGCGGCGGCCAAGCCCGCCACGCTGGCGGCGACGGTCACAGCGCTCAACCACGACCTGGGCTGGATACTGCTAGCCTTTGCCATCTTCAACACGTACATGCTGATCCTGAGCACCCAGGTCAACATGGCCGTGTTCGGCGTCTTCCTCACCCTGGAAATCACCGAGATCGTCCTGTGCATCGGTAACTTCAACGCTGGTGCAGCACTGCTCCCCACGACGACGATCAAGATCGGCGGCTACGTCGGCCTGCTCACCGCGCTCGTCGCCTGGTACGCCTCGGCGGCCGGCGTCTCGAACGGCATCGCCGCCGGGAAGCTCCGGTTCCCCGCGGGGAGGCCGCTGATCAGCTAAGCCGTTATCTCGCATTAGCGCTGGGGAGCACCCGCTCCCCAGCGCTTTTGTTCTCCGGGGTCATCGGCCGGCCCAGCCTGAAGCCGGATAGCGTTAGGCGCACGAATGAGCCGCGAAAGGAGGAGCACGGGTGCAGAACGGGAGGCAGATCGACCTGTCGACGCAGGTTGAGCGCGTCAAGCGCAAGACGAGGCCGTGGAAGTCGATCATCGCCCTGCTGCTCGCGATCGCCTCCGCTGTCATCTCGCACCAGGCTCGCAACGGCAACTTCACGGCGAGCAACCTGACCAACCAGTTCATCATCTACGGCACAGCCGTGCTGTTCCTCGTCTTCGGGTCCATCGCGACCTACGGCCTGGCCGGGAAGTCGAGAGAGCTGCTGGAGCCGACGGCCGGCCAGGCGCATTCCGCCATCGTCCGGTACGCCATCTTGCTCGTTGGCGCGTTCA
>WNGE01000408.1_pt1 | contig 58729 bp, 62 predicted proteins | sample 5400651 | NCBI WGS metagenome assembly WNGE01 (sample SAMN13153370, study PRJNA577476) | soil metagenome | isolation source: 60 cm soil or saprolite under grassland replicate 2 | place: USA:California | collected 2016-06-15 | reverse complement strand
AGGATCGTCTGGAAGAAACAGCAGTCTTTGCAAAGGAGGACCCCATGAGCACCTACCTCTTTGACCATGCGGCACAGCAAGCGAGCCAACGGTTCGCCAGCCTGGAGACGCTCTACGACCCCTGGACGATCCGCCACCTAGAGACCACCGGCATCGGCCCAGGCTGGCAGTGCTGGGAGGTCGGTGCTGGGAGCGGGTCGATTGCGGCATGGCTGGCAGAGCGCTGCGGCCCTACGGGCCATGTCCTGGTCACTGACATCGACCCGCGCTTTCTGGCAGGACTCGCGGCGTTTGACCCATCGCCACTTCGCCTTCATTCCTTACCACTGGCAAAAAATCGATGGCAATCGTGGCGTATCCAAAGAATTGCCTTTTGGGCCAAAACCGCGTCTGCTTTTTCAGAGGGATGCTGTGAGGATCTCGACCATTTTTGAGTTGGGGGAAGGCGAGGTTCTGGTAGCTGTTCACTGCAGGCTTGCAGATCCTGCCACGGTATTGTCAGCTTCAAGGAGGTGAAGGATGAGCTATATTCGTATCTATGCCGACCAGCATGGCGACTCTCACTTCGAAGACGTCGAAGTCGCGCTGTCCCTGACCGATTTCGCCCCACCCGCGCCGAAACTTTCGGTGTCCACCATGATGCCCTGTACGCATGTAGCCTTCCTCGGCTTTCCTGCCGGATGGGATGGTCCGCTGCACCCAGCGCCACGACGACAGTTTGTCTTCGTCCTGACAGGCGAAGCTGAAGTAGGTGTGAGTGATGGCGAGGTGCGGCGCGTGGCCCCGGGCAGCGTCGTACTGCTGGAGGACACGTGGGGGAAGGGGCACACTACCCGTGTCGTGGGCACTGGCTCTGCACTCGCGGCTGTCGTACAACTGCCTGACTGAAACCGGGATCCCTCTGGCAGGGGTGGCACTTTCAGTGGAGAGCGCAAAGCAATTGCTCGAGAAAGGCTACCGAGGACTGTTTTTTGGGTTTGACTGGATGGTCCTTCAGCGAGCCATTGCCGTATGGGTTGATGGACTTCCGCAAGTTCGACAGGAGGCTTGAGAACAATGAGCAGTGACCATGGTACCGCTCGCTTGCCGACTAGTGAAGCACTCAGCAAGCGAGCGGTGTAAAGAAAATGCTCACACCGGCAAGCGGCTGGCCATCGACCTGTCTGCCCTGACAGCGCTGCTGCGGCAGAGCCTGGTCCAGGCACCAGGACAGGCGGGAAATGCGCAAGATGGGGGAGAAATGACCGAACAGTAAGACTTGCTTCCAGAGCATCATCATCCCATGGTGCAACAGAGAGGAGGGAACAACCAGGGCATTTCGCTTCATTCAAACTATTGTTGGAAAATCAGTCTCTTCGTTGAGAAGAGAAAAGGAGGCTTACACAGCTATGTCCGATCATATGCTGCATCATACTGGGACAATCTGGGAAAACGTCCCTGAACAAGGTGTGGGAAGACACACCGGACCTGGTCATCAATTCCCTTTGAATAAAACGCTCCATAGGAAGGATCAGGTCATCGTCCTCTGTTATTCCATAGGTGAGTCCGTGACATTCAAGAACCCTTTTCAAGAGAATACCAGTCAAGCCTGGGACTTCGTCGTCACCGACTACCAGGATCCTGGCGGGTTCGTGGCTGACGTACATATCGACACAGGCGCCGATATCGTACAACAGCTCGGGAATCAGGGCACGTGCGGAGCACTTCGGCATCGACTCCCCGACGACTCGCCACCACTCTAGTAGGAAAATCAAAGGCTCTGTGTCGTGAGTTGGGGCCTCTGGTGAGCAGTTGCGGCAGGCCGCCCGCCAGAGGCAGGTGGCCTACGATACCCTCTGTGGTGTGTTGGTGTACCTGCGTGCGAGTCTAAACTGAGCATACTGGAGACGCTGCAGGACTGCTTGCGTCCAAGAGCAGTCTCTGAGTGTAAATTTGGAAATTAAATGGCTCACCCGCGCTTTGCGTGAAAAAGAGTTTTTTTGCAGGCTTGTGAGGAGGGCTTTATGCTTCCTCCGAGGGGGCAGGTTCGTGGGTCTCCCATTGCGGGATTTTGGCAAGGATTGTCGCCACCTCTTCAGGGGTAAATGGCTCAATCCGAGCCAGGAGGGCATTTTACAACCGTAGGTCGTGCCTAAGGAGAACAAGAACGGTCACGTGTAAACTTTGACATTAAGCGGCTGATTTTTTGGTAATTACTCTGCTGATGGGAGGATCTTTTCTGGGTTTTCTTCACAGTGATGTTGGTGGCGAATTAAACCATCGAGCTTGGAGTTGTCCAATTGAAACGCTTAATCGTGCTGAGTTTTACAATTCGCCACCAATATCACTGTGAGGATGAGCCTCTTTTCTTGGCCAGTTTCTGAGAAATCGCCTTGAGTGGCCAAAGGAAGAGAAATGCAATCGCCAGGAGAATTACCCGAAAATCGACAGCTTACTAGCAACCTTTCCACGTTGGGTGCCACAGGCCAAGTCTTTTAAAAAATTGGTACCTACTCAGGTAGACTGAGAGGAGGGAACACTTGATGAAGAACGATCCAGCGCGCAGTCTGCAAATATCCGTCTGGTGGAGCGTCTTCACCGCTCTGGCTCTTGGCGTGAGTGTGGGGCATGTCCTCATTGACTACTCTGTCGGACTCTATGGTCGGTCATCGTCATTCATGTCCGCCTTGCAGGCGACCAATATCGTCATGATCGCCCTCATCTATGCGTGCTGGCTGGCGGCTATGGCCTGGGCAGGGAGTGGACAGAAGACGGCTGGCGTCTGCCTGCTGGTGCTCACCATTGGCTGGACACTTCTTGGCAATGGGGTGGGTGTCCTGGTAGCATGCCCCCCTCCCTGCCGCGACGCCTTTCCTTATCAGGATATCGCGCACGTAAGCAATGTCCTCTTTGGGGCGTTGGCAACCTTCACCATTTGGCGGACGATGAAAGCATGGACGGGACGGATCGCCTGGTCGTTTCCTCTGTGTTTGATAGGAGTCCTGGTGGTGGCGTGGATCGTGAGTGCGGTGCAGGCATTGCATTTCTAGCACCACATCTATCCACTCAAGCCTTGCTCACCCCTCGACCGATTGCATACGATTTGTCTCAGGTCGTCTGAAATGAAGGGGAAACGGGATGCCCCAGCAGCGTGGCTTGCAAAGCCGAAAGCAGATGCACACACTACTTACGTAGAGTCGACAAGTAGCCGCGTATGCGGCAGAAGGCAGTGGCTCCTGCCTGACTGCGGAAGGAGCCCGACACCTTTTGCTGGACGCGAGTGTCATTTATCAGTAATCCTGCGCAAACCTGGCCGGAAGGATCGTCTGGAAGAAACAGCAGTCTTTGCAAAGGAGGACCCCATGAGCACCTACCTCTTTGACCATGCGGCACAGCAAGCGAGCCAACGGTTCGCCAGCCTGGAGACGCTCTACGACCCCTGGACGATCCGCCACCTGGAGGCCAGCAGAGGTGATCGATACCATCGAACACAAAGGACTCTTGTTCAGAGCAGTTTGCGAAGGCCTACCGACTGCCCATCCCCAAGGATGCGTCCTTCGCGAATTGGATTGGTCTTAGCATGCGCAGATCGTATCCCAGATGGGGCGGGGACAGTATCCCCTGGAAAGGAGACACGACTCGCAAGCACAAACGCAGTACGTCATTACGATGGGGACACCCATCTCTGTTTCTTGTGAGAGGTTCCCCAGAGAGTCGGTACGAGCTTGTACGACTGCTCCCTCACTGGGATACCGTTCCTCTCCGTAGATGAATGCAACAAGACCTGTTTCAAGGAGGTAACATGCTGCCTTTCATTGCTCGGACCACATGGCCAATTCGCCTACGTATTGCCCTCTCTCTTGGGCTCATGTTCGCACTCTCGTCAACCATCCTTGCCTTTGCTGATGTCAAGCTCATCCAGCTCAGCAGCGATCCGTTTACCAATAGCACGAGCCAGCACCAAACCGAAGTCGAACCGGATACTTTTGCGTTTGGTTCCACCCTCGTTTCCGCCTTCCAGGTGGGGCGCTACTTCGCTGGCGGGGCATCCGGCATCGGTTTTGCCACGTCCACTAATGGTGGCACGAGCTTCACCAAGGGTTTCCTGCCTGCTACCACCCCCTTCTCAGCACCCCCGAGCAGTACCCATCTCCGTGCCAGTGACCCATCCGTGGCCTTTGATGCCAAGCATGGGGTCTGGTTGATCTCTTTTACTGATCTTGCGGTGGCTCCGGCCCCCGGTGGGAAGCCTATTATCGATGTGCTGCTCAGTCGCTCAACTGATGGGCTGACTTGGAGCAATCCGGTGCTCGTGGAGGCCGATGGTCATTTTAATGACAAGGACTGGATCGTCTGCGATAATACGGCCAGCAGCCCTGGCTACGGCAATTGCTATATCGAGTTCGATGACAATTCAATCGCTGATCTGATCCTGATGAGTACCTCCCGCGACGGTGGACGGACATGGGGCGCAGCCTTGCCGACCGCCGATCATGGTCATGGACTCGGTGGCCAACCCCTCGTGCAGCCTAACGGAACCGTCATTGTGCCGTTAGAGGGCTTCGCTGGTCCTCATGAAGACATCGTGTCCTTCAGCTCCACCGATGGCGGAGCGAGCTGGAGCAGAGTGACGAAAATCGCTGCCGTGCGCTTCCATGCTCCCGCTGGCACTATTCGCGCCGATATCCTGCCTTCTGCTGAGATCGACGCGTCCGGCAACGTGTACGTGGTCTGGCCGGACTGTCATTTTGAAGCAGGCTGTGTGGCCAACGATCTGGTCTTCAGCACCTCCAGCGATGGCAACACGTGGTCAAGAGTGACGCGCATCCCATTAGATCCGATTGGCAGCGGAGTGGATCACTTCATCCCTGGACTGGCCGTTGATCCCTCCACCTCCGGTGGCGGCACACATCTGGTGGTCACCTTCTATTACTATCCCGTGGCGAACTGTACCAGTGCTACCTGCCAACTGGAGGTAGGAACCTCGACCTCAGCGGATGGAGGAGCCTCATGGACCTCCAACACACGCCTTGCTGGACCGATGTCGCTCTCCTGGCTCGCCAACACGTCCCTGGGGGTGATGGTCGGAGATTACATCTCCACCTCCTTTGTCGGCGGCCCAGCCTTCGCCGTGTTTGCGGTGGCTCAGGCTCCCAACGGGAGTACGTTCAATGAAGCCATCTACACGGTGAGTGGCGGCGAGAGGGTGGGAGGGAGTCCACAGGTGGCCAATGATCGCTTCGGTGCAGGATCGAACGATACGCTCACAGGGAGTTCACTTACCGCCTGGTAAAGAGGCGAGATCGGTTCGGACAAATCAGCCTCAATGAGGCGAGAGGCTCACTCTTCAGGGAGATGACGCCAAAGGAGAACAGCGATGACCACCAACGATGTCCCGCCGCAGCTCGTGCTGCAGCAACTGATCCAGAGCTTGCAGATGACTCAGTGTCTCTACGTCGCAGCCAAACTTGGGATCGCGGACCTGCTCAAGGATGGCCCCCACAGTCACGAGGACCTGGCCAAAGCGACGGGCACGCATGCGCCCTCGCTTTACCGTGTCCTGCGCCTGCTGACGGCCGTTGCTCTCCTGACCGAAGAGGATCCCCACCACTTTGCGCTGACCCCGCTTGGAGCCTGTCTGCAGAGCGGCGTTCCTGGGTCCCTGCGCCATCTGGCGCTCAGTTACGGTGAGGGGGAGCAGGTCCGCTGGCAGGTCTGGGGCGCCTTGCTGCACAGCGTGCAAACGGGCGAACCGGCCTTTGAGCATGTCTTCGGGCGCACGCTGTGGGACTATCATGCGCACCACCCCGAGGCCGCGGCGCTCTTTTACCATGTCATGACCGAACGGACCGCCAGCCTGGCGCCGACGGTCGCCGCCGCCTACGATTTCTCGGCAAGCGGCACCCTGGTCGATGTGGGAGGGGGACACGAGCAGATGCTGGCTTCCATCCTGCAGGCCCATCCGACTCTCCACGGCGTGCTGTTTGACCTGCCTTCGGTGGTCGCGGGGGCGCCTCCCCTGTTGAAGGCGGCCGGGGTAGCTGGCCGCTGCGAGGTCCTGGGGGGAGATGCCTTTGTGGCCGTTCCCGCTGGCTACCAGACCTACCTGCTTGCTCGGGTGATCCATGATTGGGATGATGAGCGCGCCATGACCATCCTCACGCGCTGCCACCAGGCCATGAAGCCCCAGGGAAAAGTGCTGCTGGTTGAGCAAGTGCTCCTGAGCGACAGGACAGCGGAGTTGCTGGTGCTGGAGTCTGATCTGAATATGCTGCTGGAGTTGGGCGGCAGAGAACGCACCGAGGCCGAGTACCGCGCATTGCTGGGCGCCGCAGGCTTTGAACTCACCCAGATCCTTCCGGTGCAGACCCCGTACCACCTTCTGGAGGCCGTGCGCGCATGAGGTCACGCCTGGTCGCGCACGGCTCTTCCCACCGGGAGTCTTCTCGTCGTGCCATCCCTCTCACCGGTTCTGCCGAGAGGAGGTGTTTGACGTTTGCAGCGGCCTGCCGGGTGGCATCGGCTCAGAGGGGGCAACGATGGCAACAGGATGCGGGGAGTCCAGCACATGGGGCCGCTCCAGAAAAGGATCCACCCATGCACCAGCTCTCAGAACATGCCGAACGCTTGGCACATTACCCGAGCCCCAAAACGGGCCGCTCCATCCGGTTTGAAAGTCAACCGGTCGAAGTGTGGGCCAGATGATTAGACACATGACAGAAAGGCAGGAGGTTCTATGACAGCAGCGGATCAATTGAAATCCGACATCGATGAACTCGTCCCCGACATGGTGGCCTTCCGTCGCGACCTGCACGCGCACCCCGAACTCGCCTTCGAGGAGGTACGCACCTCTGCTCTTGTGGCACAGCGCCTGCGCAGTCTGGGACTGCAGGTGCGGAGCGGTGTGGCAAAAACAGGCGTCGTCGGTCTGCTGCGCGGGGGCAAAAGCTCGGCAGGAGCGAAAACCCTCGCCATCCGCGCCGATATGGACGCCTTACCCATCCACGAAGTGAACGAGATCGACTATCGCTCCACCGTCGAGGGGAAAATGCACGCCTGCGGGCACGATGGGCATACCGCTATCGCACTCGCCGTAGCCGCTCTTTTCAGCAAGCGCCGGGCAGAGTTGGCCGGCAACGTGAAATTTCTCTTCCAGCCTGCTGAAGAAGGCAGGGGCGGGGCCAACCTCATGGTACAAGAAGGGGTAATGGAGGGCGTTGATGGCGTGATCGGCCTGCATCTCATGAGCAGCTACCCTGTGGGCCGCGTCGGCGTACGTGCTGGCGCGGTCTTTGCCAGTGCTGACGGATTTGTGCTGAGCGTCAAAGGCAAGGGTGGTCACGCGGCCATGCCGCACGAGGCCGTTGATCCCATCGTCATCTCAGCCTACATCATCACAGCACTGCAAACACTCCTGAGCCGTGAAAGCTCTCCTTTCAGTCCTGCCGTCCTCACCATCAGCACCATCCAGGCGGGCAGCGCTTTTAACATTATCCCCGAGACCGTGGAGATGCAGGGCACCGTGCGTACTTTCAGCCAGGAAGACCGTGAGAAATGGTTGCGCCGCGTGAGCGAACTTGCCACTGGCATCGCCAGTGCCATGGGAGGGAGCTGTGATGTGCAAGCCTTGTCTGGCCCCCACGCGTGCGTCAACGATGCCTTCATGACCCACCTGGTCCACGAAGCGGCGGTGGCCTCAGCTGGCGCAGGAAATGTCGAGAGCAGCGAAGCGGTCATGACCACCAGCAGTGATGACATGGCCGACTTCCTCAAGGCCGTTCCCGGCTGCTACTTCATCGTTGGTGCTCGCAACGAACAGAAAGGAGCCAACTATCCCCACCATCACCCGCGCTTTACCATCGATGAAGATGCCATGCCCATCGCTGTCGAAGTGGTAGCCCGCGCAGCCATGAACTTTCTCAAGTGAAGGCGAGAGGCGCAGGCCAGTTCCTGGCAAGGAGGACACGAATGAATCTTGAGCATGCTACGGCGGCATCGACTTCGAGGAGTTTCGGGCCGAGCGATGTTCACTTGTCTGGGCGCTGGCTCCTGCTCGCCCGAGGAGGGTGGCTTGTGCTGGTTGTCCTCACCCTGGCGATCTTCTTCGTCAGCCTGCCGGTGTACCTGGCACTGCTGCACACTCCCTGTGCTGGGGTAGCATGCGGGTACCAGCAACTCACTTCCGAACAAGCAGGGGCGCTCACAGGGATTGGCCTCTTTCCAGAGGTGTACACCGCGTACACGGTCACGCTCACGCTTGCTCTGATGATGGCGTGTTTGCTGGTCAGCACGGTGATCACCTGGCGCAGGTCTCGTGACCGCATGGCGCTCATCGTCGCGCTTTTTCTGGTGACTCTTGCGCCTTTCGCTGTGACGTTCAACGTCTCGGCGAGTCCCTCCCCCTGGCAGGTGCCGCTTGAATTGCTGAGTTTCCTCTTTGTGGCCTTGTTCCTGCTCGTCTTCTCCTTATTTCCCACGGGCCAGTTTGTGCCTCATGGGATGCGCTGGATCATCATCGTTTTGCTCACGCTGCAAGTCCCTTTCACCTTCTTCCCAGCACTGGCTACTCTGCACATCTCCGCTGTGTCGCTTGGCTTTCTCGTGGGTATCGGCTCGCTGGCGATCGTTGTGGTCGTTCAATTGTACCGCTACCGGCGGGTGTCCAGTCCACTCGAGCGCCAGCAGACCAAATGGGTGGTCTTCGGTTTCGCTGTGCCGATCACTTCCATGGTGATTGGGGTTGCGCCGTATCTGATGTTCCCCGTGCTCGCTGTGCCCGGTTCACTGTATCTGCCGGCTTACGCAGCCGTCCAGGCTATCCTGCTGCTCTTGCTCCCGCTCTCGTTTGGGTTCGCCATGCTACGCTCCCGGCTGTGGGAGATTGATGTGCTGATCAATCGCACGCTGGTCTATGGCACGCTCACGCTCATCCTGACGGGGATCTACGTGGGCCTGGTGATTGGCCTCTCCACGCTGCTGCGTCGCATCATCAGCCATGACAGCGGCGTGGCCATAGTCCTCTCCACGGTGGCGATCTATTTGCTGTTCCAGCCGCTCCGCCGTCGCATCCAGCGGAGTATTGACCGGCGCTTCTACCGCCGCAAGTACGATGCCACGAAAACGCTCGCCGCCTTCAGTGCCGCGCTGCGCCAGGAGGTGGACTTGAGCCACTTGAGTGAGCAACTCGTCGCGGTGGTCCAGGAGACGATGCAGCCTGCTTTTCTCTCGTTGTGGCTGTGCCCATCCCAGCCAAGCACTTCCCGTGGGGACCCAACACACACCGATCTCGATCCCCTCCAAGCAACACAAGCTCTCACGGGTGCAACACACACCATCGAGCCATCTGGGCTCGTAAAGGAGGAACAACATGGGTAAATGGATACGGATGTTGTACGTGATCGACGCCTGGCTGTTGCCCGTCGCCATTCTTGTCCAGGTCTTCTTCGTCGGCCTCAGCCTCTTCACCGGGCAGGCTTTTTGGAGCATCCATATCACGTTCGGTCACTTTCTCGCTCTTCTGCCTCTTCTCCTGGTCTGCCTTTCGTATCTGGGGCAGCTCCCGTCCCCAGAGAAACGTCTCGCCTGGCTCGTGTTAGGGGTCTACCTCATCCAGGCAGAAGTCTTTGCGGCCATCCGCGCAGACGTTCCACTCCTGGCAGCCTTCCACCCCGTGCTGGCTCTGGTGCTCTTTGCTCTGGCTCTGATCATCGCGTTGCGGGTGCGAACGGTGGTGCGGGCGGGGGTCCGAACGTCCTCCACTTCGCAGTACCACGCTCCCCTGGAAGAGAAAGGATCTGTGGCTCCCGACTGAACCAGCAGCGAACAGACCCAGTGCTGCGCGGGAGCCACTTTTCCCTCGCCGCCTGACGAACCGTTGTGCTATCGCGCCAACCGCTTGGAGGGAACAGGGCGCGCCATTGACACGCGATCAGTCTTTTAGCATGTTTGCGCCATGTGCCTCCTCTCTTTTTCGCGCCTTGCGCCATGTTATGCTTGCATAAAATCGCGCTGCTCCAGAAGGGGTTTCCGATAGATACGCGCCATGTTATATGAGAAATCTTGCTCGTTTGAGCGTGTCCGGCAAAGGCTAATTAGATGAGATAAAATGCAACGCCAATTTACCAGAGAAGCCAATCTGCTAAAAGCGCCTCTCAAGCCGATATGGCCAAGTTTTATGGCACAAACGCGCCAGGTATTAGGTTCATACACAACACGTCGTATCATTTCTTCAGGAGATTGAGAGAAGAGTCAGCAGTACGCAAACATTGACCTTCAAGTTTAATAGAACACAGGAAAATATATAGCAGTTGGTCAATAGCCACAACTATTCTTGACCAACTGCTACCCTTTTCAGCAAACAAGTATTACAGTGCCAGCATGCGCTCCAAAGCTACTCGTGCCCAATAGACTACCTCGTCATCAACAATGACCTGGTTGATAACCTCACCCTCGGCCAGTCCTTCAAGCACCCAGGCAAGATAGGCAGGATGGATGCGATACATGGTTGAACAGGGGCAGACAATCGGGTCAAGACAGAAGATAAACTGCTCTGGGTGTTCTTTTGCCAGGCGATGCACAAGGTTGATCTCCGTAGCGATTGCCCACTGGCTTCCGGCTGGAGCCTGCTCAACCTGCTTGATGATGTACTCGGTCGAACCGTAGAGATCGGCAGCTTCGACTACCTCGCGACGACATTCCGGGTGAACCAGTATTTTTATACCTGGATACTCGGCTCGCGCTTTGTCGATCTGCTGCACGTTGAAGCGCATATGCGTAGTGCAATACCCTTTCCAGAGGATTATGCGGGAACGTTCGATTTCCTCGTCAGCATTATCTGAAGCCATAGGATCTTTTGGATCCCAGACCACCATCTGCTCCTCTGGAATGCCGTACTTGAGCGCGGTATTGCGCCCCAGGTGTTCATCCGGGAAGAAGAGCACACGCTTTCCATGGCTGAAAGCCCATTTGACAACTGCTGGAGCGTTTGAGGAAGTGCAAACGATTCCACCATTGCGCCCGCAGAAAGCCTTGAGATTGGCCGCCGAGTTCATGTAGGTAACCGGAATGATGCTTGCATCGTCGCCAAGTGTATCTATGAGCATCTCCCAACATTCCTCTACTTCGGCGATATTTGCCATGTCAGCCATCGAGCAGCCAGCGGCAGGATTAGGCAAGATCACTTTCTGGTGTGGCGCGCTGAGGATATCGGCGCTCTCAGCCATGAAATGCACGCCGCAGAACACGATATAATCCGCCTGAGGACGCGCGGCGGCCAACTGAGCGAGCTTAAATGAGTCGCCTCGATAATCGGCATACTTGATGATCTCGTCACGCTGGTAGTGATGCCCCAGGATCACAAGTCGCTCTCCCAGGCTAGCCCTGGCTTTAGCGATACGCCAATCTAATTCTTCACCTGACATTTCAGCGTAGTACTGCGGAATAGTATCGTTACGTTTTGAATGGTTATGTCGAGCGCGTGTTTCGGGATATAAAAGCGGCAATACGCGCTCTTCTTTACTCGACGCGCACGCTGATTGTAATGGCATAAGTTTTCTCCTAGTTTATGACCTTTAACGAATTAACCCGGGCCATCCGTAGGGGCCGATGAATCGGCGATGGGCGCGATAAATCGGCCCCTACGGATGGTTGGATGAATTTGTTAATCTGCATAATCGAACTCCAGTGATACATCGAATTGGGAAGCAGAATGTGTTATCGCTCCAAGCGAAATGAAATCCACTCCTGTGGCGGCAACTGCTGCCAATGTAAGCGGATTCGTGCCTATGCTCCCAGACGCTTCGATCAGCACTTTTGGGGACGTACTACGTATAAACTCTACTGCGTTGCGCATAGTTTCTACAGGCATGTTGTCAAGCAAAATCACATCGGCTTCTGCTTCAAGTGCTTCCTGAACTTCCATAACAGTCTCACACTCTACCTCGATTTTGAGCAAGTGGGGAGCCTGGCGACGGGCAAGCGAAATAGCTTGAGAAATGCCACCAGCGGCTCTGATGTGGTTATCTTTGATCAGTACACCATCACTGAGATTGAAACGGTGATTCTGTCCTCCACCCAGTCGAACAGCTGCTTTTTCTAGACTTCGTAGCCCTGGTGTTGTCTTGCGCGTATCGAGAATACGCGCATTAGTACCCTCAAGCGCCCGAACACACTGAGCCGTAAGCGTAGCGATTCCGGAGAGGTGACCCAGGAAATTTAAAGCGACACGCTCAGCGCTTAACACAGATCGAGCAGAACCGCTGATATGAGCCAGCACCTGACCTGGCTGGACAACTGCACCATCTTCCAACAGCGTTTCAACCAATACCCGTTGATCCAGTTCGCGAAAGGTTGCAACAGCAACTGCCAAACCTGCAATTACTCCCGTCTGACGAGCGATAATGTTAGCCTGTGTTTGCTGTTCCATTGGAACGGTACATAATGTAGTGACATCAGCCTCTGCCCCATCTTCTGCAAGGGCTTGCCGAATCAGATCGAGATGGAGATTAGACATGGAATATAACCTCCTCCGCTCCCCGAGGGCGAGCAGAAGTACCCCCGGCAGGGGCGACGCAAGCGTCCTCCCCACTCATCCACTCCACCCCAGTCCCTACGCGAACCTGGTCAGATGTATTCATTGATTGAAAAGCGTAATGGCGACCTGTTAGTATTTCGTTTGGAGCGGGATAGTCGAGCCGTGAGTGACTGCCGCGACTTTCGCGGCGTTGAAGGGCAGCAGCTATAACGAGTTCGGCAACCTTGAGCATATTGACTGTTTCCAGCCATTCAACTACGTTGTTGTGATGTGCTGATCCATTTGCCAGCAGAGTAGTGGGCAAGTTGTGAAGTTGCTGCGTGGCTTCAAGCAAACCTTGCCGGTCACGCTGGAGTGAAACGTACTTCCACATGACCTGGCGTATTTCACGCCGCATTTGAAGTATGCTTTCACGATCAGGCCTAACGCATAGGAGTTCTTCTTCTCTTGATAGATCGTCATAGACCGGTACAGTTAAGACTTGTCTAGAGGAAGCATCAGCTTCCTTGTCGTTTATTCCCGCAAGTCCATCTGCGAGGCGCAGACCAAAGACCAATCCTTCCAATAGCGAATTGCTGGCTAACCTGTTGGCTCCATGTACGCCGGTGCAAGCAACCTCTCCCACTGCATAGAGTCCTGCTAGCGTAGTGCGACCATACGTATCAGTCATTACGCCGCCCATGCAATAGTGGGCTGCTGGCGCGACCGGAAGCAAATCTTTTGCCAGGTCAAGACCATAACTGTGACAAATGGCTGAAATGGTGGGAAAACGCTCATGCATACGTGCCGCGGGAAGATGACGCAAGTCAAGATATTCGCAATCCTTTTCTTCAGACAACATCTCGCTGAGAATTGAACGAGCAACCACATCACGCGGGGCAAGTTCGGCCAATTCGTGATACCGCGACATGAAACGTTCACCCGCGTGGTTACGTAGATAGGCGCCTTCTCCTCGTACGGCCTCAGAAATCAGGTGAGAGCCACCGACTGTTAACACCGTCGGGTGAAACTGCATAAATTCGAGATCGGTAAGGGCCGCTCCAGCACGCCAGGCCAGCGCAAGGCCATCAGCAGTTGCGCCTGCGGGATTAGAGGTATGTAGCCAGAGACCACCTGCACCACCATTAGCTAAGATTGTTGACTGTGACTTAATAGTGAAAGTCTGACCATCTTTATCTAGCGCATCGAGGCCCACACACACACCATTTTCGACATGTAGATTACTCACGTAGATTTCTTCATACAATGTTATGGAAGAACGCTTATGCACGGCAGTCATGAGCGCTCGTTCTATTTCAGCACCCGTTGCATCACCGCCCGCATGCAGGACACGCCAGCGGCTATGTGCTGCCTCGCGGCCAAGTAATAAGCCATCCTCTGTGGTATGTTCGTCGCTGTCAGGTAGTGCCCTGTCAAACTGCACGCCCATCGAAATGAGCCAACTCACAGCAGCCCGTGCCTCTTGCGTCAGAATACGAACGGCAGTTTCATCGCAAAGACCTGCACCAGCAGCGATGGTATCCTGAAAATGCAGTTCGGGATTATCATCAGCGCCTAGCGCCACAGTAAGGCCACCCTGTGCATAACGTGTATTGCTTTCTCCAAGTTGCCCCTTGGTGAAAAGGGCAACACTCAGGTTTTCGGGCAGGCGTAATGCGACTGAAAGGCCAGCAATGCCTCCTCCCACTATGCTAACATCGTATGATTTGCTGCTTACCATCAATTGTTCTCCCAATTAGTGTACATTATACACTTACTAAAGTGTGAAAAAAAACATTTGTCCGAAGACAACATAAGAAAGGGAAGTGTGATTTGTACACTAACTCTGACTGAAAGTTTACCATAGAATGAGAGCAAAAACAAGGGAAAGAGGAGAAAAATCAGCGTACAAAATCGTCGTTGAAACGCTCACCCGTATGATATATTGTTGGCTTGCCATCTCGATAAAGGGTAATTTCTCCCTGTCCATACACACGCCAGCCGATTTTTCTGCCACTCTCACCGTCATCTAGCATACCTGTTCGTTCATCAATACCAAGCAGCACGACCCCAGGTAATAATGCTTCAAGTTGTTGTGCCCAGCCCTTACCGAAAGTATTATGATGGGGCAGCACGCAGGTATTTAGCAACAGCCCTAGTCCTTCAACAACACGCCTTTTGCCAGGATCGAAATAATACTGGCACATGACCATCGCTCCCGCGCTACTGCCAGCTATTACCGCTCCATTTGAGTAGGCCTGGAGCATAGCTTGACAACTGGCACTATGCTTTAAGGTTTCACCTAGAAACCCTGTGAAGCCACCTAACATGTAGATCAAACGTGAGTGGCCGATTGCGTTTACTATTGCCGGATCATTGGCAGAAGCTTTGTCGATAAGAGGCAACGATTCAACTTGAGTAGCGCCTAGACTCTTAAACCAGTTGACTCCATTGCGCCCAGCACGCTGGTGGTTATTGTCAGGGGCTGCCGCCGCTGGAATGATACTGATAGGCGCCTCAGGGCCTCCGCCAAGTTCGATTGCCCTACGATCTGGCTCGGACATTTGTCCGCCGAATTCCGCGCCGCCTTCCAATAAGAGATATCCTTGCATGTTTTGTTCCTTCTCCCATACTACAACTAGCTAAATGAAATATGCAATGTTCTACGCCGCGGCCCTGATAGCTCGACGAGTACAATCCGCTGCCACGTTCCAAGAAGCAGTTGGCGATTTCTATATGGAACTGTCACGGACGGGCCGATGATTGACGAAAGTATATGATCCGGCGTATGGGAGGGATCATGTGGATGACGATAAGAAATTTCTGGTAGCAAACCTCGCAGAGCATCTAAGAAATCCAGGTCGGTCCCTGGATCCAGGTCTGCGGTAGTAAGGGCACAGGTGGTATGGGAGACGAAGATTGAGCAGAGCCCATCTTCGCCTGGCGCTTCGCGAAGATGTGTTTCGATGGCTTCAGTGATATCTACTATCTGGTCATTCCTTTTTGTTGTGATGGTAATTGTTTTCATCCAAATATATAACTCTTTCTTTTCTACACAATTTTTCCTGGATTCAGGATTCCCTCTGGATCAAAGAGAGTCTTGATCTGGCGCATCCATTCGAGGGCAGGACCATGTTCGGCCTCCATAAATTTCATTTTCACCAGGCCTACCCCATGTTCTCCTGTAGCTGTTCCGCCTAGTTCCAGCGATCGCTGAATAAGTTGTTCGGAGAAAGCCTCGGCTCGCCAATACTCCTCGGGTGGAGTGGCAATCAACGTATGAAAGTTGCCATCTCCTATATGGCCCACAATACTTCCTTCCAGGTGCATTTCTTTCAATAGTTGCTGGGCATAACTAACCAGTTCGATTACCCTGGAAAGAGGGACTGCAGTGTCAGTTGTATAGTAAATGCAGCCTGGATTACTACGCATAAAAGCATGGGCGAAATTGTGGCGAGCTTCCCACTGGTCACTACGCTCCTGCTCATTTTTAGCAACATTGATGTCAAGCGCCCCTGCGACGCGCATGAGCTTCTCTGCCAACGCTGATTCCTCTTCAATCGCAGTTCCCGTGGAAGAGTGAAATTCAAGGAATAAAGCGGGTTTCTCCAGATAATGGCGCTTAAGATCGCTATTAATGACTTTAAGACTGAGTTCATCCAGGAGTTCGAGCCTGGCTACAGGTAGCGAGCTTGCCATAATACGGTAAGCAGCCTCAGCAGCCTCGGCAAGGCTCGGAAAGAATACGCGCATAGTGTGAATAAAGTCAGGAATGGGGTAGAGTCTGAGAACGAGCCGAGTAATCACTCCCAGGGTACCACCCGAACCAATAAAAAGGTCTTTGAGGTTGTAGCCGCTGCTGGTTTTACGTACGGATCTACCAAGCCTGAGTAGCTGACCATTTGCTAACACTACTTCTAGCTCGGCGACATTTTGCCTCATACCTCCATATCTGACAGAGGTTGTGCCGCTTGCGTTGGTCGCGGCCATTCCACCAAGGGTAGCGTTAGCACCAGGATCTACCGGAAAGAAAAGACCAAAATCATGAAGAGTGTGATTCAGTTCCTCCCGCCTCACCCCAGGCTCAACGGCTACCAGAAAATCCTGGGGATAGACCTCGAGTATGCGATTCATATGAGAGCAATCAAGGCTGATTGCTCGAGAGATAGGGGTAATATGTCCTTCGAGACTGGAGCCCATACCGAATGGGATAGCTGCTATCTGGTGTTCATGGCACCAGGCCAGAACTTTAAGCACGTCTTCGACCGACTCAGCAAAGACTACAGCTTCGGGGGGATGTACTTCTGGATAGCTGGTGTCCTTACCATGAACTTCGAGTATCGTCGGGTTGAAGCTGACTTTCTCTCCAAATAAGTCTATCAAGGTGGATTTCATGGCGACTCTCTCTATAACACCTTAAAATCTGCAATAAGTGTTATAAATGTTATAAGCGTTATAAACTCTTCTCAGTTTCGGTAGTTAAATATCACGTTGATAGCTAAGATGACGATAAACAAAAAGATCAGGAGCAGTGGCGCAAACCACCCGGCAAATGTTGAAGTGCCAAGGATGATAGCCGTGAGAGGTACAAGCATCACTATTGAGACGATAGCAAGGGCAAGTCGCTGACCTGACACTGCTGCTGATGCTTGTCGCGGGTTGCTTCCGAATTCGTACCGTAGTCGCTGAGCGATTGCATCAGCTAGTTGATCATTATACTGTGGGTTTCCTTTATATCCACCATCATAATCGGAACTCCCTGTACGATTGGCATAAGACGAGGATTGCCATTCACGTTCATCGCGCGGCTGTGGTATCGGTTCCTGATACATGGTTATTTGCTCCTTCCATTCGGTAAATGTGTGTTCATGAACTACATGAATCACAATAGATACACATAACCCTTATTACCATTGTACGCTAATCAGTGTTGAAAGTTACTCAAAGCCCAGAATGGCACGTAAAGCGACAATTAGAAAGGTTTCTGCCTATCGAGGCCACGTTTGAGCAACCCAAGCAGCGCAATAGTCCCGAACCAGATTGCAACCAAAACCCAGGATCGTTTTTCGTTCATGGCTTTCTTCCTTTGACTTCAGACACAATATCCTTACTCATAATAGCATATTCAAAGTTAGCATAGTATTGAGCAAATGCACATTGTTTCTTGATGATTTCTTGAACATTGTCTGCTACGATATGCAACAAAGTGACCTGCATTAACTTGAGAGGCCAATGTACCTTCAGATAAGTAGGTATACATATGGAAAGATTCAATTCAGAGACACGTAATGGAACTCAGAAGATATTAACGATTATTTTCACCTCTCTTTTTGCTACATCACTAGTAGCAGCTTGCGGTGGTTCTTCCAGCACAAATCAAGCCGGTGATATCCACAAGATCAAACATGTGGTAGTGATTATGCAGGAGAATCGTTCTTTTGACACGTACTTCGGCACATATCCTGGTGCAGATGGCATTCCTGCTGGTGTCTGTGTGCCAAACCCATTAACCAATCAGTGTGTGAAGCCATTCCACGATCCGAATGACAAGAATTTTGGCGGTCCACATGGTGAGAGTAATGCAACCGCTGATATCAATGGCGGCAAAATGGATGGTTTTATCCAACAAGAACAGAAAGGCAGCAAGGTAGCCTGCAAAAATAATTTTGATCCTGCCTGTACGTTAAAACAGCAACAACCAGACGTGATGGGGTATCATGATGCTCGCGAAATTCCGAATTACTGGACATACGCCGGACAGTTTGTACTCCAGGATCACATGTTTGAACCTAACGCTTCCTGGAGTCTGCCAGAACATCTCTTTATGGTTTCTGAGTGGTCTGCTAAGTGTAGTCAACAAGGGGATCCAATGAGTTGCGTAAATGCCTTGCAAAACCCGCAGTCGCTTGGTCAAGGTAAACGCTTGATTGCTCAAAAGAGACCTGACTATGCCTGGACCGACCTGACGTACCTCCTGCACAAATCGCATGTGAGTTGGGCATATTATGTTGCGGATGGAACGCAGCCTGACTGCGAAGATGATGCCATGTTCTGCCAGCCACAGCCACAACACGCCGGAACACCTGAAATCTGGAATCCCCTCCCTTACTTCGATACAGTGAAGCAGGACGGTGAGCTTGGCAATATCCAGCAACTCTCACAATTCTATACCTCGGCTAAAAATGGTACGCTGCCGTCGATATCGTGGATTGCTCCTAATGGCCAGACGAGTGAGCATCCGCCTGCCCTGGTAAGCACAGGCCAGGCATATGTCACAAATCTTATCAATATGATTATGCAGGGGCCAGACTGGAATAGTACAGCAATCTTCCTCGCCTGGGATGATTGGGGTGGTTTCTACGATCACGTTATGCCACCGCATGTCGATATCAATGGCTACGGCCTGCGCGTACCTGGAATAGTGATTAGTCCATACGCGAAAAAAGGATATATCGACCATCAGATGTTAAGCTTCGATGCTTACGTGAAGTTTATCGAGGACGATTTTCTGAGTGGACAGCGCATCGACCCACAAACCGATGGGCGACCCGATCCACGAGCAGATGTGCGGGAGAATATACACCAACTTGGCAATTTACTTGCAGACTTTGACTTTTCGCAGCCATTGCGCCCACCATTGATATTGCCAACCAATCCTCCTCCTGGTCCAGCATCGACTTCACCAGACGGGACATCGTCGTAAAGCAAAAACAGAGTAGGAATGCCTGCATACACGTGGTCTGCAGGCATTCCGTCTGGATTCTTCTTAATACCCGATACCAATTTCAAGTTCGCGCGATAAAGTCAACAATATGCTGTGCTATCTCCTCGCCTTTGTCCTCTTGCAGGAAGTGTCCTGCGTCATGGATCACTATCTCGGGTTGATCTTTTGCGCTTGGAATGAGGGAACGGAAGAAAATATCTCCTCCTCGAGTTATTGGATCTTTATCAGAGAACATAACCAATGCAGGTTTGTGCCAGTGTGAGAACACTTCTCTTGCTCTGCGCATTTCCGCTGCACCAGGATCGCTGGGACGGAGGGGCACAAGTAGCGGAAAAGCCATAGCGCCCGCCTTATAGGTCACATCTGGAAAAGGGCTTTCGTAGGCGGCGAGAATCTCTGGCTTTAGCTCGCGTTGAGCTGTTCCATTTTGAATGACAAGCCCGATTGGCAAATCTGATGAACTGGTCGCGAATTCTCGCCAACGCATAAAGCCTCTACCCATTGGCTCGTCTCCAGTGGGCAAACCTGTATTCATGATCACAAGACGCGCGAAAAGCTCTGGCATCTCGCTTGCTACAGTGAGTCCAAGCAATCCTCCCCAGTCCTGTACAACAAGAGTGATTTGCTCAAGTCTCAATGCATGTATGAAGCCAGTAATAGTATCATGGTGCATTTGAAAGGAGTACTCGCTGCGCTCAGTAAATTTATCTGAACGACCAAAACCAACGAAGTCCATTGCTAGCACTCGATGATTACTCGATAGAAAGGGAATCATTTTGCGATACAGATACGACCAGGAAGGCTCTCCATGCAGGCAGAGAATGACTTGACCCTCTCCTTCATCCAGGTGGTGAATGCGCAATCCGTTCACATCGACATAGTGAGGTTGAAAGGGAAAATCTAGCAGGTTCTGGAAACGCTCTTCTGGTGTGCGAATAATTGGCATGGCAATTTTCCCTTTAATTACGGCAGCAAAGCAACTGCTAGAACAATGTTTCAACGGGCTGACCCCGCATCCAGTTTGGACGCTCAGTTAAACCGAAACCAGGAATATCAGGCGCGAAAACGTGAAAGTTCCGGGCAAGAGTGTTGTGATACTCCAACCATAAATTCCCTAAAAAGGTGTCATGAAGGTAAAGTAAAGGTGCTGTAGCAGGTGATTCCGCCTCAAACATGTGTGTTTGGATGCCACGTATGTTCACAGTGCTTTCTACTTTTTCAACTGAGGTCGCTACATTGGAAGCTTCGTCTGATGTCATTGCTCATCCTTCTTAAGTAATAACAATCAACAACGGGCAGTGCTTTTTATTATGATAACACACCTTTTGCAGTCTCATGAAGAGATATTAGAGCGGATAGTGACTCTAGTAAGGGAAGCCATTAGCCATTCGATAGGCATCAATGTTCAATGTGGAATTCAGAATGCTGGTGAAAAGTTGCATGCTTTCACCGCCACTAACACGTATGCGAGGCAATTGATAGGGGGTTTGCGCATTTTGTATAACTGAGTCGTAAGAGAACGGATCAAGCATAGCTGCTACATAGCCATCTTTAAAAAGATCTGCCAATACTATTTGCTGTTCATAAATAGGATCGTTATGAAATGGTTCTCCTGTTGGATAACAGAAGAATTGAATTGGTTGCTTGAGTTGAGCTTCCAAAGTTTCTTTTGAAACAAGAAGTTCGTTCTGTGTAGAGGTCCATGCTGGAGGTTGCCCAATGTTTACATGGTGGATAGTATGTGAGGCTATCTGCATACCGTCCTGTGCGAGTGTGCGTACCTGGTTCCAGGTCATGTAATTCCCGCCAATCATGCCTGTGATGATATAAAACACGCCTCGATAATGATGAGCCAGCAATGCAGGTAAAGCATTTGTAAACACGTCTGCGTATCCATCATCAAAGGTCAATATCATAGGATGTGCTGGCAACGCCTTCCCGTAGTATAGCGCATCAAATAGCTCGGTTTGAGTGATACTATGGTACCCCTGTTGCTGTAACCAGTTGAGTTGGGCATTAAAATTGGTGGCTGTCACGGTCAGACCATAATCCAGGTAATTCTGGGTCGGTTGGTTTGAGACATGGTGATACATGAATATAGGTACTAGAAGTTTAGTCACAGGTGCTGAAGCAGGTACGAGAACAGGTGCATTGGGATCGGCAGGGCCGGCTACAAGGACACGCAAGTTGTATTGGTAATATACCAGGGCAAATAAAGTATTCTTGAAAAGACCTTTACTCAGTGCAAGATTTGATGGTGCAGAGAGCAGACCTCGCGGCGCAGAAGCTTCAAGTGAGATATGTAGCACTTCCACATTAGAATAGATCCGTGTTGTATCCGGATCGAGCCATGTATTATGCATTTGAGCTGAGCTATCGCTAAATGCAATCAATTTGAGCGAACCAAATTTTGCCTGTTCAAAATGGATAAAATCTTTTTCCCCCTGCCATAACTGCTGAGCATCAGGTGAAAGCATGAGCCACATTGAAGTCCAATTTTTGTGGAGCATTGTATGCATGAAAAGCGTTGCAGTATTGTCAATTAAAGATGGTTGGGTTGGAGTAGGCAGTGGATGGTTTATATGCTCTACAGGAGTAGGCGATTCGTTGCGCGCAAAATTTTGAGAGAACCAGCCTTCAATTGCAGAGCCCCCTATGAGTAGACTAATCAGCAACAACGTGAATATCAGAAAAAACACCCACCACAATCTCATCGTAGTATAAGAACGATGGTCTAGCTTTTTCCTCTGTGGAGGCACAGGCTGTTGTTCCATGTCTTGCTGCTCTATAGCTATTGGCAGTGTTTCTTGCTGTTCCAGGCTCACATCTTGCTTTGACTGCCGCTCGACTTCCATCGGAAGTGTAGGCTGTTGTTCCAGTTCTTGTTGTTCGAAAGCCATCGGTACTATCGATTGTAGCACGGAGTTTATTTTTTGGTAGATTGTTGCTCTGAATTCTGATGAGTGCTTTCCACTGACTGCGAAGGCTGTTGCCAGGTCTTCATTGGCAGTGTTGCTTGCTCTTTCAGATATACTTCCTGAGTCGGCTGCTCATCTAAAGAGAATCTCTTTAATCGCATATCACCACAAAAGCTCATCTATCTCATAGAACGTCTGAGTATTCAGAAAGTGGCACACAAGCCCATTATTGGCTAGTGAAAATCGGTTTCAATGCTAGATAAAGGGCTCGATATTTTTCATACGCACTCGTATAAACGCTTTCCAACTCGGGACGAGGTTCAGTGCTATCTACAACACGAACAGTAATCTCACATGCCTGCGATACCGATGCATAGACTCCGCTAGCCACGCCTGCCAATAGGGCGGCCCCAAATGCAGGCCCCTCCTCTGCCGTCGTAGTAACCAGTTGCACGCCGAGCACGTCAGCAAGAATTTGTCGCCAAAGCAAACTTTTTGCCCCTCCTCCTGTTGCGCGTAGTTGCTCAAGCTCTAAACCTTGCTCTTGAATAATTGCAAAGCAATCTTTAAGACTAAAGGCAACTCCTTCTAAAACGGCACGAACTAGATGGCGCCTGTTATGGCTAGCAGTCAAGCCAATCCATCCACCTCGCGCAAATGCATCAAGGTGTGGCGTGCGTTCACCCTGAAGATATGGGAGGAACAAGAGACCATCGCTACCTGGCGATACGCCTTCAGCTTCTTTTGTTAGTAGTTCATATGCATCTAGCCCAGTCCAACGTTCCAGAGCTTGCTCTGGCAAGCCAATATTATCTCGAACCCAACGTAACGAAAGACCCGCAGCTTGCGTCACACCCATCAGATACCAGGCATGAGGAACAGCATGATTGAAGGTATGCACTCTTGGAATCGGGCCTGAAACATCAACTTGAGGTGTAGCAGCATAGGCAAGGAGAACACCACTCGTACCAATTGAGACGAGAGCTAATCCAGGGCGCACAACGCCATTACCGACAGCGCCACAGGCGTTATCGGCTCCTCCACCAGCGACGGGCGTTCCAGCTAGCAAGCCTGTAAGTTGCTCCACTTCATCTGTAATTGCACCGCAAACAGCATCTGCGGCAACAACAGGTGGCAGCAGGGAAGAATCAAAACCTATCGCATGTAATACTTCCTGGGACCATGAACCATGTTTGACGTCAAGCAAGCAAGTTCCAGCAGCATCAGAAATCTCCATTGCCAGCACACCTGTCAAACGGAAGCGAATGTAATCCTTAGGTAAGATGATTGTACGTGTTTGGGCAAAAATCTCTGGCTCATTGTCACGCACCCACAACGCTTTAGGAGCAGAAAATCCGGGCAAAGCAGGATTGCTGACGTATTCGATCAGGCGTGATGCGCCCACTCGTTCTGTCATCCAACGACATTGGGCATCACTGCGTTGGTCTGCCCAGATGATACATGGTCGCAATACCTTGTATTCTTCATCGAGCAAAACAACACCGTGCATCTGACCTGAAAGTCCGACGCCGCGAACGTCGCCCGGCATAACTCGATGTACTTCACCATCTGAGAGACAGGAACGAATAGCAATAATCGTTGCCTTCCACCACTGCTCAGGATCCTGTTCTGCCCAACCAGGATGCGGATGTACGAGTGGGTAATCGACAAAAGCACTGGATATTACGTGTCCATCTTCGGCTGCGAAAAGAGCAGCTTTAACGCCGGTGGTTCCGAGATCGATGCCCAGCAATGCCTGCATAATCGTGCTCCTCTTAATGTTTTGAGGTGAAAATGAAATAGCTCCATTCATTATTCTACAACTTGTAGCTGTAGATTGTTGATGACATTGTAATCAAGAGGCATCGTAGATACACTTTTTTATGCTCTCTTAATAGCCTTCGAAGCACAATTTGGGTAAACTACTAGGGGGATTCGTATTTCATCAAATACGTGTAAGAAAGAGGCTAGCAGAGAGTATGGACATGAGAACTATACTGATCGCTACGCTGGTTTTCGCCTTCATCTGTATAATTGGCCTTGTTATTTTCTATAGAAATCAACGCAAACTTAGCAGAAGTATCGTTGCTACGGTCACAAAGATAGAAGTTGAAGCAACTTCTTTGAGTAGTGGATGGGTTGTAACAGCACAGTGGTTAGATCAGCAGACCGGTCAGACCATTTTCTTTCGCAGCCGCCGCCTGCAATTTCCTCCACATTTACCAATTGGAGGTCCTGTTAACGTTAATATTGACCCCAGAAATCCAACGCATTATCACATGGATCTTTGAGATGATCTATCCATGTACTTGTGAAAGTGGTGTAACAAGTTGAGAACATGTTTAAGGTGCCTGACGCCTTGTTACGAGTTTACCCATTGAGACAAAGAGCGTTCTGACATCCTTGATCATCTTATCCAACGTATAATTTAATTCATACCAGGCTCGCCAACCATTTACACGCCAGGAAGGTGGGGTCCCTTGGATATGTGTTGGAATAGTGAGCATGATCTCTTTTCTAGCCAATTCTCTCTTTGACATCAAGTGAAGGTGTACGGGAATTCTCGGGGTTTCCTGGATGATGTAGCTTGGGCCGGGTTGGGCATCATACCAGTCATTGGGTACAAGCCCTTCCACGGGATCAAGTAGTTCCGAGACCCCGTACGCCCGCAAGATGTCATAGGCTACATCATTGCAATTATGTCGTAAAACTGAGTAAGGCTGCCGGCTCTCCCAAATTACCGTCTTCCAGGCATCTTTAGGGTGTGGCTGCGTGACATAAAATACCTTATACTCATCATAAGTAATCGCTTGTTTTTGCATTGCCCCAATAGGATCAAGAGTATGCACAGACCAGAAGCCCATGTCTTGAGGCTTCACAAAGGGCTTCCCCGCCTGATTCTCGACCGAACCCGCATTAAACCAGCCATTGTTCCACTCGAAGGCCCAGCCGATATGCCCTAAACCATTTGCCCCTGGATGCCGTACAAAAACGATTGCACGCCTTGTCGTTGGGGGAAGATCCGCTGGCAAATCTGGAATACCTTCTGGAATCGCAAATTTCCTTGCAATTACGAAAGAAGGCGTAAAACGCAGAAGAAGGCCTCTCACAACCAGGTAGATACCATCGCAGAATGCATACAGTACTATGAATAGGATAAAAAGGAGAAAAGTGAAGGACCTGGCGTTATCTTCTAGAATGATAGCAAGACCAAATAGCATCAGGAGTATTCCGAAGAGCCAGGTTAAGCCTTCATATTTGCGTCTTGACCGCCGCGCATCAATGATAACTTTGACTCCTCTGATAATAATGCGCACTGCAATTACTGCACCTATGAAGATTATTGTCACGACTGGAGATACAAAGCTGATCAGACCAAGCAAAAGACTTATGATTCCGAAAAGATAATTAGTAAATTTATGCTGGGTCACGCCTTTACCCGTAAAAAGCTTAAAAATATCAAGGGTACCGTCAATGATCAGATAGATTCCCAGGGTATAAATTAATATACGAAGCGTGAAATTTGTGTGAGTAAGAAGGATGATACCAAATATGATATTGACAGCACCACGTACTACCTCCATCCACCAGAGCCTTGTATGAAATTGTTCTGATTGAATAGTCTGTTTAACAAGTGTTTCTTGCATAGATATAGTCTATCCTCTTATGCTATCGTATGCATGTGTTTTTCGCAGGCATTAGGTAAGAGCAATGCCATTTTTCGATCTTATTATAAGGTATGGATGACTCTAATGGTAGACCAAACGTAATATTCTCGTTAGCGTTAAGGGTTAGTCAGTTGACACAATAATTCATCCATGATAGGTTGATGCCGGGGAAACTTGACAGATGATGGATTCGAATGCGATTTTGAAAACGGTCGAACATCGCCCATGGCCACTTCCCGATAAGCCATGGGTGATGACGCAAATATGGCACGAGCTACTTTTTGCACATTGGCCGATTGCGCCTGGTTTATTGCGTGACCTCGTACCCTCTATTTTGCCTCTTGATATGTTTGAAGGACAATGTTGGGTGGGTATTGTGCCATTCCGTATGACATACGTTCGTCCACGCTCGGTACCGCCTGTAACCGCATTGTCGAGTTTTGTGGAGCTAAACGTACGCACCTATGTGACTCTTCATGGTATTCCCGGGGTCTATTTCTTTAGCCTGGATGCCAGCAATCCTGTCGTTGTTGCCGTAGCAAAGGTATTATTTCACTTGCCTTATTTCAATGCAGCGATGAGCAGCAAATGTCTAGCTGATACCATCCACTATTACAGTTGCCGTACCCATCAGGGCGCGCCTCCCGCAGAATTTAAGGCTCTATTTCGTCCCATAGCACCGATCACCTTCCCACAGCATGGCTCACTCGAGCAATGGCTCACTGAGCGATACTGTCTTTACACAGTTGTGCCTGGTAAAGGTGTGTACCGTGGTGATATACATCATGTACCATGGCCACTTCAGCTAGCTGAACTCGAGATGAAAAAAGATACCATGGCAATCTCGCATGATATTCACTTGCCTGAATTACCACCTCTTCTGCACTACTCTCACCGGCAAGAGGTATTGATCTGGCCTCTTAAACGTGTTTTGTAGCCGCCTGGTTTCGCAACTGCTATGAATAAATCAGAATTGTAAATGAGATAATTCTGTTACAGTAAAGCTGCGAATTGTGATGGATCTGTGAGTTATCTCTCTCATCATTAACAATGGAGGGTAGCCTACTGCGTGTTGTATTGGAAACCCAAGTAAGCTCCTGGAGGTCCTCTTTTGCATGCATCTGTTGATTGTTTTGAGACTGAGAACTATATGCTTCCACTCCAAATTTGCGGAATTAACCCTGAAAGACATCTCTGAAGCCTGATGCCAGGCTGCTGGATGCCGAGGCTCACTCCGCAATTTCTAGCTGGAAGCATATAGGAAGGAAGCTGACATTGAAAGCAGCAGTCGTACATGAATTCAAATCTCCTCTTCATCTTGAGGAGGTGGCCAAGCCGGTACCAGGCCCAGAGCAGGTTGTTGTCAGAATCGAAGCTTCAGGGCTCTGCCATACGGATATCCACGCCGCTCACGGCGATTGGCCGGTCAAGCCAAACTCCCCTTTATACCAGGCCATGAAGGCGTGGGGATTGTCGAAATGGTCGGGCCAGGAGTCAGTGAGGTCAAAGAGGGAGATCGGGTCGCCATCCCATGGCTCGGCTATGCCTGTGGTACATGTGAATATTGTGTCTCTGGATGGGAGACGTTGTGCGAGAAGCAGCTCAACACTGGCTATCTCATCAATGGAGGGCACGCTGAGTATGCCAAAGCCTTTGCGAAATATGTCGCGAAGGTGCCCAGTGGTGTGAACCCCTTCGAGGCTGCGCCGTTGACCTGTGCAGGTGTCACGACCTATAAGGCAGTGAAGGTGAGCGGGGTGCGTCCCACGGACCTGGTGGCCATTTTCGGGATCGGTGGGCTGGGCCACCTGGCTTTGCAGTAGGCCGAGATCGCAGGTGCGTCAGTGGTAGCAGTGGACCTGGTAGACGAGAAGTTGGAGCTCGCAAAGCAGCTCGGCGCGGACTACACAGTTAACGGCAAAGCAGAAGACCCGGTTGAGGCCATCAAGAAACTCGGCGGGGCCGATGCAGCCATCAGCCTGGCTGTCTCGCCTCGCTCTTTCGAGCAGGCTTTCCGCGCCTTGCGACGCGGTGGCATCCTGGTCCTTGTCGCCCTACCTGCCGAGAACTACATGCAGTTGCCGATCTTTGAGACAGTACTCAATGGGCTCACGGTCGTCGGCTCGATTGTGGGGACACGCCTTGATCTAGCGGAAGTCTTCGACTTACACGCTGCAGGAAAGACGCGCGTGATTTATGAGAAGCGGCGCCTGGAAGACGTCAATCATGCAATTGAGGATATCGAGCTGGCGCGGGTCGCAGCACGGCTCGTTTTCGACACGGCCCAAAGTTCTTAACCAGTTGTACCCCCTATCACAAGGGACGTGCTGGACTCATGGTCAGATTTAGTGAATTGATGGGTTTTTCTGAACGCCCGATGAGCTGACTTTTATAACAAAGTGCTTTTGTTAAGCTCATCAATCATCAAATCTGGCCAAGAGCTTTGAATCAAGTCAATCCATATCATTACACTTCCAAAACCCCTAGGGTGAACCAATTTCATGACAAAATGAGCTTCAATCACAAAGAATATAATAGTTACAGCTTCGTGATTGATTTGCGATTTTCAGATAAATAGCCATGATTTTGTTGCGATTTTAGCTTATTATATTAAGAGTGCCAGCTTACAAAAAGATTTCCAGATGAGCACTGTGCATGCAATGGAGCATGCTTTCGGTGTCACGGTAGACGGACAGCTTCGCGAACTGCGGCGGCTCCTCTACTGCGGTGAATGGATCGAGAGCCATGTGCTACATATCTATATGCTCCATGCGCCTGACTTTCTCGGCTATCCTGATGTGATGCGTATGGCGCAAGATTATCCGGACATTGTCAAGCATGCTCTCCAAATGAAAAAGGCGGGAAATGCGATTGTTGCCCTCCTGGGGGGAGAGAGATACATCCAATTAATGTGCGCGTAGGCGGTTTTTATAGAGCTCCTTCGAAGCAGGAACTCGCTCAGCTCATGGAGAAACTGAAGTGGGGACGCGATGCCGCGCTGGAAACAGTTCGCTGGACGGCCAAGTTGCCATTTCCGGATATTGAGCAAGACTATGAGTTTGTCGCACTACGACATCACACTGAATATCCCTTTAACGAGGGAAGACTTGTTTCAAACAAAGGGTTGGATATCCCTGTACAAGAATACGAAAATCACTTTGTCGAAGAGCATATAGCATACTCGAATGCGCTACATTCCGTGCTTAAGGAGCGAGGCGCCTATTTTGTTGGGCCATTAGCCCGCTATAACCTGAACTTTGATAGCCTTTCTCCTCTAGCAAAGGAAGCAGCCAAAAATGCTGGTCTTCACTCAATATGCAAGAATCCTTTTCAGGGTATTATTGTACGCAGTATAGAAGTACTGTATGCATTTGATGAAGCATTGAGAATTATCGAGGGATATGAAATACCAGACAAGCCAGCAGTCGAATTTCAACCGCGAGCGGCGATGGGCAGTGCATGCACAGAAGCGCCTCGCGGCATACTCTACCACCGCTACAAACTTAACGATGAAGGATTGATACTGGATGCAAAGATTGTCCCTCCTACATCGCAGAACCAGAAAGTCATCGAAATTGACTTGCGACATTATGTTGAACAAGCCATAGAGCTACCAGTAGATCAGCTAACTTGGCAGTGTGAACAAGCGATCCGCAACTATGATCCGTGTATCTCTTGTGCCACTCACTTTTTAAAGTTGTATATCGAACGTGAGTGAAGAAAGAAAGCGTATGTCATCTCCCATCCTTCTGATTGGTATAGGTAACGAATACCGCCGCGATGACAGTATCGGACTGCATGTGATTCGTGCCCTCGAGGAGCGGTATCTTCCCGATACTGTGCTCGTAGAAAGTAGTGGTGACGGCGCTGATTTGACAGAGATGTTCAGCTCGGTCAGGATGGCAATTCTGATTGATGCCGTTTCTTCGGGTGGAAATCCAGGCACTATTTACCAATTCGATGCACATACACAACCAATTCCGGCCCAACTTTCTTTTCAATCTACCCATGCCTTTGGTGTAGGAGAGGCCATCGAGCTAGCAAGGGTTTTAGACCAACTTCCGCCGATTCTCATCGTATATGCTATTGAGGGGGAGAATTTCTCCCCAGGCATTGGACTTTCTGCAAAAGTCGAGCAAGCAGTGCAAAGGGTTGTTGAACAGGGGAGTCGCGAAGTTCAGAACGCTGTCAAACAGACATAAACGAATTATTCCTGAAAGAAGAGATTTCTCCAAAGAAGGACTTGGAATAGCTCACTGGTTTTGTTATACTCATTTGGTAAGGGAATGAAAAAAACCAACGGTGAATATACGCATAGTAATACAAGGTAGTGATTTGCGCATCACCGTCGGTTGGATGTACAATAAAGGCAATAAAGGCTCGAAGGATCCCGTCAATAACAGAGGGAGTCAGATACATGGTTGAGATGACAGTTGAAAGCGTGCGAATCAATTTGCAGACATCGCAGCGAGTGGTCATCTTGAAAGCAACGAAGCAAGAACGCTATTTATTCATATGGATAGCCCACTCTGAAGCATATGCTATCGCTATTGAACTTCAAGGGACAAGCTCGCCTCGTCCTCTCACTCATGACCTGCTCAAAAACATTATTAGTGACCTTGGAGGCAAAATCGAAAGCATCGTGATTTCGGACTTGATCGAAGACATCTTCTATGCGCGCATAGTAATGGATGTTGATGGTAGGCATGTCGAAGTCGATTCGCGTCCTAGCGATGCCATTGCGCTTGCGGTTCGGGCGAAAGTCCCAATCTTTGTCGAAGATAGCGTCCTTGAACGAGCAGGCGTGGCTTTGGAAGCCACCGAAGAGCCAATCACATCTACATCTGACTCGGGAATAGAGCAAGATGATGAAAACCTGGATGCTTACCGAGATTTCATCAATAGCCTTGATGCGCTGGATGAGTTTGGGAAAGACTAATGTGAATTCAACAGGGCCTTAAAGAAACGCACTAGAATTCGTGAGAGAAATCCATAGACAAAAATAGCACATACAATAAGCAAAACTGAGTAGAACTCTGTACCATTGAGAAGCGGCACCTTCACATTCTCTAAAAGCAAGAAAAATGGCAATAGAAAGAACGTGCTTACTGTATAGACAAACGCAACCCACGCATTACTGATCGGTGCTCCAAAAAGAAAGAACAGTAGACGTACAAGCAACAAAAATTCTACTGCAAGGAAGAACAAACCCACCAAAGCCGGAAACGAACTTCTTCGCGTTTGAGGCTGCACTAATGCGTCAGGTTTACCTGTATGCATAGGTGGTGCTACCCCAGATGGCCGACCATTGCGGCCCTCAGGAGTAGCAGGTTGCAAAATTGGGTACATCGGCGGAATGGCAGACAATCCGGATACGTCTACTGGATTCGCACGTGATTTAGGAAAAGGCACTTCATCCAATTCTGGCGTAGGAATAGCATACGGTTCAGTAGATATGCCAGTCTGAAAAGTAGGTGCCGAATAGGGTGGCAGGAAAACCTGCGACATTGGCTCTGTAGGCTCTTCAAAATCATGCATTTTTCAAACGCTTTTCTTCGTATCGAGATACTATATCGGCAAACGTTTCTCTTTGCTTCATCACCTGCACTGTTCCCTTATCTACAAATATTACGGCTGGACGCGGCACAAGGTTATACATTTTATTAGTGAAACTCGCCCTTGCGCCCTCTACCCTTCTTAAATTCTTGAGAGCCTGCTTGAGGCTCACCACTTTTTATTGTCTCTGTTCCAAATCTAGCTTCTATCAGTAGCCCTTCGGGTAGCTCTTTCCCTAATCCAGTGTACACTGCTCGCCGGTCATTACGCATACACATTTGAGGGAATTTTGCTAAAATCTGGGCTAACTCCACTGCCCGGTTTAAACTTTGCCCAGGTGCTACAACCTCATTCACAAGACCTGATACAAGTGCTTCTCTCGCAGAAACGGGTTTCCCGGTAAGTATCATTTCTAATGCTCGCCCAAGTCCGATAATTCGAGGCAAACGCTGGGTTCCACCATCTACCAATGGGACCCCAAAACGTCGCTCGAAAAACCCGAACACGGCGGTTTCATCGGCGATGCGCAGATCACACCAACAAGCTATCTCTAACCCACCCGCCACACAAAATCCAGCCACCGCAGCGATGGTCGGTTTGCTTACAAATAAACGCGTAAATCCCAATGGCCCCAACTCCCCATCAATTTCTGCTGCCAGTTCAACAAGATTATGTAAGTCAGCTCCAGCACAAAATACCTTGTCTCCACCAGTCAAGATACCTACCAGGGCGTTCTCATCAGCTTCAAAGGCCAACCAGGCATCTTTCAGAGCCTGAGCAGTTGACTTATTGATTGCATTCCTGACGTGGGGACGATTGATACTGATTATGGTAATTGGCCCTTTGTGATTTACTTCGATTTCTTTGGTATCCAGATCCATGTTGGAAAACTTTCTCTATTCATTACCGGGTAGGCCATTTACTTTAGTTGACATTTCGAGGACTTGATTGTCTCATGTTGACCAATTGAGTGTCAACGCAATGCCAAAGATTATGGTACCAGCACAGCTATTGGCGTGCTGTGATAAAATTAGACAATATTCATAGCGATGCAGAGGAGAATTTTTGCATTTATGGCACAAACACATAAACAACTTGAAGAGCAGCTTGACTCTGTAGTAGGACGCAAATTCCGACTGCGCTTCGCTCCCAGCCCGACAGGATTTGCACATATTGGTGGGTACCGTACAGCCCTTTTTAGCTGGCTCTATGCTCGCCATACCGGTGGCTCATTCATTCTGCGCATCGAGGACACTGACGTAGCACGTACAGTTGAAGGTGCTGTTGACTATCTCATCGATGGTCTACATTGGCTTGGCATGGATTTTGATGAAGGTCCCATTGTTGGAGGACAGTTTGGGCCTTATTATCAGACGCAGCGTAAAGCGCTCTATCAACAATACGCCCACCAATTGATCGCATCAGGACATGCTTACCGCTGTTACTGCACACCGGCCCGCCTTGAACAAATGCGCAAGGAGCAGATGGCTCAAAAATTACCTCCACGTTACGATCGCCGCTGCCGCTATCTAAGCAATGAAGAACGTGCAGCTAATGATGCTGCTGGCCTCACATGGGTGGTACGCTTCGCTATGCCGCTAGATGGTGAGACTGTTGTGCATGACGAACTTCATGGTGATATCATTTTCAAGAATTCTGATATTGACGATACAGTCATACTCAAAACGGATGGCCTACCCACTTATCATTTAGCACATATTGTTGATGATCATTTGATGGCAGTAACACATCTTCTGCGTGCTGAAGAATGGATCTCAAGCGCTCCACGACATATTCAAATCTGGAATGCTTTGGGATGGCAGCAGCCTTTATTCTACCATGTTCCCGATGTGCTTGGAAAAGATAAGAAGAAACTCAGCAAGAGGCATGGCGCACCTTCATGGAAAGAGCTAGAACAAAGAGGCTTTTTGCCAGAGGCGGTCTTCAACTTCCTGGCCTTACTTGGCTGGTCTTATGATGATAAAACAGAGTTTTTCTCACGCGAAGAGTTGATTCGGGTATTTTCATTAGATCGAATAGGCGTTTCGGGTGGTATTCTCGATATGGAGAAGCTCGAATGGATGAACGGTGTCTATATTCGTAATTTGTCTCTTGAAGAGTTCACACAGCGCAGCATACCCTATATGGAGCGTCCAGAGCTCGAGGGTGGCTTACCGGCTAGTATCTCGCGCCCACTTGACTTTGACTACACCTCACGTGTTCTCTCTTTAGAGCAGGAGCGTTTAAGAACCCTGGGAGAGGCAGCGCATGCAGTGTCATTCTTCTACACTGACGACCTGACCTACGAAACGTTTTTGCTGATCCAAAAAGGTATGGATGCAGAGCGCACAAAAGCAGCACTTTCAAGCACTCAGAAACTTTTAGCAAGTCTAGGGCAGTGGGAACACCATGTTATAGAGACACCTATGCGAGAGTTGGCGGTAGAGCTTGGTCTTAAAACGGGGCAACTTTTCGGTTCTATTCGTGTAGCAATCAGTGGCCGCACAGCTACGCCTCCACTCTTTCAGATGATGGAGGTGCTTGGGCGTGAACGCACAATGCTGCGTATTGAAGAAGCAATTGAGCGCCTTTAGAAAAGAAAGTATTCAGATAAAATGTCGCAGAGAGACTATATTTTGAGAATAGCGCAAGAGTTTGGCAGAGCATTGGCACAGGTGCTTTATAACAGGGTAATCAAAGATTACACTGCAGCTCATACACTCATTGATGAGCAATGTAAACAAATTTTTGGCATGGGCATTGGTTTCATGCGCTCAATACCTGAAGAGACCTTACTTTCGATGCTCACATCATTTGATACCTTAGACACCGAAAAATGCTGGTTGCTTGCTATCCTCCTAAAAGCTGAAGGCGACATTTACGAGGATCAAGGAAATGCTAGCGAAAGTTATTACAGCTATATCAGATCTTTAAATCTGTTTCTCGAAGTTTTGTTACTCGGAACCACCAGTAGTGGCAGGAGCATTGTTCCAGAGATTGAGGATCTTCTCTCCGGATTAAGCGATTACGACCTGCCGATAAGGACCAAGTTGCTACTATTCCGCTATTTCGATCATGCTCATGAGTATTCCAGAGCAGAGGGCCTGCTCTTCGAGATGCTCGAAGCAAGCGGTCCCAATGAAGATATACTAGCGCATGGCAACTCCTTCTATCAACAACTCCTAAAGAAAAGTGACGCGACATTGAGTGCAGGTAATTTCTCCAGGGAAAAGGTGGAAGAGGGTTTGGCGCGTTTGGAGAAGATGGGAAGTTAGCAGGTCTGCTATTCCTCAATGCTTGGTGTCCACTGTGGTATTTATCATAGGGCAGAAAATCTTGCAGAGTGCAGGGTGATAGTGTATAGTATATGCAATATATGGCGATTGGTATCAACTTCTCTCATCCTATTTTGAATATACTCGCTTATAAAGCATGTATACCCGTTAATCATTCAATCTGATTGCTCCACTAATGCGGCCCTTTAGAGGATGTACTATGCTACTTCTCCAGGACATCGCAGTCACTTACCATAACGTTGTTCCAGCTGTGCAGGATATCTCGCTAGAGGTATCAGATAAGTCGGTGGTAGCCTTGCTGGGCGCGAATGGGGCGGGCAAAACCACAACATTACGTGCCATCTCGGGCCTCTTAAACTTCCACAAAGCCAGTATTATACGCGGCTCCATCCTTTTTGATGGTGAGCACATTGATCGCCTGAATGCTACACAGATTGTACAGCGCGGTATTGCCCAGGTTCTGGAAGGGCGACGACTCTTTGCTGATCTGTCGGTTGATGAGAATCTACGTACGGGCGCGATCTCCTCACGTGATCATGCTGCTGTTCGGCGTGCCTATGATCGCGTGATGGAACTATTTCCATTACTGCGCGATCGACGCAAAAGCGTCGCGGGTTACCTATCCGGTGGTGAGCAGCAGATGCTCGCTATTGGCCGCGGCCTGATGACAAGCCCCAAATTGCTATTATTGGATGAACCTTCCCTCGGTTTGGCGCCATTCATGGTCCAACAGATTCGCTCCATCATTACCGAAATCAACGCCAGTGGCACAGCAGTACTGCTGGTGGAGCAGAACGCGCAGATGGCGCTCTCCATTGCCAACTTTGGCTATGTACTTGAAACCGGCAAAGTCGCACTGGCTAAGCAGGCCAATGATCTCTTACAGGAAGAAAGCGTACGGAAGTTTTACCTGGGGTTGCACGAAGGTGAAGAACGTGGTATGGCTACGATCCGCCAACACCGATCTCAAAGGAGGTGGTCAATATGAGCGACATGCCTGCCAGGTTGAACGCACCTGAGCAACACACAATGTCGATGCCACTGCTCTCAGTTGAAGGAATCTCAGTTCGCTTTGCCGGTATCAAGGCACTTAACGATGTGTCATTCCAGGTAATGTCTGGGGAATTGTTCGCGGTTATTGGTCCCAATGGAGCAGGCAAAACGTCTATGTTCAATGTACTCTCGCGTGTCTATCAGCCTGTTGCAGGCAAGGTTACTTTTGATGGGCGCGACCTGCTGCAGTTAAAAACACACCAGGTGGTACGCTCCGGAATTGCGCGTACTTTTCAGAATCTTGGACAATTTCCCACCTCGACGGTGTCGGAATATCTGCTGCTCGGTCGACACACACGTATGCATAGCGGCATTCTGCGTGGTGGTATGTATATCGGCATGACAAGTAACGAAGAGAAGAAGAACCGAGCTTATTGTTTACATTTACTTGATTTGCTGGGGTTAAGACATTTAAGCAATTTTGCGCTGGGAAGTCTGCCATACGGTCTTCAGAAGCGAGCCGACCTCGCTCGTGCGCTGGCGCTGGAACCGAAGCTGCTATTACTGGATGAGCCAGTAGCTGGAATGAGCCTGGATGAATCTGAGGACATCGCATCAGTCATTCTTGACATCAAAGAGCAGCTTGGTATCACCCAGATTCTGGTTGAACATGATATGGCAGTTGTCATGGGTATTGCTGATCGCATCCTTGTGCTTGATTTCGGGCGAGTGATCGCGCAGGGTGTTCCGGCTGAGATTCAGGCAAATCCTGATGTGATTAAAGCATACCTGGGTGAAGAATTCGAGAGCGGAGCCGTATATTCTCCAGAGACTATGTCTATTCCGGTCGACGACAGTCAATAGTCATTTTTACTCATCGGAGGGAACATGGCTTACTTCATTCAACTCGTCTTTGCAGGGATTGCGCTGGGATGCATCTATGCATTGATTGGTCTCGGTTTTACCATTATCTTCAAAGCGAGCGAGGTCATCAACTTTGCCCAGGGTAGCCTGCTGTTAGTGGGCGCATACATAGTCTCAGCCGGAGTGTTCGAATGGCATTTATCATTCTTTGTGGCACTGTTGCTCGGCATCCTTGTAACTTCATGCATCGGTTTACTCTTTGAGCGATTTGCCCTGCGGCGCATGATTGGTCGTCCAGTGTTCTCCATCCTCATGATTACTATTGGCCTGGATATTGTGCTTCGCACCCTCGTCATTGCGAAGTGGGGATCAAACCCCATTCCTGCCGCCACGCCATTTGAATTCACCAGTGGTTTTACTATTGGTGGCGTCCACTTTGGCGCAAACGAACTATGGACCATCTTTGTCACGGTGCTATTGTGCGCTGCCTTATATTACTTTTTCCGTTTCACGAAATATGGGCTGGCGATGCGAGCCACTGCAATTGACCAGGAAGCTGCGCTGGCTATGGGCATCAACATTCGCTCTGTGTATGCGCTAGCCTGGGGTATTTCTGCCGCTATTGCAACGCTTGGCGGCATCTTTCTGGCTATCAATGCCATTGCTATTGATCCTACGCTTGGGAATATAGCGCTCTTCGCCTTCCCTGCTATTATCCTGGGAGGGATCGATTCTGTGAGCGGGGCTGTTGTGGGCGGAATCATTATTGGGCTGGCCGTGGTAGTGACCGCTGGTTACGAAAGCCACTTCGCCAATATCCTAGGTGCAGGCTTTCATGAAATCGCCCCTTACCTCCTTATGATTCTTGTACTGCTTATCCGGCCATACGGGCTTTTTGGTACGCGAAAGGTGGAGCGGATATGAATGCCTCCTCAGCAACCAGGAAAGAGTCAATTGATGCCAGGGCCCAGCCGCCCCGGTTGCTTGGGAGCCTCTCACGCTGGATTGCCTTGTGCCTGGCCGTGGTCGCTGTGATCATTTTCTTCTCTGTGGCAACTGAAGATTGGCTAACAATCGTCAATTATACGTTGATCGCGGCTATCGCGTCCTTGGGGCTGAATGTGCTTTCTGGCTATACAGGCCAGGTTTCGTTAGGCAACGCGTTTTTTATGGCCATCGGTGCATATACGGCGGCTGTTCTCGGCGGTACCCCGCCAACAACTCCTCTCGACCCGCTTGGATTAGGCATGTCATTCTTGATCTGGTTACCAGCGGCTGGCATCGTGGCTGCCCTGGTGGGCGCTCTGGTTGGCCCAACAGCATTGCGAATGAAAGGTTTCTACCTTGGTATTGTGACACTGTCCCTGGTCTTCATAGGAAATTACTTCTTTATGAATGCTCGCGCCATATCGGGTGGTCCACAGGGACGTACTTTTCCGGTACCAACCATCGGTGATTTCTCTTTCGACCAACAAAATACTATCTTCGGCATAACGCTTACGTCGGGTCAGCAGTTTTTTCTGCTGATCCTGCCCATCCTGGGCGTGTCGGCTCTTTTCGTGGGCAATGTAATGCGCTCACGAGCAGGGAGAGCTTTCAGGGCTGTGCGCGACAACGAGGTAGGCGCAACCATTATGGGGGTTAACCTATTCGAAGCGAAAATGGGCGCTTTCATTTTATCGTCGTTTTTGGCCGGCATCGCAGGCGCTCTTTTTGCTTCATTCAGTCGCTACGTCATACCGAATTATTGGAATCTAACACTCTCCATACAATTCGTCGCAGCCATCATTGTGGGTGGTATTGCAAGTGTATGGGGATCGATCCTGGGAGCGGCTTTTGTTTTTGGACTACCGTTGGTGATTGATCAATTCTCTCTATTACCAGTAGGAAGCAGCTCAGGGGGTCTATCGAGTGGTGATCTGAATGCCCTTATTTATGGTTTCCTGATCATTGTATTCCTGCTTTTTGAGCCGGGAGGTGTTATAAGATTGGTGCGCCGGAGCCAGGCTCTCGTACGCAAACTCAATAGCCATGGGGGAGAAGGAGGTGAACCTGCCGAGATAACCGACCTGCCATCTTCCGTCGGTGCACATCTCGACGTTGGGAACCCAGCAGGTACAAAAGGCGAAGAAACTTAGCGATTTGCCAATAACTGCCATAGCAGGTCATACACAGCAAAAACTGGATAGATTTAGCGCTGTTTTTGTTCTCAACTGGCGTTATTTCGAGTTATTACGAAGAGGTGTAACACATGACCAAAAAGACATTCTATATTTGCGTACTCACACTTACCACAATTCTGATGGTGCTCTCCGGCTGCGCCAACAGTAGTTCGGGCACTTCCACGAGTAGTCTCAAAGCCGGTCCTGGTGTCGATGTAACGAACAAAACTATCACGCTGGGTATCCTGTCACCTTATTCGGGGCCAGTTGCGGACCCAATAGGCAAACCGTTAGCAAGGGGTGTTAAGGTCTTCTTCGACTCCGTCAATGCTAGTGGTGGTGTCGATGGGTACAAGGTAAAATTCCTTGAAGAGGACACGCAGTACAGCCCCCAGCTTCAGGTTCAGCTCTATAACCAGATTCACACTAAGGTAGCGATGATCGCTGATAGCCTTGGTACACCTACGACGTTTGCGATCAAGGATCTGGCCACCGCCGATCACATGTTGGTGTCTGCGGCAACACTATCCTCTGCTCTAGCACGTGAGAAGTATCTCATTCTTCTGGGCACACCCTATCGGCTGCAGGTGGAGAATGCTTTCGACTATGTTGTCAATAAGCTGGGTGTTCAAAATCCCTCCGTGGGTATCATCTACCAGAACGATGAATACGGTCAGGATGGCTTGACGGGATACAAGGAAGCGGTCAACTTCTACCATCTGCACGATGTAGCCCAGGCAACGTATGCGGTAACCGATACAGATTACACCGCGCAGATTTCGCAGTTGAAGGCAGCTGGCGCGAAGTATGTCTTCATCACTGCCATTCCAACCTCCACAGCGGGTATCGTCGCCACCGCTTATAAGCTGGGTTATAACCCGCAGTGGATTCTGCAGAGCCCGGCATTCGCGCAGGCATTGCTGGCTGTTCCTGGTCTGGGAGCATTGTTGAGCCACGATTGGCTCGTGTCTCAGGGGGCAACCTGGGGTGATACCAGTCAGCCGGGTATGGCTCAGATGCTCAATGATGTTGCAAAATATGCCTCTGACCAGAAGCCGGATGGCTTTTTCCAGTTCGGTTATACAGAGTCAAAGATCACCTACGCTATACTGAAGAAGGCTCTGGATAACAATGACATCACTCGTGACGGCCTCTTAACCGCTTTCGAGTCACTGAAAAGCGTTGATCTGGGTGGTCTGCTGCCGCCGGTGACCTATGGCTCTTCACCAAACGAGCGCGTTCCGACTCGCGACTCCATTGTCTTTGCCATAGATCCCACGCAGCCGACGGGTGTCAAACCCCTGAGCACCGACTTTACAGGAGGCGCTGCGCAGCAATCGCAATTCTAGCGAAACCTCACCCAAAATCCATAAGCCTGGATTTGATTCAGGCTTATGGGTACTATTTTTCTCCTTAATGAGTTTTTTTGCCCCGAAGAGGTACACAAGTGTCAACTATAAAATCCTCACAAATTGCACGTTCTACTGTTGTCGATACCTGGCGCTGGTTGTGGCCTGACGTCCTCATGCGCATAATACCTCTAGGGGTTATTCCATTTCTTTATATCGCTATTTTTCACTTACCACTTTCTTTCCTGGGTCTCACTCTCCATAACTGGCCCCAACAGCTCGTTATTGGTCTTGTAATTGGCTTTGTAATAACCTGTTTCGCCTCAGCGTACCGCATGTTTGTCGTCGGCCCATTTTTTCGTTGGCCGACGCTAGGTGACCATCTGCTCCAGGGTTTCTATTATCTGATCATTAATGGTCCAGTCGAAGAGTTATTTTTTCGGGGTTTCCTTTTGGCAGCGGTTACACAGTGGACAGGTTGGATTGGTTGGGGATGGTTGGTAAGCACTGCCACCTACACTCTTTATCATCGCCTGGGAAAATGGAACTGGCGAAGCGTCGGTGGAGTAGGATTGGCTGGATTGGTATTCAGTTTTCTTTATCTCGCACAAACGGAACCACGCTCTCTATTAGCAGTTATCATCGTGCATGGCTTTACGACCTGGGGATTTCTTAGTCTGGGCGATGAAATCATGTATAGAAGATGGAAACATAAGCAGAGTTAGATGCCTTACAGATTGTTTTGCATCACAATCACAACCTGCAAGCCAAAGGCAGGTTGTTCTGACGTTTGTAATATTGATGGCATCAGCAAAGTGAAAACTTGCTCAGGAAGAGCAATTGACATGTGCTAGTCCAACTCTCAATGCACCAAAGCAATGTGAGCCATTTCTAACTCAAGCAAAGCCATGCGAAACCATGCTCCTTTGTGCGCGTCATATAGTTATAGTGGGTAAATTTCTACCCGAAGGAGTGATAAGCGTCCTATTTCGTTACCTTGATCTACACCAATCGTCTGGCATTAAAGTATGATACATTGAGGGGTCTGGTAAGAGGAGTTTCTTTTGATAATCATATCTGCTTAAGAACAGAGCTTATTTCCTCAGTATTTGGAGGTCCAATTCATTGAAAATTGTTGTTACCGGTGGAGCAGGATTTATAGGATCCCATCTTTGTGCTCGATTATTGGAAGATGGGCATAGTGTGCTGTGTATAGATAATCTTCTCACAGGCTCAGAACAAAACATTGAATCATTACACAATAATTCACGTTTCACATTTTTACAGCATGATGTAACGCAGCCATTTAAATTTGAAGCAGAGGCTATCTACCATTTGGCAAGCCCAGCCAGTCCCATAGGCTATATGGAACATCCTATTGAAACTATCATGGTAAACAGTCTGGGTACTTACCAGATGCTTGAAATGGCACGAAAGCAGAAGGCGCTTTTCCTGTTTTCTTCAACTTCTGAGGCTTATGGTGATCCTCTTGAACACCCACAACGCGAAGACTACTGGGGTAATGTAAATCCAGTTGGGCCACGTGCTTGTTATGATGAGAGCAAACGGCTTGGCGAGACGCTGACAATGGAATACTACCGGCAATTTCAGGTTAATGCGCGTGTGGTGCGCATTTTCAACACTTATGGCCCAAATAGCCAGGCTGACGATGGTCGTATGATTCCAAATTTCATCACCCAGGCGCTACAAAACAAGCCCTTGACAATTTATGGTGACGGCTCTATTACCCGCAGCATCTGCTATGTCAGCGACCTTATCGACGGATTGATATTAGCCCTTTTTAAGCCCTTTACCGCGGGTGAAATATTTAACCTTGGCAATACGGAAGAGCTTACTGTTCTTGAGTTTGCCCAGACAATTATCCGTTTGTGCCGATCTTCATCTACGATCATTTTTGAACCTGGACGTATCGATGACCCAGAACGTCGGCGCCCCGATATCTCTAAAGCCCAGCAAGCGTTAGGCTGGCAGCATAACGTTTCAATGGAAGACGGATTAAAGCGCACCATTGCATGGTTCAGTACTCACATATCACGTATATCTACTGTCAGTTCGTAGGTTTTTATGCTGTTTCAATTCTCATGAATTAGAATTTGTAGGGTCTTATGAATAGTCCAAGCGTTAGTGAGTATGTATCAGTACACCATGAATCCTGGCTTAAAAAGCCATTTCGTACGTGGCATAAATTTGTTACATCCTCAAACTTGACGGCTTCGGTATGTATTGCGATTGCGATTTTTCTCTTACTTGCTCCACCAATGCCTTGGAATATTCGCCTGACCTTGTATGCTGCTTTACTAGTTTGGACAATTTTGCGTCCACGAGTCGCTCTCTACTTGATACCTATTTGCGTACCCTGGGGATCTCTAGATTTCATAGAGCTACAGGGGCTACGCCTGAATAGCGCTGATATCCTTGTAATTTTCCTGGCAATTGGCTGGCTAATGAGTTTTGGATTACGCCAAAATACAGGGCCACGTGATCGAGAGACTTCACATATTCCGTCCTATCTTGTGATCGCTCTGCTAGCATTTGTTGGTACAATGGTACTTTCGGCGGCGGTAGCGCTCAAGATCAACTCCAGTCTGAAAGAAATTAACAAGTGGCTGGAAGTAGTAGTACTCATCCTTTTGGGAAGCCAGTATTTACGCTCTCGCCGCCAAATCTGGATCATCGTAGCTCTTATTTGTCTTGCCGGGATTTCTCAAGCTTTCTACGGATATATTCAAGCATTCTTTAATCTCGGACCACAATCCTTCATACGTGATGCCGGCCTACGCGTTTACGGAACATTCGATCAGCCTAACCCGTATGCTGGCTATATTAATATCCCCTTGAGCATCACGCTAGCTCTTACATTGCTCGGACATAGCTGGGTGACACGAATTCTGGCTGGGCTGACAGCCATTATTCTAGGCGTTGCTGAGTATCTCTCGCAGTCGCGTGGTGGAGAGATAGCTCTCGCAGTAGCACTTATCTTCATTGTTTTAGCTGGTATGCCGCACATTCGTGCACTTATGAGAGTACTTATTGTCCTGTTCCTGGGAATTTTTGCCGCGCTTTTAGCTGGTTGGATTCCTGTAAGTATCTTTAACCCAGCATTGCGGTTCCTTGGTGTGGTTCAAATTTCTTTTGCTAACCCTTCTAGCCAGGATTACTCAACAGCAGAGCGCCTGGCTCACTGGATTGCTGGGTTGCATATGTTCATGGATCATCCTGTACTTGGAGTGGGTATCGGAAACTATCCTGACGCCTACTCCAAGTACTTTATAGCTATTTTTACGACTTCTTTAGGACATGCACATAACTACTATATTAATATAGCTGCTGAAATCGGTTCAATTGGATTGATAGCCTTTTTGCTCTTCTTGCTTGCTGTTTTTATTGCGGGTGGACATTCACTCCGAGAGATCAATAAGAAATTGAGATTAGCCAAAATGCAGATGCCTCAGACTCAAACTGTAATCCAGGCCCCTGTGGGAAGGCGCAACAAACTTCATTTGCTTTTGCACCCGCTGAGCCTGATTCAATACTATCGAGAACAAGATCAATTTGCTATTGTTGGAAAGCTTACTAATGATAGAGCCTTAGCGATCGGGCTACTAGCGGCGCTTGTTGCCATTTGCACTCATAATCTAGTCGATGACCTATTTGTTCACAGCTTAACCAACCTTATAGCGTTACTACTTATCGCTCTTATACGTCTAGAGAGGGTAATACCCGACGTATCGGATTAAAGGTATTTGGAGGATAATTTGCTTACGCAAAATACTGGTAGTGCCCCTGAAAAAGATATGCCATCTACACAAGATGACCACACTAACTCTGTAGAACAAAAAAAGGCAGAACTTCTCAAGCAAGAGACAAATAAAGATCTAGAGATTACACAAGACCAGCTTTCAATAGGTAAGCGGCTCTTGAACTGGCGTACTATCGTCCCACTGGTTATAGCCATTATTGCGCTCGTCATCTTTGCTCAAAAAATAAACATCAATCCAAAAATAACGTTGGTTGCAATGCGCAACGCCAATGTTTATTTTGTTCTTGCAGCTTTTCTTATCTATTATCTTTCATTTCCAATACGTACATTCCGCTGGCGTATGCTCCTGGAAAATATTGGTTATACAAAAGAGAACGGCATTCAACTACCAAAGTTTTGGAAACTGCTTGAGATCATCTATGTGTCCTGGTTTGCTAATGTGATTGTCCCGGCTAAACTTGGTGATTTATACCGGCCTTACCTTCTACGTAGGGAAGCTGGTCTTCCTGCTTCAAGGACTTTTGGGACTGTACTTGCAGAACGCCTCTTAGATCTCATTGTTCTGCTCTTGCTCTTTATCCCATCTGTCATTATTAGCCTCCATGAAAACCTACCTCCGCAATTGGTACTTGGTTTAAAGATTACCATGGTATTAGTAGTAGTGGGGATCATTGGGCTTTTTATGCTGCGTATGTTCCCAACTCAGATCGGCATGGTCGTGCCGAAACGATTTCGAGGATACTATAATCAATTCCAGGAAGGCACAATTGGATCGTTTCGGCGTATCCCTACCTTAACCGGGCTTACAGTTGGCGTTTGGGCTTGTGAGGCGCTACGTTTCTTTTTTATCGCTCTTGCTCTCAATTTGATCAGTGGAAGCTTAATTCACGTAATTTCTGCCTCACTTTTTATCGCACTTGGCGAAGCGCTTCTTACAGCTATTCCATTTACAGGTGGAGGCATAGGCCTTGTTGAGGGTGGTATGTTAGCAATGATAGCGCTTTTCACCCCCAATACCAGCCTGGCATTAGCAGCTATTGTGATTGATCGTGCAATTAGCTTGTTCAGCATTTTGGTGATCGGATTCTTCATCTTCATGATTACTATTGGAAGACAAGCAACAATTCCAGACCAACCCCTACAACCTTTCATGATACCGCAACAAATTCTTGACACTGAATAGAGTGTGAATTATAATTTTCGCGCAGATCATGAGGATACTTAAGTCAATTTCCTTGTATGCCTCGAAAACAGGCCACAAGAGGGTGATATCGCTGTCAGAAGTCAAAATCGGCGAAAATGACTCTTTTGAAACAGCACTTAAACGTTTCAATCGCAAGATTCAGCAGGACGGTATTCTGGCTGAAGCTCGACGCAGAGAGCATTACGAAAAGCCGAGCGTAAAACGAAAAAGAAAAGAAGCAGCTAAACGACGCAAAGCCATCCGCAAAGGACTATAAATCACAGAAAGTCCCCATCAGAAACACAGAGTGCATTCCCTGGTATTTCGCTATATGTTCCCGGCGGATTTATTTTTTTAAGCAAACGTTATGAGGCGCTATGGCAGACCATAATTCACAAGTAGAACTCTCAATAGATCTAGGTAATGAAGAAGACGAACCAGCTTTTAAGCATCTGCTTTCTTCACTGCCACTGGAAGCTGTAGTATTGCAGACTTTATCTCAAGCAGGAATTAAACAGCCTGTTCTGGTTGCGTTGCTGATTACCACCGATGAAACAGTACAGTCTCTGAACAAGCAGTATAGAAGTCAAGACAGACCTACAGATGTGCTTTCTTTTCCACTCCTTGAAAAACCAATAGTAAATGCACCTGCTGATCAACTTTGGATGTCGTCAGATTTGCTTTATGGAGAGGAAATTCAAACAAAACAAGCCTTCGTTACCCCTCCCGATACAACCATGCATCTAGGCGATATAGTTATTTCGTGGCCGACCGTAAAACGCCAGGCTTCCGAAGTTGGTCACAATCCAGTATACGAATTACTCTTTCTTCTTTCACATGGAGTACTCCACCTGGTTGGTTATGACGATCAAACTGAAGCAGGCTATCAGTCTATGATGCATTTACAACAAGCTGTAATGGAAGCTACAGGGCAGAAGGCCTAGGCAATTATGAATGACCTGAGACCACCAGATCAACAACCGTATCTAAGCGAGTGGGCAAAATTTATTGCTGGTTTTGAGCACGCATTCAGGGGACTATGGTATGCTCTGCGCACCCAGCGCAACGCACGTGTACATGTTACCATTGCTATTCTGGCAATTCTAATGGGCGTTGTGTTACACATTTCCGCTGTAGAGTTTGCTATGATCTTTGTGGCTATAACTGGCGTATTCATTGCTGAGATGTTCAATACGGTCTTCGAATTATGTATTGACCTGGCTTCGCCTGATTACCACCCTTTAGCGAAAATTGCTAAAGATGTGGCTGCAGGCGCAGTTTTGCTGAGTGCTATGCTTTCGGTTGTCATCGGTCTGTTTGTTTTCGGACCTCATCTTTGGGTTCTACTTCACCCGTGAAACGTACTGACTGGTACGTGTGTCAATACGGATTTTGTCACCAGGATTCACAAATAGAGGCACGTTGATGACCGTACCAGTCTCCAAAGTTGCTGGTTTAGTCACATTATTCGCTGTATCGCCCCTTACGCCCGGCTCAGCGCTTTCCACAGTTAGTTCGAGAAAGTTAGGTAGTTCAACGGCAACGATTGTCTCTGTCTCGCTGTCAACGAGTAATTCTACAATATCCCCTTCTTTGAGAAAACGAACCGCATCACCTAGCATATCCTTGGCGATTGGTTGCTGATCAAAGGTCTCAGTATTCATGAAAACATAATCATCACCATCGATATAGAGGAACTGCCAATTCTGATGTTCAACACGCACGTTATCTATGTCCTCGCCCGCGCGAAATCGCTGCTCAATTACACGACCAGTTCTCAAATTCTTCAAATTGACGCGCACAAACGCACGCCAGTTTCCAGGGCTAACATGATGAAATTCTGTTACAGTATAAAGGTCATTGTTATAGCGTATTACCATGCCGTTGTAAAAATCGGCTGTTGTTGTGCCCAATGGAGTGTTCTCCTTTCGTTCAAACAAAAAAATCATTCACCTTTTGGCCAGAAGTTTGGATACCTTTTCAGTATGTTCAACAAACTTCGCAAGCCGTTTCTTTTTCAAATTCTCTCCCAATATCCAGTTGATATCGGGATCGTTCCACCCTGCACACTCACGCATCAGAGCAAATCCCTTTTCGGGTGCTGCAGCAGTTACCACACTGAGAGTGTAACCTAATGATTGGCGCAATGCGCGAACATCTTCGCTTTTGCGAATTGTAGTCGATAGCTCGTGTAAACGCTCCAATACAAATCGCTGTATCGCCAATGCGGCATCGATCATAATCTGGGCTTGAAGCAAAGGTGGCTCAGCGATAGCGGCAATGCTGGCTCGCTGTTGAAAGCAGTTTCCCTCTGTTGCTAACTCTATCAGGAAATCTATTGTATCTTGTGGAATTACAGGTAACAATCGTTGTAATGCCATTGCTACCCCCTCCCGCACGCGCCATGATTTGCTACAGGCAAAAAGTTTCATCATTTCAAAGACTTCGGTATGCCATTCTGTTCGAACAGTTGCGCATGCGCCAAACGCAACAACACCGCAAAGAACTACAAATTCATCAGGTGTGTTACTTGCGACCGTCTTTTCATCCTCAACAAGATAATGTAGCAGCATCCACACCTGGTCAGGTTGCTCCGGGACTATAGCTGTGAGTAGATTACTCAATCTATTGACCAGTTCTAAATTAGCGCGTGTACCAGGTAAGCGACTCTGCTCACGCAAATAATACTCTAATGGACGTCGGTTGCCTGTGAAAGCCCTTGCAATGAGAGAAGATAGGGTTTCATGCATACAATTACATCCTCGCGTTTATACAAACTACGTCAACTTGTTTATGCGTAAAAAAGCTTCCGAAAAAGATGCAGTGAGTACACAGGTATTTTATCACAAGAGATACAAATCCCTCTTAATACGTCTTCCTTCCAAGCTCAACACATTCTTTCCAGTGCTTACCATCCAATCACCCTACTCTGCTATAATATAACAACATACGAAGAACTTGGAAATAAGCCCTGGAACCACCTGAGATATTTGAACTAGCCAGCAAAGGAGTTGAAGGTTGTCATATCCGATTGTAAACACTTTTGTTGAAGCCTGTGAAGTCATAGAACATCTGGGAATCTTGCCTTTATCGAGCTTCATTCCCGATCATCCTTCTCTCGTTTCAATTACACAGGATGATGCATGGCATACCGGTATGGACACCGACCCCTGGCTCTGGAGAGATCGCTTTGCCGGAGAAGGTGTCGCCGCGTATGGAAGATTTCTTACCGGTAAACCGATCCTGATCTCCAGACAGATATTTGCGCTCGTTAAATGCGTACTCTCCCCATCCGAGAAGGTGGCAGACCGTTATGCAGCGGGTAATTTGGCAAGATCAGCCACCAAAATATACGAATGTATCCGCGAGAACGACGGTATCGACGTTAAGAGACTCAGAATGTTGACGAGCATGCAGCAGACATCAGATAAACGAGCCTTCGATCGTTCGTTGACCGACCTGCAGAGTACAACTGATATTGTTATTTCCGGCATTTCAGAAAGGCTAAACGAGCACGGCAACAAAAGTGGCTGGAACAGCACATGTTACATGCTGGCCGATCGCTGGATGGAAAGATATGGGATTGCACCCGTGCTATTTTCACGAGAAGAGGCAAAGACGAAACTGTATGCCTGGATCGAGCAGCGGTGGGATGAAAGTGCTTTTCGTTATTTGAAACGGTACCTTTAGTTATCCACCTTACTGGAACCAACTCGTTGTGAAATCAAGGTAATAAGGCGGCAAAGGGCTATTGTTATCCAAGCTTGTAGGTAATCAGGCCCCTGGCGATGCTCTTCCCAGAGACGCTTTGCACTTCGACATCAAGGTAGACCAGGCTACGTCCGCGACGCAGCACTCGGGCTGTAGCCTGGATATCCTCATGCTCCGCTGGCGCGAGATAGGTGACACTCAGACTCACGGTTGTGCCGCGCATGTTCTCGGGCATTGAGTCATCAGCCCAGGCCGCAACCATGGCTGCAGTATCGATCAGCGAAGCGATTGCACCGCCGTGTATGGTAGTTCCAATTGTAATGAGCGAGTTGGCAAATGGAAGCCTGAGCATTGCCATGTCTGGCTGCATGTCGATCAATTGGATACCGAGGTGGCCGACATATGGCGATGTAGGAAGAAACTGGCGGATGATCTCTGCACGAGTCTGAGATGTATTGTCAGGCATGAACATCATTCCCTTCCTCTTGCTCTATGAGAGCTTGTTCTGTCGAGATATAACTGCAAGAGGCGTCAAAGAACGCTCCTTGTTATTCATTGTAAGCAAAATTAGTCTGGATACAAGAGCCAAATTACTCTACCGGGTGTAAAAGCACCATTGGAATCTCCCGGCTCGTCAGCTTCGGATAACGCGCAAACATAGGCGATGCTTTCACCAGTTGCTCCCAGAGCTGGTTTCTTTGTTTTGAATCCGCCACCTCCGCAACCGCTTCAATCTGCTGGTCTTTTAGCCGTACCGTGACCTGTGGATTGCTGAGCAGGTTGAAGTACCACCCGGGATGCTTATCCCGCCCAGCATTGGATGCAGAGATCACAAATGAGGAACCGCTTTTGATGTAGACCAGTGACACCGAGCGGGGTTGTCCAGTTTTCCGTCCCGTTGTGGTGAGCACAAGGAGACCTACCGGGTCCTCCACACGGCCCGTATAAATTCGTCCTCCCGTCAGATTGTACAGAATAAGAGAGAACATATTGAGCCTGGCTGTTTTCTGTGACATTGTTTTACCTCCACCTTTCATGGTTTTCGTGCCTTCACTTCATCCGAGAAGGAATGAGTTGGATGCCGTTCTTCACCCGGATCATAGAATTTTCATTCTGAAATATTCTCTCTTTGTGAATAGTTTTGCGGCAAAAAAATTTGCCCTCTCCTACAAACGATTTGATAAATCCCTTTCTCATAGGCGCGATAATGGGAGCTCTATTGGGACGGCCAATGCTGCTGTACCTTATTCAGTAACTCGGTGAGTACCAGTTGTTCTGTCGGTGTCAGAACATCCAGGACAGCCTGCACCACACTTTGCCAGTGCTGCAAGAACCTTTCCACGGCTTTTTGTCCTCGTTCCGTTGGCATCACGCGGAAGCTACGCCGATCCTGTGGATTGAGCATGCGCCGGATATAGCCGTGCTGTTCCAGCCGATCTAAGATACGCGTGAGCGTACTCAGGCTCACGCCCTTGAGTTCTTGCGCGATTTCTTTGACCATCAATGGGTCACGCGGTTCCATCCAGAGGAAGAGTACGCGCACGTCCTCTGGATGGCATCCCTCCATTTCTTGCTCAAAGTGCCACTGCCGTTCGTTAACCATGCCACCTAGAAAGAATACAAATCTGAGCAGCGTCGCTGTCATCAGTTGTCGATCAGGAAATGATGCGTGTTCCATATGCTCCTTCAAGTTTCACTTACCTCAGTGTAACCTGGTTTCTCCCAAGATTATATATTTTCAATATGAAAATAGAATACCTGATAGACAGGCAAATGTCAAGAGAACAGTTCATGTGCACAGTGCATTTTCTCTGGCTTTGGGTTATGCTAAAGATATCAACTTTAATCAAGGAGCAGTTCACATGGAAAAATGGATCTGTAAGACATGCGGGACACAGTTTCCGCTGAGCGAACAGCCGCCAGAGGCATGCCCAATATGCTGCGATGAGCGCCAATATGTCGGATACCAGGGACAGCAGTGGACGACGCTCGCCCAAATGCAGAAAGATGGCTTTCGCAACGAGTTCAAGGAACATGAGCCGGGTCTGATCGGCATTGGAACTACCCCCTCATTCGCCATCGGCGAGCGCGCCCTGCTGGTGCAAAGCTCACAGGGCAATATTCTGTGGGACTGTATGAGCTTGATTGATGACGAAACGGTCGCGGAGATCGAGCGACTGGGCGGTCTTACCGCCATCGCTATCTCACACCCGCACTACTATTCAACGATGGTAGAATGGGCCGATCGCTTTGACATCCCCATCTACCTCCACCAGGCAGACCGAGAGTGGGTCATGCGTCCCAGCGAGCGTATCACCTTCTGGTCGGGTGAGACGTATCCCATCTCGGAAGGCTTGACCTTGCTCCGGCTGGGAGGGCATTTCCCTGGAGGCACTGTCCTGCATTGGCAACAAGGAGCTGATGGCAAAGGCGCGCTGCTCTCAGGCGATATAATTCAAGTGGTTGCTGATCGCCGGTGGGTCAGTTTCATGTACAGCTATCCCAACCTGATCCCGCTGCCTGCTGCCGAAATACAGCGTATTCGGGACACAATTGCGCCCTACCAATTCGAGCGGTTATATGGGGCCTGGTTCGAACGGGTCGTATCGCACGATGCGCATACTGTAGTCATACGCTCAGCCGAAAGGTATATTCGCGCATTGCAGTCAGTACTACACTCATCACATTAAAGGACTTTGTCAGTGTGTTGTCTACGCTTGAAAATTCCCAAACGTGACTCTTGCCTTCAATCGCTGATCACGGGCAACCTGTCGACTACTCTCAATAGCCGACAAATGCGAAAGTTGGAGTAATTCATCTATGATATAATGAAACCGATTGAGGGACAGGCGCGTTTATCACCACACAATACCGGAAAGAAACGACCTATGGCAATTGAGCACAACGCAGGCAACGAACGAATAAGTCTTGAAGAATATTTCACTCTCTTAGAGAAAGACCCCGAACATGGCTATGAATATCTGGATGGTCGTATCTACATGATGACTGGTGGAACTCCTGATCACTCTATCATAGGTTCCAACATGAATGGCATTCTGAGAGATCACCTACGTGACAGCCGTTGTATTGTTTATAATTCGGATGTCTATCTTCAATTGTCTGAGCGCTATCGTGTCTGTCCCGATGTAACCGTTAGTTGCGATCCACGAGATAGAGGAGTACAAGACGTCATCCGCTATCCCTCTCTCGTAGTAGAAGTACTCTCACCTACAACCGAAGCTCGTGATCGAGGCCAAAAGTCCTTACAGTATCGTGCCTGCCCAAGCATTCAAGAATACCTGCTAATCAGCTCTGAATTTCTCCTCGTTGAAGTATTCCGACGCGAGAAACATGGTTTCTGGACACTATGTACTCTCGGGCCGAATGACATCATCGAGCTAAACAGCCTCGGTATAAGCTTCACTTTTGCGGAAATCTATCAAAATACCTCTATAACAGAGTCACCCCTGTTATAGAGTGCCTCAATAAGGTCGTCTAGCTTCATTTCATTAACCCTAATGTATTACTCGATCCAGCACCATGATAGCGAAGATTGCCGCCAGGTACATATTCGAGTACCAGAAGAGTGTGCGCGCCCACTTCTTAGATTGACCGAGCCACAGACGTATCGCGAGGTAGATTAACCCGCCTCCCAGTACCACAGCGCCAACTAGGTAGAAGTAGCCCATCGCACCCATCGCGAAGAGAACTAGCGTCACGGCCAATACAATTACTGAATAGAGTAGGATTTGCCGACGTGTCTCAGCCTCGCCCTTGACTACCGGCAGCATGGGTATACCAGCCTTCTCGTAGTCTTTTTGGATCAACAGTGAAAGTGCCCAAAAGTGTGGAGGTGTCCAGAAGAAAATGATAGCAAAGAGCCAGATTGCCGGCAGACTCAAATTGTTTGTAATGGCAGCCCAGCCAACTAGCACAGGTACCGCTCCGGCAGCACCGCCAATGACTATATTTTGTGTTGAGGTGCGTTTAAGGCCGATCGTGTAAACGAAGACGTAAAAGAGAATGGCGGAACAGGCTAACACCGCGCTTAGCAGGTTGACAAAAGCGACAAATATGATGAATGCACCTATACCCAGGATGATACCAAATACTAGAGCCTGCTGAGGTTCCACGCGCCCAGACGGTAACGAGCGACGCTGAGTTCGCCCCATTATCAGGTCGATATCACGATCAATATAGCAATTGATGCAGTTCGCGCTACCTGCTGCCATCGCACCACCAAGTAGTGTTGGTAGAAGTAAACGAAGCGGAGGCAAACCCTGCCTGGCAATCGCCATAGCTGCCGCTGTCACTCCGAGCAGTAGAACAGTTACGTGAGGTTTCATCAGATCGAGATAATTAGAGATAGTCTGTCGCACTACTCCATGTTCTTTTTGCGACTCCACTTCCGCCTGCTCCATCTTCTCAAGTTCCTGCTGCTGCGGCACAGCACGCAGTTGATTGGTTGCGAGTGCGGCCAGTAGTACCAACGTTCCCCACACAGCAGTTGCTAGAGCGAGATGTAATCCAGCAGCAAAAGCTGGTTCTTCAAGCAGCACTATCAAACCGCCGACGATTGCCTGGCATATGAAGAGCATGCCACCCAACAACCCGACAATCGCCTGCCCGCGCGCAACACGCCAACGTCGCAGGGCCGAAATCACTGTCCAGAGCATGACAAGGCCGACGAAGACGGCGAATAGGCGGTGTAGGATATTGATCTCTGCAAGATGGTTGCTCACGGCCCATGGAGCAGGTACACACAAAGGCCAGCCAGTACAAGCAAGCCCGGCTTCGCTGCCCGTCACATATGAGCCGAGCAGCATCAGGATGTAGACGAGCAGCGCATTACTGATTGCTAACTGAGCGAATTTACGCGTTTTCTCGGGAAGTTCTCTACTCGGTGCACGTTTTCCACTCAGCACGGCAATTGTGATCACGATGGCGAAGATTGCTAGCGCCGTAGCCAGGTGCGCCGTAATGATCTGCGCTGGCAGTTTCCAGAGAACCGTAAGTCCTCCCAGCACAAGCTGGATGGCCAGCAGAACTGGAGCAGCAATCGCCAGTGAGAGCAGTGCACGATCTTTCCGCGCCCACACTATTATACCGATAAATAACAACACGATTAAAATGCTGACTGTTGCAGCAGTGAAGCGATGAAATTGCTCAAGAAACGTATGATATGTTCCAGCGTAATAGGCCTGGCCGTTACAAAACGGCCAATCTGGGCAGCTCAAGCCAGAATCGGTGGCGAGTACTGTACCACCTAGCGCTATCAAAAAATAGGTAACTACAACAGCTATCCAAGCTACGACGCGTATGGATTTCATGGGCTTCATCCTTACTCAAATTTCTATTATTATGATTGCGGTAGCCACTGACGCATCCCAGACTCAAGTCCGATTTCCTGACTCTTCAAATCTGACTGGCTATTTGACTCAAGTGTTTCAAAATAGAGCCGCTCATGCCCCTGGGGATCAATAATGAACATTATTGGATCATGCTCCACTGACTCATTTGAGCTCACCTGGACATACACATTGTACACATGGTATACCGACTGGAGTTGTTGTGCTGTACCCGTAAGGAATAACCACTGATGCAGCATTCCGTGGTTGATGGACCAGGATTGTACTTCGGGTATGCTGGTTGCAGTTGGATTGGCATTGACAGCAACCAGATCCACCCGGCTGGATGCAGATGATCCTAGTTGAGCTTTGGCATCATACATTATCTGAGCAGTCAGAGGACAAAGGGTCTTACAGCGTGCGTCAATGAAAGCTAGAACTACCTCGTGACCGCGTAGAGAAGATAGGGTCATTGTATGACCGAACTGGTCTGTGAGGGTGAAGTCAGGTGCGAGATTGCCTGTCATTGGAAAACCGCCAATTGGATAGTTCGCCGGATTAGTTGACTGCGTGGGTGCCTGATTGTGAGACATGGCGAAAAGCCTGATTCCCCAGACAGCCCCTACAATTAGCACAAGTGTCGAAGTGGCAACAAGGACAGCGAGAGCCAGTTTCTGCATACTATCCTGGTTCCGCATATCATTTTCCTTTCACCAAATAGATGTTTGCTAGCACGAGTTCAATTCACGCTCTTTGTTTTCCCCCAACGATTACCTCTCCCTGATCGTCCGACTGCGAGACAAGCCAGCGGTTCAGAAGGACTACTAAAGCAATCACGAGAGGAAGATCGCCAAAGACCCACATGATGCCCGCTCCAAGTTGTTGATCTTGCAACGCCGATAACCCACCGGGTGCTAGAGCGAGATGAGCATAGGGAGCATAGAGCGGTACCTGGGCAAACCCAATGAGCACTGCCAGAATCACATTTTGTAAAATAGCGATGCCCACGCAGCCTGCTCGCCCAAGATAGCCCAGGCGAGGGCGTAGTGGAGGAGACGGTATTACCTGCGTCCAGAAAAAGAAGCTCACCACGAGAAAGGTCGCATGCTCACACCAATCGTGAATGGCAGCATTTGTCAGAGCAAGATCATAAAGGGCAGGCAAGTGCCATACCCACGTACCAACGATCAGGAGTATGCATGAGATGACAGGCTGACGCAGCCAATGTCCTAACCGATGAAAGGGACTTCCGGCCTTCAGTATTGCAGATGACCTGACAAGCCTTCTCGCCCAACGCGGTAATCCCAACCACAATGGGAGCAGTGGGGCCGAAGCCACGATCAGTGGGGCCATGACGACCAGTATAAGTAGGTGCTGGATCATATGAACCCACAAGAGCCGACTGGAAAGTATGTCAATGGGAGCAGAAGCTCCAAGAAGGATTATGAAAATTGCGATCAAGAAATAGATACCGCGCCAGAGCCAACTGTCCCATTGAGCATGAGAATCATGCAATGCTACGGACTTTCTGGCCCTGGCTGGCTGTCTCTGCTCCGCTTTGACGAGTACCTGCCATCCACGGAAGTACAGGATTTCGGCAACAAGACACCCAAGAAGCACAGTGGGTGGGATTGGCCACCCATTTGCATCAGTCCAGATGCTCATTGCAGCGCCTCCATCTAGCAGCAGCTTGCCTTACGTCAGATACACACCGAACAGCCACAGGAGCACGCTGGCGACCACCGTGTAGTACCACCAGTAGCCAGTCACCTCGGCGATGAACTCGTGCCCGGCCAGCCTTCCACGCAGGATGCGCCCACCGAGCAGGATGCCGATAATTGCTGCCAATAGGAGGTGGACTGCCGTAAACCAGGTTATCAGCAATTGCACACTTTCGTAGGAATGGATAGGGACGCCATATTTCAAGGCTGCGCCGATCCAGGTTTCGCTCACCCCCGCCACGAGCATAAGCAGCAGGGCCAGCAGGAAGAAAGGCGTCTGCCCTGTTTGCCCAGGCTTGCTCGCTCTTCGTTCCCACAAGTAGTAGGAGAGCCCGCTCAGCACCAGACCAATAGCGATCAGGAGTCCCGGTAGGAGGGCGGGAGCAAAGTCTCCGGCAACTTTGTACTGACCCTCCGTATTGAGGGCGCGCAGGTAGCCGCCCCCTGCCAGGATTGCGAGGACGGCCAGACCATCCGAAATGATGAGCAGCAGGACGCCTGCTCGCGCTCGCGCCACCTTAATGTGCGGTTCCAGTTCGTGTACGTGCTCTAACTCTAAGGATGGTTCCATGATATTCCTCCTCTTAATCCTCTACTTGTGGTTGTATGGGTGCCTGTGTGATAGCACCCGTGATATCTACTGCCGGAGTTACCGGTTCCGGCAAAGGCGACCCATAGTTGTAGGGCAAGGAGGTCACCACGGGCAGTTCTTCAAAATTCTCCAATGGGACCGGGGTTGGTACCGTCCACTCAAGTGTTTTAGCGCCCCATTCGTCGGCAGTGGCAACCTCGCCGCGCACAAGCGCGTAAATCACGTTGTAGATGAACGTAAACACCGATGCCGCGATCAGAATGGCAAACAGGCTGGCAATCAGATTGGCGGTGGCAAACGGCGGGGCAATATTCGCCGACCAGCGGGGTTCGCCCTGCAGACCCGCGTAGAACAGTGCCGAGAATGTTCCCACAAATCCGATTTCAAACAGCCAGAAATGGAGCTTGCCCAGGAGAGGGTCGAGGCGTTTCCCCACCATCTTAGGGAACCAGTAGTACAAGCCGGCGAAAAATCCGAAGACTCCGGCTCCGACGAGAGTGAAATGGAAGTGCGCGGTAACAAACATGCCACCATGCAAAATCTCATCGGTAGGCAAATCGGCTAGATAGATGCCCGTGACTCCTCCAATGACGAAATTGACCAGCAGGCCGCACACAAACAACATGGGAACCGTGACCCAGATCTTCCCTCTCCAGAGCGTCCCTACAAGCACCAGGAAGAAGAGGCCGGTGGGAATCGAGATGAGTTCTGTGTCAAGCATGAAAGGGACGGTCAGGGCGTTCTCTGACCCGCTGACATAGAGGTGATGCCCCCAGACGATCACGCTCAGGACACTGATACCGGCCAGGCTGCCAACCAGAAGTCGATAGCCAAACAACGGTTTGCGGGTAAACACAGCGGTTACCTCAGCCGCTACTGCCATGGCTGGTAAGGCAATCACGTACACCTCGGGATGCCCCATAAACCAGAAGAGGTGCTGGTACAGCCAGTTACTCCCGCCGGATGCGGCAAGGAAGAAGGATGTTTGGAAAATCCGGTCCATCATGACCATGATTTGAGACACAATGAACGAGGGGAACGCGGTCAAACTCAGGATGACCGAGAACACCACGCCCCAGACGAAGATCGGGAGTCTTCCCCAGGTCATGCCCCTCGTGCGCATTACCATCGTGGTCGTCAGAATATTGATGGCGGCCAGAGTTGTTGAGACGGCAAAGACCAGGATAGTGAAGCAGTAAGCATCCATGCCTGTTGTTAACCCCTGGTCGGCAAGGGGTGCGAAACCGGTCCATCCTGTCTGGAATCCGCCAAGGAACAGTGTGGAAACGAATATAGGAATGGCGGTGAAAAGCAGCCAGTAGCTCAGCGCGTTGAGCCGGGGAAATGCCATGTCACGCGCCCCGATCATAATTGGAAGGATGAAATTGCCGAAAGGGCCGCTGATCATGATGATGGTGGAGGCAATCATGAGGATGCCGTGCATACCCACAATAGTGTTGTATGTGGAGGGGTTAAAGAAGATCGCCCCGGGTCTTGACTGCTCCAGGCGAATCATAAAGGCTCCCATTGAGCCAAGGAAAAAGAGAACAAACACCGTTGCCAGGTATTGCATGCCCACAACTTTGTGGTCGGTAGTATAGCGGAAGTAGCGCCAGAGACCCTGACCTTTTCCAGCCAGCTGGAGTTCTTCGGCTGGTGTTGACTCTCGGCGAGCAAACGCCCATTTGATGACCCCGTTGAAGGCACCAATACCTACAAAGAAGAAGATCACCCAGGCAGTATAGACGGCCGCGGCCACCGCATCGTCGTTGGGGACGGTATCGGGGCTATACGCTGTTGTAATCCTGTTCACAAGTACGCCAGCGATAACAGCGGCTATCACCCCGAGCACGATTCCAGAAACAACGCTTGGAAATAGACTCTTGAGGAGATTTGGGCGTTGTACCTCTTCTATGGTTATTGTACTGCTACTGCTCATACGTGTCCTCCTTGGCTAGTTATCCAGGAATTGAACGAATCAACACTGACTACATTCACCGCTTCCCACATGTAGGAATGAAGGAGCCCGCACAGTTCCACGCAGTTCACTGTGTACGATCCAATCTGCGTGGGGGTTGTGACTGCTGTGCTGGTCACTTGCCCCGGGTTCGCGTCGACGCGAACCCCAAAGGCGCGTATGGAAAAGCCGTGCAGCACATCTTTCGAGGTGACATAGAACACCACGGGACGATTCACCGGCAGTTCGATGACCTGAGCTCCCTGGCTGTTCGCGTCATATTGTGGATAGTTAAACGTCCATTGCCATTGCTGCGCGGTCACGTTGACGACGAGGATATTAGGCGTTGAGGCCGCGGAAGTTTCCTGATAAAAGGCAAATGCGCCCCAAATGAACAGGAACAGGCATAGGAGGGA
>WNGE01000601.1_pt1 | contig 58882 bp, 58 predicted proteins | sample 5400651 | NCBI WGS metagenome assembly WNGE01 (sample SAMN13153370, study PRJNA577476) | soil metagenome | isolation source: 60 cm soil or saprolite under grassland replicate 2 | place: USA:California | collected 2016-06-15 | reverse complement strand
AAGCTCGAGGAACGGCACTACGACCTCGGCCCCGACGACGGGCCGTGGTCGGCGTGAGCGACCTGACCCGGCTGGCGCAGCGGTTCCCCCGGGAGCTGGTCCAGCGCGACCCGGGCGGCAACCGCTACGTCGCCCACGAGAACGTGACCCAATGGCTCCTGGGGGTCGTCGGGCCGTTCAGCTTCGAGCTGGTCGAGATCATCCGCGGCGACGTGCCGGGCATCCCGCCCGACCCGCAGGGCAAGTCCAGGCGGGCCAGGGACGGCACGCCCGACCTGCACCAGGTGGTCGTCGGGGGCGTGTGGCGGCTCACCCTGCAGGTCGACGGCCGCACCGTGCGGCTGGAAGAGGCCGGCGACGTCGAGGACCCGCACAACTGGCGGCACGACGGGCAGCGGTTGAAGCAGGCCGCAAGCGACGCGATCAAGCGGTGCGCCATGCGGGCCGGGTTGGGCCTGCACCTGTGGGCCGGGGAGCGGTACGTCCTGGACCAGCGGCTTTCCAAGGGCGAGCCGAGCACCAACGGGCGGCCGTCATGACCGACCCGCGGAAGGTCCGCGTTGCCGCGTTGATCACCGACGTCGAGGCGGCCGGGGAGAACCTGAGCATGATCATCGCGGAGGCGATGGTCCTGGAGCTGCGGGTCCCGCCCACCGTGCGGGATGCCGTCGCGGCACTCGACCGGTGGGCCTCAGACCTACGACGAAGCTGACCGACGAGCGGCCCGGGTGACCGAGGAGGTACCCGGGCCGCTGTCCTGCACGAATGAGAGAATCCGCAGGTGAGGAGGGGTGTGATGCGCGGCAGTGTGATCAAGCGCGGGGACACCTGGTCGGTCGTCTACGACGAAGGCCGGGACCCCGTCACGGGGAAGCGCCGGCAGCGGTGGAAGGGCGGCTACCCGACCCGGAAGGACGCCGAGAAGGCGCTCCGGGCAGCGCTCGGCCAGCTCGATCAGGGCACGTACGTCCGCCCGGGGAAGAAGACCGTGCGGGAGTGGTTCGAGGACGACTGGCTCCCCGCCGTGCGCCGGCAGCGCAGGGCGACGACGGCGGCGATGTACACCAACTTCGCCCGCGCGTACGTCATCCCGACGCTCGGCGCGGTGGCGTTGCAGGAGCTGACCCCAAGCCATCTCGACCGGCTCTACACCCGCCTGCTCGAGCGGGGCGGGCGCGGCGGGAAGCCCCTTCAGCCGAACACGGTCCGGCGGGTCCACACGCTGATCCACAAGGCCCTCGACGACGCGGTCCGGAAGGGCGAGGTGGTCCGCAACGTCGCCGCCTACGCCGACCAGCCGCCCGTCCCCCGCCGGGAGATGCGCGTGTGGTGGCCGGAGCAGACCCGGGCCTTCCTCGCCGCCACGCACGAGCATCGACTCGCGGCGTGCTGGCTGCTGCTGTCCACGACCGGGATGCGCCGCTCGGAGGTCTGCGGGCTGCCCTGGGCGGCGCTGGACCTGGACGCCGGCCGCCTGTCGGTCACGCAGACGGCCGTGATGGTCGACCGCACCCCGACGCTGGTCGGAGACACCAAGAGCGCGTCGAGCCGGCGCACGTTCGAGCTGGATCCGGTCACGGCCGCCGCCTTGAAGGCCCACCGCAAGGTCCAGCTCGAAGAGCGGCTGGCATGGGGCGAGGCATGGACCGACACGGGCCTGGTGTTCGTCCGCGAGGACGGGACGATGCTCAACCCCGAGTGGCTGACGTCGGAGTTCCGGCGGCTGGCCAAGGTGGCCGGGCTGCCCAGGATCCGCCTGCACGACCTGCGGCACTCATACGCCAGCTCGGCGCTGGCCGCGGGCGTCCCGATCGAGGTGCTGTCCAGGCGGCTGGGGCACAGCCGCATCTCGATCACCCAGGACGTCTACGTCCACACCAACGAGCGGCAGGACCGGGACGCTGCGACCCTGGCCGCGGCGGCGATCCTGGGAACCTCCGGCTAGGACTCCCGGCGCTGGTCGAGCCACGTCCGGACGTCGCCCCAGCGCCAGCGGAGCCGGTTGCGGGGCAACCTGATGTAGGGCGGCCCTTCGCCTTCGGCCAGCCACCGGTCGACGGTCCGCGAGGAGACGTTGAGCGCGGCGGCCAGCTGGACCTTGGTGAGCAGGTCGTCGTCCTGGTACTGCTGGCGCTCCATGACGTGAACTATCGGCTGGTGCGCACCCCGGGACGAGTTGACGAGCCTTGTCATATTGTGGCGAAGCTGGGAACCTCTCGGCATGAGGGCGTTCGCGGTGATGACGGCGGAGGAGCAGGCGCTGCACCAGCTCCGGATGCACGCCACCCCGGGCGTCATCGTCGCCTTCGGCCAGTACGCGGTGCCGGTGCACGCTCGGGCGCACGAGCGCGGCGCGAACCACGAGCACGACCAGGGCAGCCCGCCCCCCCACATGCCCGCTGAGGGTGCAAGCGGGGCCATCCGTTAGCACCCCTGTTAGCAAACCCGCTGGTAGACGCCCTACAGGGCGCATCTTCCCACTTCAGGGGCTTCCTGCTCAGTTCAGTGGGCGCTACTCCCACTCGATGGTGGCGGGGGGCTTGGAGGTGACGTCGTAGGCGACGCGGTTGACGCCGGGGACCTCACCGACCACGCGGGTGGCGATGCGCTCGAGCAGCTCCCACGGCAGCCGGGCGAAGTCGGCGGTCATGGCGTCCTCGCTGGTCACCGCGCGGACGATCAGGGGGTAGGCGTAGGTGCGGCCGTCGCCCATCACGCCGACCGTGCGCACGGCCGGCAGCACCCCGAAGTACTGCCACAGCGAGGTGTCGAGGCCGGCCCGGCGCACCTCCTCGATCACGATGCGGTCGGCGGCGCGCAGGGTCTCCAGGCGCTCGGCGGTGACCTCGCCGATGATGCGGACCGCCAGGCCGGGGCCGGGAAACGGCTGGCGCCCGACCACGTCCTCCGGCAGGCCGAGCTCCACCCCGACGCGGCGCACCTCGTCCTTGAACAGCAGCCGCAGCGGCTCCACCAGCTCCAGGTCCATGCGCTCGGGCAGGCCGCCCACGTTGTGGTGGGTCTTGATGGTGGCGTTGCGCTTGCCGCCCGACTCGACCACGTCCGGGTACAGGGTTCCCTGGACCAGGTAGCGCGCGTCGCCGTGCTCGCGCGCGACCTCCTCGAACACCCGGATGAACTCGGTGCCGATGGCCTTGCGCTTGGTCTCGGGGTCGGCCACCCCGGCGAGCCGCTCCAGGAAGCGGTCGGCCGCCTTGACGTGGACGAGGTTGACCTGGAAGTCGCGGCGGAAGGTCTCCTCGACCTGCTCAGCCTCGCCGTGGCGCAGCAGCCCGGTGTCGACGAACACGCAGGTGAGGCGGTCGCCGACGGCTCGGTGGACGAGCAGCGCGGCCACCGAGGAGTCGACCCCGCCCGACAGCGCCGCCAGCACCCGGTCGTCGCCCACCCGGTCTCGGACCAGCGCCTCCTGCTCCTCGATGATCGAGGTGCTTGTCCAGTTCGGCCGGCAGCCGGCCGCCTGGTAGAGGAAGTTCTTGAGCAGGTCGAGGCCGCGGGGGGTGTGGGCCACCTCCGGGTGGAACTGCACCCCGTAGAGGCCCCGGCCGGGGTCTTCGAAGCCGGCCACCGGGGTGGCCTCGGTCCAGGCGACCACCCGCGCGCCAGGCGGCGGCGCCGCCACCGTGTCGCCGTGGCTCATCCACACCGTCTGCTCGGCTGGGAGGTCGCGGAAGAGCACGCTGTCGCCGCTGGCGCTGAGCGCGGTGCGGCCGTACTCGCGCACGCCGGTCGGCTCCACCCGACCGCCGAGGATCCGGGCCATGGCCTGCTGCCCGTAGCAGAGCCCCAGCACGGGCAGGCCGAGCTCGAGCAGGCGGGGGTCGAGGGCGGGCGCGCCGGGCTCGTACACCGAAGCGGGGCCGCCCGAGAGGATCAGCGCCCTGGCGCCGCTGGCGCGCACCTCGGCCGGGTCGAGGTCGCACGGGACGACCTCGGAGTAGACGTGGCACTCGCGCACCCTGCGCGCGATGAGCTGGGCGTACTGTGCCCCGAAGTCGAGGACGAGGACGGTGTCGTGCCCGGCCGGCGGCGCGCTCATGCCGCTGAGCATAGCAGCCGGTCTTCCCGTGCCCGGGATCCGGTGAAATGCCCGGATCGGTTGCCTGCCCCGTCTCCGAGGGAGTACGGTTGATGCCCTGCCTGGGGCGTCGCCGCCCCCCCAATGGTGCCTGGACCTCGCACCACGCCGGTCAGCGTGGTGCGCTTCTTTTTCCAGGGCACGGCGGCTGCGCCACCAGCGCCCGCGCGAGCGCGGGGCGGGTCTGACGGCTGGAGGAGCGCGCAACGTGCCATACGGGGAAGACCCGATCGCACAGGGGGGCGTCGACGCCGACGACGCGGGCGAGGCCGGCGCCAAGGCGCGCCGGCGCGCGCCCGGAGCGGACCCGGAGGTCCGCTCGTTCGGCGAGGCACGGGTCTGCGCCGCCGACGGCTGCGAGACCCAGCTGTCGCGCTACAACCCGGACAGCTTCTGCTCGGTCCACCGTGGCTGGGACCGGCAGGTGATCACCCGCCGCCGCAGGACCAGCGCGAACGGCGCCGAGCAGAACGGCGCGCAGGCCTGACCCGACTCGGCGGCGTCGGCGCCGATGGGGCCGCGGGCGCCGACGCCGCCGCCCTCACCCCATGCCGACGCCCTGGCTGCGCTGCAGCAGCTTGCCCTCGGTCTGCAGCGCGGGCGCGACCATCACCTCCGCCCGCTGGAACTCCCTGACGCTGGCGTAGCCGCAGGTCGCCATGGAGGTGCGCAGCGCCCCGAACAGGTTCATGGAGCCGTCGTTGACCGGTGCCGGGCCGAGCAGGATCTCCTTGAGCGTGCCGATCGACGAGGTCCGCACGCGCGTGCCCCGAGGCAGGTCCGGGTGGAAGGTGGCCATGCCCCAGTGGTAGCCGCGGCCTGGCGCCTCGACCGCCCGGGCGAGCGGCGAGCCGAGCATGACCGCGTCGGCGCCGCAGGCGATCGCCTTGGCCACGTCGCCGCCGGTGCGCATGCCGCCGTCGGCGATCACCTGGACGTAGCGGCCGGTCTCCTCCAGGTGGCGCACGCGCGCGCCGGCCGCGTCGGCCAGCGCGGTGGCCTGGGGCACGCCGATGCCGAGCACGCCGCGGGTGGTGCAGGCCGCCCCGGGGCCGACCCCGACCAGGACGCCGGCCGCGCCGGTGCGCATCAGGTGCAGCGCGGTCGCGTAGGAGGCGCAGCCGCCGACGATCACCGGCAGGTCGTAGCGGGCGATGAAGGTCTTGAGGTTGAGCGGCTCGGTGGTCGCCGAGACGTGCTCGGCGGAGACCACCGTGCCCTGGATGACCAGGATGTCCAGGCCGGCCTCCAGGGCGTAGGTGTGGTAGCGGGCGACGCGCTGCGGGGTGAGGGACGCGGCGGCGACCACGCCGGCGCCCTTGACCTCCTCGACCCGGCGGCCGATCAGCTCCGGGTTGATCGGCTGCGCGTAGAGCTCCTGCATGCGCTTGGTCGCGTCGCTGTTGGAGAGCCCGGCGATCTCCTGGTAGACGGGGTCAGGGTCCTCGTAGCGCGTCCACAGGCCTTCCAGGTTGAGCACGCCGAGGCCGCCGAGGCGGCCCAGCTCGACGGCGATGCGGGGCGAGACCACCCCGTCCATCGCCGAGGCGAGCACCGGCAGGCTGAACTGGTAGGCGTCGATCTCCCAGGAGATGTCGACGTCGTCAGGGTCGCGGGTGCGACGGCTGGGCACGATGGCGATGTCGTCAAGGCCGTAGGCGCGGCGGCCGCTCTTGCCGATTCCGATCTCGACCTCAGCCAATGGTCCCTCCCGATGACGGTGCCGAGGGCCGGGGCTGACCCGCCCGGCCGGTACTGGAAAGCAGGCCGCGGAGCGGCCAGCAAGGGGCGGGGAAGTGGGGAGCCGGCGTGACCCGTCCGTCGGGCGACAGGTCCAGGTCACGGTCCATACCAGAGCGTAGCACGGCCCCTTTCGGCAGGGTCGCCAGGGGGCTTTCGACAGGCGCAAGATTGGGGTCCCCAGCCCATCGCAACTCCCTGTACCATGCGATGCGGTCGCCGGTTTCCCAGCGGCCAGCACGACCGTTCTTCCCACGAGGTGCCCGTGTCCGATCCCCTCGATCCGTTCGGATTCGACGACGACGACGCAACTTCCGCCCCGATCGACGAGGAGGAACGCGCGGCGCTGCTCGAGGACCTGGCCGACCTCGCCGAGTTCCGTGAGGCGCTCGAGTCGCGTGGCTTCCGCGGTGTGGTGATCCCCTGCCCGGACTGCGAGGAGGACCACTACTTCGGCTGGAGCCTGCTACGGGAGAACCTCGAGCACATCCTCGAGCACGGCGAGCCGAGGGTCCACGAGCCGGCCTTCGAGCCCGACGTGGACAGGTACGTGACCTGGGACTACGGCAAGGGGTTCGTGGACGGCGTGCTCGAGGCCGAGAACGAGACCGGCTCCTCGCTGCGCGACGGCTGGACCTCGCCGACCGAGGCCGCCCGGCGCATCCGCAGGGCGCTCACCACTCGCGGGCTGACCGAGGACGAGGTGGCCGAGGTGCTCAGCGAGGGCGGCCTGCCGGTGAACGACCAGCCGGACTGAGCACCAGGCACTGACGCCCTCGTCGCTACCTGCCCAGGCGGCGGCGCAGCCCCTCCTTCGCCTCCGCGAGCGGCTCCGGCTCCTGGCTGCCGCGGCGCCGCTGGCGCGCGACCACCCTGGCGGTGACGCCGGCGACCGTCCCACCGGCAACGCCGGCGGGCAGCCAGACAAGCCAGAGGCGGCGGTGCTTGCGGAAGTCCTGCACCGGCCAGCCGCGCTCACGGGCAAGCTCGCGGAGCTGCCTGTCGGGGTTGACGGCCACCGGGTGGCCGACCCCTTCCAGCATGGGGCGGTCGTTGAGCGAGTCCGAGTAGGCGCTGCAGTCGCGCAGGTCGATGCCCTGCTCGGCGGCGAGCTTGGTGACCGCGTCGAGCTTGGCGGGGCCGTGCAGCAGCGGGCCGATGAGGCGGCCGGTGTACCTGCCGTCGACCAGCTCCGCCTCGGTGCCGAGGCCGCCGTCCATGCCAAGGTAGGCGGCCATCCGCTCGGCCAGCTCGCGCGGGGCCGCGGTGACCAGGTAGGTCTTGTCGCCGTCGGCGTGGTGCAGGTCGATCACCCGGCGCATGCCCGGGTAGATGCGCGGCCCGATCACCTCGACGACGACGTCGTGGCCGAGCTGGAGCATGTCGCTCTGGGACTTGCCCTCGATGAACGCCAGCGCCGACTCGCGGGCGGCCTCCACGCCGCGCTTGCCCTCGGCGCCGGTCACCCGGAAGGTGAGCTGGGCCAGGGCGAACCCGGCGATGTCGCGCCAGGTGTAGTAGCCGCGCTTGTACATGCCACGGGCCAGCAGGTACAGGCTGGAGCCGGGCAGCAGGGTCTTGTCGACGTCGAAGAACGCCGCCCTCCTGGTCCGGCGCGCGCTCATCGCGCCGCCCGCTCCAGTGCCTGGCTGAACCAGGGAAGGGTGCGCGCGATGCCCTCCTCCAGGCTGACCGACGGCTTCCAGCCCAGCTCGGTCATGGCCCTGGTGATGTCCGGCTTCCGCACCTCGGGGTCGTCGACCGGCCGCGGCTGGTAGTCCACCCTGACCTCGCCGACGCCCGCCGCCGCGGCCACCATCCGGGCCAGCTCCAGGATGGTCACCTCGCGCGGGTTGCCGAGGTTCACCGGCCCCTCCACGTCGCTCCAGAGCAGCCGCCAGAACCCCTCGACCATGTCCTCCACGTAGCTCAGCGAGCGCGTCTGGCTGCCGTCCCCGTGCACGGTGAGCGGCTCCCCACGCAGCGCCTGCACCGCGAAGGTGCAGAACGCCCGGCCGTCGTCGATCCTCATGAACGGCCCGAAGGTGTTGAAGATGCGCACGATGCGCACCTCGACGCCGTGGCTGCGCTGGTAGGCGGTGGCGAGGGCCTCGGCGAAGCGCTTGGCCTCGTCGTAGACGCCGCGGGGGCCGATCGGGTTGACGTGGCCCCAGTAGCTCTCCGGCTGGGGGTGGACCTTCGGGTCGCCGTAGACCTCGCTGGTCGAGGCGAGCAGGAAGCGGGCGCCCTTGTCCTTCGCCAGGCCGAGGGCGCGGTGGGTGCCGAGCGCGCCGACCTTCAGGGTCTGGATGGGATAGCGCAGGTAGTCGATGGGGCTCGCCGGGGAGGCGAAGTGCAGCACCGCGTCGACCGGCCCGGAGACGTGGAGGTAGTCGGTGACGTCGACGTGGACCAGGCGGAAGCGCTCCCCGATCAGGTCCTCGACGTTCTCCGCCCGGCCGGTGATCAGGTTGTCCATGCAGACGACCTCGAACCCCTCGGCCAGCAGCCTGCGGCACAGGTGCGAGCCGAGGAAGCCGGCGCCTCCGGTGATGACCGCTCGCGGCACGGCTCAGCTCCGTGCGTCGGAGGGCGGGCCGGCCACCGGGCGCCCCACCCCGGCGACGGTGAAGCCCTCGGCCACGAACCGCTTGACGTCGAAGAAGTTGCGCGCGTCGACCACGATCGGGTAGCGCATGCGGCTCTTCAGGTTGGCGGGGTCGAGCTCGGCGAACTCGGCCCACTCGGTCATGAGGACCAGGGCGTGGGCGCCGTCGGCCACCTCGTGGGCCTTCGCGGCGAGCTGCAGGCCGGGCAGGAGCGCGAGCGCCTGCTCGCCGGCGACCGGGTCGTAGGCGACCACGTCGGCGCCGCCGTCGAGCAGCCCGCGGACCACGTCGACCGCCGGTGCCTCGCGCAGGTCGTCGGTGTCGGGCTTGAAGGCGAGGCCGAGCACGCCGACGCGCTTGCCCTCCAGGTGCCAGAGGGCGTCGCGCACCTTCTCGACCACGTTGCGGCGCGCCTCCAGGTTGACCTTGGCGACCTCGCGCAGGATGCCGAAGTCCACCCCCAGCTCCCGCGAGCGGTGGGCGAAGGCGGCCACGTCCTTGGGGAAGCAGCTGCCGCCGTAGCCGGCCCCGGCACTGAGGAACTTCGGACCGATGCGCGGGTCGAGGCCCATGCCCCTGGCGACCAGCTCCACGTCCGCCCCGGAGCGCTCGCAGACCGCCGCCACCGAGTTGATGAAGCTGATCTTGGTGGCCAGGAACGCGTTGGAGGCGTGCTTGATGAGCTCGGCGGTGGCGCGGTCGGTGGCCAGGAAGTCGCAGCCGCTGGCCTCGATGATCGGGCCGAACAGCTCGCGCAGGACGTCGGTGCCGCGCTGGGAGTCGGTGCCGACCACGATGCGGTCGGGCCGCAGGGTGTCCTCGACGGCGGTGCCCTCGCGCAGGAACTCGGGGTTGGAGGCGACCTCGTAGTCGGCCCCCGGCGGGGCCTCGCGCGACATCACCTGGGCCACCCGCTGGCCCGTCTGGACCGGCACGGTGCTCTTCTCGCAGACCAGGCGGAACTGGCCCACCGGCAGGTGGCGGGCGACGTCGCGGGCAACGGCCTCGACCAGGCGCAGGTTGGGGCTGCCGTCGTCGCGGCTCGGGGTGCCGACGCAGATGAAGATCACCTCGCCGTGACGCACCGCCGCGGCCTTGTCCGAGGTGAACTCGAGGAGGCCGCTGGCCAGGGCCTCGGTCATCAGCTCCTGCAGCTGCGGCTCGTAGAACCACACCGTGCCCTGCCGCAACAGCTCGAGCTTGGCCCGGTCGTCGTCGTCGGCGAGGACCTCGTGGCCGGCCCGAGCCAGGCAGACGGCGGTGACGAGCCCGACGTGGCCGGCTCCGATGACCGTGACGCGCATTCGCTTCGCTCCTTTACTAAAACGCTCGGTGGCCCTGCGCCGCTTGTGCGCTGGCTTCCCTCGTCGCTCCTTCGTCGCTCCTCAGTCCAGCCAGCGCGCGGCTCCGGGCCACCTCGCTACTGCATCCGGGGCTACGGGGCCCCGAACCGGTATCGGCTGGAGGACACGCGATTCTATCGAGGTGGCGCCGTGGCGGCCGCGTCGGCCCCCATCCGGCTGGATCAGCCTGGTTGTCCGACTGAAGTGACGATGACACACTGCCCCTCCCGACGTCCGCCCGCAAAGGCATGGAGACTCCTACGACCCATGACAGTCCGGCCTGACCTCGCGCCGCACGGCCGGCCCGGGCCAGCCCGCACCACGCCCGAAAGCCAGCTCGCAGCGGCCGGCCGGCGCCGCGGCGCCGCCCTGCTGCTGCTCGCCCTGACCACCGCCCTGGCGGTCGCGCCACCGGCGCGGGCGGCCGGCCTGCCCGCCTCCACCGCGCGGGCGGCCGCCGTGGCCGCCGGGCCGAAGGTCGGCTCCCGCTACGCGATCCTGGTCGACGCGGGCAGCGGCGAGGTGCTCTGGGCACGCAACCCGCACGTGCCCAGGCCGCCGGCGAGCCTGACCAAGATGCTGACCGTGCTGGTGGCGCATGCCAGCCTGGCGCAGCGGCAGGTGGCGGTGGCCGGCAGGGACGCCGCCGCCAGGCCCGCCACCAGGCTCTCGCTCAAGCCCGGCCAGAAGATCCTGGTGGAGCAGGCGCTCGCCGCCGCCCTGATCGTCTCGGCCAACGACATGGCCGTCCTGCTCGCCGATGAGGCGGCCGGCTCGGTGCCGCGCTTCAGCCAGGCCATGGACGCCGAGTCCAGGCGCCTGGGGCTGCGCCGCTCGCGCTGGCACGTCCCCGACGGGCTGGACGCCCCCGGGCACGTCTCCAGCGCCTACGACCTGTCGATCCTGGCCAGGGCGGTGCTGCGCGACCCCTGGCTGGCGCGGATGGTGCGCACCAGGCGGCTCGCCTTCGTGACCCCTGACGGGCACCGCCACACCCTCTCGGCCCACTCGAACTTCCTGCGCGACTACCCGGGGGCGGTCGGCGTCAAGACCGGCTTCACCGACGGCGCCGGCCGCTGCCTGGCCGCCGCGGCGACCCGGGGAGGCCGCACCCTGATCGCGGTCGTGCTGCACAGCCCCGATCCCCCTGGCGACGCCGCCCAGATGATGAACTGGGGCTTCGGTGCCGGGCGGGCGGCCCGCAGCGGGCTGCGCCTGCCGCCGTACACGCCGCCAGCGGACGTCGCCGCCCTGCTGCTGCTGCCACGGCCGCCGGCCGCCGTCGCCCAGGCGAGCCCGGCCGGGGTCGCCGGCGGCCCGTCCGCCGGCGCCGCCGCGGGCAGGCAGCGCACGCCGGTGACGGTCGCGCTCACCTCGGCGGTGGTGCTCCTGGTCGGCAGCGGCAGCGTCGCCACGGCGCTGCGCCGCCGCCGGCGGGCCAGCCCCTGAGCGAGTCGCCCGCACCTCGGGGTCACCCTCCATGCGGGGCGGTGGTCGCCTCGAGGACCGCCACGACGGCGGGCTGGGCGAGCCAGCGCGGACGGGCGTCCTCGTCGAGGTCGGCGGCGATGGTGTCGAGCGAGCCGCGGGCGGCGGCCAGCTCCGCGGCGGCCTCGGCGGGACGGCCCGACCGGGCCAGCAGGGCACCGAGCAGGGCGCGCGCCGGCCAGGCGACCGGCAGGACGCCGAGCAGCTCGGCGAGGACGGCCGCACGGGCCAGGGTGGCGGCCGCCTCCGGGTCGCCGGCCTGCGCCAGCGCGCCGCCCTGGAAGAGCAGGCTCCTGGCCACGTAGGGGGCGGCACCGGCGCGCTCGGCCGCGGCGACGGCCCCCGCGGCCGCGTCGGCCGCGTCGCGCGGTCGCGCCTCCAGCAGGGCCAGCTCCGCCGCCGCCCAGCCCGTCCTGACCTCGGCCTGCCATTCGCCGTCGACCGCCAGCGGCGCGGCGGCCGCGAGGCGGCGTGCTCGGCCACGCCGAGCAGCCAGCGGGCTCTCCCCGTCGCGGCGCGGTCGCCGACCTCGACGGCCGTGTCGAGGGCCGCGGCCAGCAGCTCCGCGGCCGCCAGCGGGGAGCCGTGCACGGCGGTCCGCTCGCCCTCGCCCAGTGCCCTGTCCAGTTGTGCCCGGCTCACGCTCGCTCCCTGGGTAGCGGCGCGGCGGCCAGCCCGGTCGACCGCGCTGGCCGCTCCTCTCGCCTCGCCAATTCTTCGGGCCGGCACTCGCCGGCCGAGGCCGCCGTCCGTCCGTTTCGACAGGACGAGCAGCCAGCTTGACGGCGGGCCGCTCGGTGCTCGAACATATGTTCGAGCACCGAGCGAGGGGGCCGGTCGAGCATCGGCGCCACACCCCAGAGCACCCGCGGCGATGCGCCGGGCCGTGCCCGCCGCTGTCGAGCCACGGGGTCACCGACAGGGCGCACCGCTACCCGACCGGCTCGCTGGCGCGACGGCCGGGCGGCGGGCAGGGTATCGACGAGGAGCGGGTACATGGCCGAGCAGAGGAGCGGGCTGGTGATCCAGCCGACCATCGGGCGGGACGACGCCGCCGCCGTGTGCGGACTGCTGCGGGAGATCGGGCGGTCCGCCGGCACCCCCGACGAGATCAGGGGCGCCGCCGGCTTCTGGTCGTCCGAGGTCGACCCGGAGATGGAGCGCGGCGACCTGCAGACCGTCGCCTGGCTGCTCAGGGACGCGAGCTCCAGCCGCCACCTCCCCGCCAGCGTCCGCGACCAGGCCCGCTACTGGGCCGCCTACCTGGAGGGCCGCCTGTTCCGCTAGCGCAGGGCCGCGACCGGGGCGGCGTGCTCCTGGATGAAGGTGGTGATGAGCTGGCGGATCTGGGCGCCGTTGGTGCTGCTCGCCAGCAGGCCGATGCCGTGCACCTTGCCTGGCACGAGCACCATGCGCTTGGAGTGGGAGCGGGCGTTGTTGTACAGCAGCCGCGCCGAGCGGGCGTAGGAGCCCTCCTCGCTCGAGGCGATCAGCAGCAGCGGCACGCGCAGTTGCCGCACCGCCTGGGCGGCGTCCATCTCGTAGAAGAGGGACGGCCCGGAGATGCTGACCACCCCGGCCACCGAGGCCTGGCCGGCGGGCTGGTCCTGGGACGCGACCATCAGCGCGGAGGTGGCGCCCATCGACGCGCCGACCAGCACCACCCGGTCGACCCCCTGGCGGCGCAGGTAGCCGACGCCGCCGGCGACGTCGAGGTCGAGGCTGCGGCCGGCCCTGCCGGACATGGGCGGGGAGATGCCGAAGCCGCGGAAGTCGAAGGCGAGCACCCGGAAGCCCTGCTGGGCGAGGGTCCGGGCGAACGGCATCCAGGAGCAGAGGTTGAACCAGCGCTGGTGGGCGAGGAGCACGCCGGTCCTGCCCTGCCCGAGCACCACGCCGGAGAGGTGCGCACCGTCGGGCGCGTCGAACCACACCTCGTCGCGCAGCTCCTCGCTGGTCAGGCAGCGCTTGTGCGAGCCGGAGGGGAGCGTGCTCGGGATGGTCGGCCCAGCAGGCCTGGCTCCGAGCTGGCCGGACGAGGCGGCGGTGGAGTCGTGACCGGCCGAGCAGGCCGCCAGCAAGAGGGCGAGCGCCAGCGACACGATCGCCGAACCGCCCCAACGGCCTGTTGACAGGGTGACCTCCAGGCTCTCGGCTCCGACGGCAACGACCGGGGAGTGGGGGTTCGTAGCTTACGACATGCGCGCAGAGGCCGGGCAGCGCTACCAAATTGTCCGAACCCAGGCCAATCCAGGTCGGGCCGGGCTACGCGCCGCCATGTGGTGCTTCGGAGCATGCGCGGGCCGCCTGGAGCCCGTTGGGCGCATCCGGCCCCGGAACGGGAGAGGACCCCGGCCGTCTGGCCGGGGTCCTCTCCGACGTGCCGCAGCCTACATGCCGAAGCCGCCACCGCCGTGGTCGTGGCCGCCGGGGGTCGCCTCCTTCTCCTCCGGCTTGTCGACCACCAGGGTCTCGGTGGTGAGCAGCAGGGCCGCGATCGAGGCGGCGTTCTGCACCGCCGACCTGGTCACCTTGGCCGGGTCGATGATGCCGGCCTTGAACAGGTCGGTGTACTCGCCGGCGGCGGCGTCGAAGCCCTGGGCGTCGCTCAGGTCGCGCACCCGCGAGACCACTACGGCGCCCTCGTGGCCGGCGTTCTGGGCGATCCAGTAGGCCGGCAGCTCGAGCGCCCGGCGCACGATCTCGGCGCCGGTCGCCTCGTCGCCGACCAGGTCCAGCTTGTCCAGCGCGGACTGGGCGCGCAGCAGGGCGACCCCGCCGCCGGGCACGATGCCCTCCTCGATGGCCGCACGGGTGGCCGAGACGGCGTCCTCGATGCGGTGCTTCTTCTCCTTCAGCTCGACCTCGGTGGCCGCGCCGACGCGGATCACGCCCACGCCGCCGGCCAGCTTGGCGAGCCGCTCCTGCAGCTTCTCGCGGTCCCAGTCGGAGTCGGTGTTCTCGATCTCCTGCTTGATCTGGCTGATGCGGCCCTTGATGTCCGGGTCCGAGCCGCCGCCCTCGACGATGGTGGTGTCGTCCTTGGTCACGCTGACCCGGCGCGCCCGGCCGAGCAGGTCGAGCCCGACGTTGTCGAGCTTGAGGCCGACCTCCTCGCTGATCACCTGGCCGCCGGTGAGGGTGGCGATGTCACCCAGCATCGCCTTGCGGCGGTCGCCGAAGCCTGGGGCCTTGACCGCGGCCGACTTGAAGGTGCCGCGGATCTTGTTGACCACCAGGGTGGCAAGGGCCTCGCCCTCGACGTCCTCGGCGATGATCAGGAACGGGCGGCCGGACTGCATGACCTTCTCGAGCACCGGCAGCAGCGACTGCACCGAGGAGATCTTCTGGTTGGCGATCAGGATGTAGGGGTCCTCCAGCACCGCCTCCATGCGGTCCTGGTCGGTGACGAAGTAGGGCGAGATGTAGCCCTTGTCGAACTGCATGCCCTCGGTGAACTCGAGCTCGATGCCGAAGGTGTTCGACTCGTCGACGGTGATGACCCCGTCCTTGCCGACCTTGTCCATCGCCTCGGCGATGGTCTGGCCGATCTCGGCGTCCTGGGCGGAGATGGTGGCCACCGAGGCCACCTCCTCCTTGCCCTCGATGTCGCGGGCCTGGTCGCGGATGTTCTCGGCGACCGCCTCGACGGCGCGCTCGATGCCGCGCTTGAGGCTCATCGGGTTGGCGCCGGCGGCGACGTTGCGCAGGCCCTCGTGGACCAGGGCCTGGGCGAGCACGGTGGCGGTGGTGGTGCCGTCACCGGCGACGTCGTTGGTCTTGGTCGCGACTTCCTTGGCGAGCTGGGCGCCGAGGTTCTCGTAGTGGTCCTCGAGCTCGACCTCCTTGGCGATGGTGACGCCGTCGTTGGTGATCGTGGGGGCGCCCCACTTCTTGTCGAGCACCACGTTGCGGCCCTTGGGGCCGAGGGTGACGCGGACCACGTTGGCGAGGTGGTCGACGCCCGCCTCCAGCTTGCGCCGGGCGTCGGAGCTGAACATGAGTTGCTTGGCCATGAGCTTCCTTCCTCCATTCCCGAGCGGCACGAAACGGGCCGGCGTCGGGCGCTCGGCCCTGAGCCTGAGCGACCGCGCCGGCCCGGAGCCCGACCTCGGCTACTTGGTGACGATCGCGAGCACGTCACGGGCGGAGAGGATCAGGTGCTCCTCGCCGCCGACCTTGACCTCCGTGCCCCCGTACTTGGAGTAGATGACGGTGTCGCCGACCTTGACGTCGAGCGGGACGCGCTTGCCGTCCTCGAAGCGGCCCGGGCCGACCGCGATGACCTCGCCCTCCTGGGGCTTCTCCTTGGCGGTGTCGGGGATGACCAGCCCGGAGGCGGTCTTCTCCTCGCCCTCGCCCGGCTTGACCACGATCCGGTCCTCGAGCGGCTGCAGGTTGACGCTCATCCATTCCTCCTTGTGCGGCGTGCCGCGTAGACGGCGCACGAGCGGTGTCGCGGGCTCGCGTGTGAGCCCGCCGAGCACACTGCCTGTGGGTTCGGCCCACGAGTGGGCCAGGTACGACGCTGCGCCGGATGCTAGCACTCGCCTCATGAGAGTGCTAGTCGCTGGACACCTCCTCGCGGCGCATGTCCGCCCGCTGGCCTCAGCGGCGGCGGCGGCCCTGCGGGCGGCGCTGGGCGCGCCTGGCGATGCCAGGGGCGATCGGCAGGTTGGGGTCGGCGCCGACGTCCAGCGGGGTGCGCTCGCCCCGCTCGAGGGCGAACCAGCCGGCCGAGGCCACCATGGCGCCGTTGTCGGTGCACAGCGCCGGCGATGGCACCAGCACGTTGATGCCCAGGTCGGACGCTGCGGCGGTGACGCGGCCGCGCAGCCGCGAGTTGGCCGCCACCCCGCCGGCCAGCAGCACCGTGCCGAGCCCCTCGCGCTTGGCCGCGCCCACCACCTTGCTGACCTGGACGTCGACCACCGCCTCCTGGAAGGAGGCGGCCACGTCGGCGACGTCGAGCTCCTCGCCGGCCTGCTCGACCGCGCGCACGTGGCGCAGCACCGCCGTCTTCAGGCCCGACAGGGAGAAGTCGTCGGAGCCGTCGTCGATCAGCGCCCGCGGGAAGCGCACCGCCTCCGGGTTGCCGTCCCTGGCCAGGCGGTCGATGGCGGGCCCGCCGGGGTAGCCGAGGCCGAGCACCCTCGCCACCTTGTCGTAGGCCTCGCCGGCGGCGTCGTCGATCGTCTGCCCGAGGCCGCGGAAGCCGCCGCGCTCGTCCATCACCAGCAGGCTGGTGTGGCCGCCGGAGACCACGAACACCACCGCGGGCAGCGGCAGGCGCCCGTGCTCCAGGACGTTCGCGTAGACGTGCGCGACCAGGTGGTTCACGCCGATCAGGGGCCGGTCCAGCGCGAGCGCGTAGGCCTTGGCCGCCGCCACCCCGACCAGCAGGGCGCCGGCCAGCCCCGGGCCGATGGTGACCGCGAACGCGTCCACGTCCTCCAGCCGCGCCCCACCGAGGGCGAGGGCCTGCTCGACGGCGGGGTGGAGCAGGTCGACGTGGGCGCGGGAGGCGACCTCTGGCACCACCCCGCCGTAGCGGGCGTGCAGGGTCTGCTGGTCGGCGATGACGTTGGAGCGCACCCGGCGGCCGTCCTCGACCAGCGCGACGCCGGTCTCGTCGCAGGAGGTCTCGATGCCGAGCACCAGCATGGTCAGGTGACCTCCCTGGGCTCGGGGACGCGCTGGGCCAGCTCGGCGAGGCGCGCGGTGTAGGCCTGGGTCTGCAGGCCCTCGGCCCACATGATCAGGGCGTCCTCACCGGTCTCGGCGTAGTAGTTCTTGCGGATGCCCACCGGGGCGAAGCCGAACTGGTGGTAGAGGGCCTGGGCGGCGTGGTTGGTGACCCGGACCTCCAGGGTGCAGGCGCCGGCGCCGCGCCGGCGCGCCTCGCTGACCAGGGCGAACAACAGCCGGGCTGCCACCTTGCGGCGGTGGTGGTCGGGGTCGACGGCGATGTTGGTGACGTGCGCCTCGTCCCCGAACACCATCAGGCCGGCGTAGCCGACCACGCGCCGGTGGGCCTTGGCCACGATGTAGTAGCGCGTCGAGCGCTGCACGATCTCGGACAGGAACAGGGTCATCGTCCAGGGACGCGGGTAGACGCGCCGCTCGATGTCGAGCACCTGCCCGACGTGGCGCCGGCGCATCGGCACCAGCTCGATCGCCAGCGGCGAGGCGGGTCCGTCCAGCCCTCGGCGGGGCGGGTACAGGGTGGCCATGCTCAGGCCTCCGCCGCCACGGCACCGCCGCCGGGGCGGCCGGGTCGGCCGGCCGCGAGGCGGCGCTCGACCGAGGGATCGATGTCCGGGCGGCGCAGGTACATCGGGGTGACGTCGAGCGGCCGGCTGGTCTGCTCGCGGTGGAAGCGGGGCAGGGCCAGCTCGACCAGGGACCCGGCCGACGGCGCCGCCTGGGCCGAGCCGCCGAGCTCCTGGCAGATGCGCTCGAACAGGGGAGCGTGGCGCAGCACCCCCTCGCCGCACAGCAGCACGTCCTCGCGCCTGGCCTCCAGCTCCGCCGCGAGCCGGTCGGGCCGCATCACCGCGTAGCGGGTAATCCGCTGGATGCCGGCGGGCGCGTGGCGGTACAGGGCGGCGAACACCTCGCCGCGGCGGGCGTCGATGGTGGCGCAGATGGTGCGGGCGGCGTGCCGGTGCGCGTACGCCACCAGGTCGAGGCTCGGCACGGCCACCATCGGCAGCTTCCACGCCTGGGCCAGCGCCTTGGCGCTGGCGACGCCGACGCGCAGGCCGGTGAACAGGCCGGGGCCGGTGCCGACGGCGATGCCGGCCAGCGAGCTCGGCTCCACCGCGGCCTGGTCGAGGACCCAGCGCACCGAGGGGGCGAGCAGCTCGGCGTGGGCGCGCTCGTGGCGCACCGCCACGGAGGCGCACGGACCCTCCTCTGTGCCCACCGCCACGCTGGTGACGGCGGTGGCGGTGTCGATGCCGAGCACGAACACGCGGGAGCCTCCGGTAGCTTGTTGCCGGCGGCCTATTGTGGCACTTGCGGGTAGTGGGACGCCCGTACCGGCTCAAGCCCGCTGCCTGACGACCGATGATGCTGGCATGGCACGGGTCCTCGTCGTTCAGGCGGACGAGCAGCGGCGTGCGAACGTGGTGGCGGATCTGCGCGCCGAGGGCCACGACGTGGTCGAGGCGTCCTCCGCCGACCGTGGCGTCGCCGCGGCACGCGACGCCGAGCCCGAGATCATCCTGCTCGACCCGATGCTGCCCGACCGCTCCGGCTACGAGGTCTACGCCGCGCTGCAGCGCGACCCGGACACGGTGGCGATCCCGGTGCTGTTCCTGCCGGGAAGGCGCCAGCCCGGCCAGACCTCGTTCCAGAACGCCGGCGTCGACCTGGTCACCCGGCTGGGGCTGGCGCTGCGCACCAAGAACCTGCACGACGAGCTGCGCCTCGGCGATCCGCGGCTGCGCACGGCGGTGCTCACCGACTCCCTCACCGGGCTGGCCAACCGCCGCGCCGCCGAGGAGCGGCTGCGGCTGGCCAGTGACCTGGCCCGCGCCGGCGCCGGACCGCTCTCGATCGTCCTGACCGACCTCGACGGCTTCGCCGGCGTCAACGACCAGTGGGGCTACGCCGTCGGCGACCACGTGCTGCAGGCCTTCGCCGGGCTGCTGCACGAGTCCTGCAGGGGCGACGACACCATCGCCCGCTTCGAGGGCGAGGCGTTCCTGCTGGTGCTGTCGGGCACCAAGCTCGACGAGGCCTGGCACGTGGCCGAGCGGGTGCGCGAGCGCACCGTCACGCTCGGCGCGGTGATGCAGAGCAACAGCGCCGGGCCGGCGCTCTCGGCCTCCTTCGGGGTGGCCGCGCACAACCCGGACGACACCTGGGACGGCCTCCTCACCCGCGCCGCCGACGCGCTGCAACGGGCCAAGCGCACCGGCCGCAACCGCTGCGAAGTGGCGTGAGCAGTCCCTGGATCGCGCTGCTCCCCGGCCACCACCCATGCTCGCCCGCGGATCCGGACTTTTCCCGATCAGGTCAACCTCTTGGCGGCCTCGTCGACGTCGATGCTGCCTTCGGCGAGCTGGCGCAGGACCTCCTCGCGAGGGGAGGGTGCGCCGCCGGCGCGGTCGAGGCCGAGCTTGGCGAGCAGGGCGTCGAAGCGCAGGCGGGCGGTCGGGTAGCTGACGTCGAGGTGGCCGGCCAGGGTCCTGGTGTTGCCGCGCGAGGCGAGGAAGACCCGCAGCAGCTCGCGGTCCTCGTCGGAGAGGGCGCAGAACTCGCAGGTGCGGAAGTCGCCTGAGAGCTCCGTGCCGCACGCCTGGCAGCCGAGCCGGGTGAGCGCCAGCGGCTCCCCGCAGACGGGGCAGTCGCTGGGCGGGCGGTGGGAGCCGTTCATCGCTCGGCGCTCACCACCACGTTGCCCATGTTGGCCTCGATCTCCAGCAGGGCCGCCCCGTCGCCGACGGTGACCTCGCGGGCCGCCCCGCCGCCGGCCAGCCAGCGCTCGCCCTCGGCGTCGCCGGGCAGGACCACGTTGCCGAGCTCGGCCCTTGCCCGCACCTTCACGCTCGAGCCGCGCTCGAGGTGGATGCGGACCGTGCCCGCCTGGCAGCGGATGCGTGAGGAGCCCGAGGCCAGCAGGCCGCTGCCCTTGACGCTGCCCGCCTCGACCGAGAGGTCGAGCGGGCCGCGGAACTGGTCGAGCTTGGCCGAGCCGCCGGCCACGGCGACCCGCAGCGGGCCGGTCACCCCGGCGACCTTGAGCGAGCCGGCGGTGACGCTGGCGTCGAGGGGGAGGTCGGGGCGCATGCGCACGGTCAGGTCCTCGCCGAAGCGACGGAAGGCGTCCATGAAGCCCCAGCGGCCGCCCCAACCCGGACCACCCCAAGGCCCCGGCTGGGGAGCGCCAGGCGGACCGCCCCGGGAGCCGGGCGCCCAGTTCGCCTCCCACTGGCCGTGGTGCCAGTGGCCGCTCGACTCGCGCCGCCCCGGGCGCCTCGGACGCCCTGGCCTCGACGGGTACCAGGGTCGGTCGCCGCGGGAGAAGGCGAAGCCGTGGCCGCCTGGCATCTCGTCGCCGTGGACCACCAGCACGTCGTCCTCGCGCTCGGCCAGGTGCGGGCCTTCGACCACCGCCTCGGCCACGTCCGGGTCGCCGATCACGCGTGCCTGGCGGAATGCCTGCACCAGGCGGACACGCTGGATGCCGGCGGTGTCGGGCGAGGGCCGTCCCGGCTCGGGGCCGTCCGGGTCGCCGTCGGCGGCGGGCTCCTCGGCCTCGTCGAGGAGCTGGACGGCGTCCTCGGGACTGATCTGGCCGTCGGCCACCTCCTGAAGGATGGCGCGCTGGCGTTCGTTCATGGTGGACCTCCCGGGTCTTCGTAAGGTCGTTTCCAAAGTAGAAACCGATACTTGACAATCTGTCAAGAGAGAAGTTAAGAATGCAAACGGCTGCGAGCCGCGACCAGGGGTGGTCGTCGAGGGGCTGGCGAAGTCCTTCGGCTCGGTCCAGGCCCTCGCCGGGATCGACTTCACCGTCGAGCCGGGCACCGTGCTGGGACTGCTCGGCCCGAACGGGGCCGGGAAGACCACCGCCGTCCGGATCCTCACCACCCTGCTCCCACCCGACGCCGGCCGGGCCACGGTCTGCGGCTACGACGTGGTCACCGAGGCGGCCGAGGTGCGCAGCTCGATCGGGCTGGCCGGGCAGTACGCCGCCGTGGAGGAGACCCTCACCGGCCGCGAGAACCTGGAGATGGTCGGCCGGCTCTACCACCTGGGCCGGGCCGAGGCGCGCCGCCGGGCCGACGAGCTGCTGCGCCGGTTCGACCTCCTCGACGCGGCCGACCGCATGGCCAAGGGCTACTCGGGCGGCATGCGCCGCCGCCTCGACCTGGCCGCCAGCCTGGTCGGGCAGCCGCAGGTGCTGTTCCTCGACGAGCCGACCACCGGGCTGGACCCGCGCAGCCGCATCGACCTCTGGGAGGTCATCCGCAAGCTGGTCGACGACGGCACCACGCTGCTGCTGTGCACCCAGTACCTGGAGGAGGCCGACCGCCTGGCCGACCGCATCACCGGCCGGCCGTGGCCGGGGCCGTGGACGGCGCGACCGCGAAGCCGCCGCACCCCGGTCCTGAGCGCGCGCCAACGCCGACGACTCCGAGGAGCCGATGATGAGTGCTGTCACCACGCCGGCGCCGTCCAGGGTGCCGCTCTCCTGGGCGGTGTCCGACGCGCTGGTCCTCACCAGGCGGAGCCTGCTCCGCTACTTCCGCATCCCCTCGCTGATCCTCTTCTCGACCGTGCAGCCGGTCATGTTCGTGCTGCTGTTCCGCTACGTCTTCGGTGGCGCCATCCCCGTGCGCGGCAACTACGTCGACTACCTGATGCCCGGCATCTTCGTGCAGACGGCCGCCTTCGGCTCCATGGGCACCGCCATCGGCCTGGCCGACGACCTCTCCAAAGGCATGATCGACCGCTTCCGGTCGCTGCCGATGGCCCGCTCCGCGGTGCTCGTCGGCCGGGTCGCCTCGTCCACCACCAACATGGTGTTCCAGGTGCTGCTGATGACCGTCGTTGGCGTGCTGGTCGGGTTCCGCTTCCACGGCACGGTTCCTGGCGCGGTCGTCGGGCTCGGCCTGCTGGTGCTGGTCGGGCTGGCCTTCTCCTGCATCGCCGCGTTCGTCGGGCTGCTGATCCGCGACCCCGAGTCAGCCCAGGCGGCCAGTGGCATCTGGATCTTCCCGCTGGTCTTCGCCAGCGGGGTGTTCGTGCCGGTGGAGACCATGCCTGGCTGGCTGCAGGGGTTCGCCAAGGCCAAACCCGATCACCATCTTCGTGCAGGCTCTGCGGGGCCTGAGCGGCGGCGGCGCGGTGGCCACGCCGATCTGGCAGTCGCTCGCCTGGGTCGCCGCCATCGTGCTGGTCGCCGGCCCCCTGGCCGTGCGCCAGTACCGCAAGGCCGTTTGAGCTTCCCCGGGCGCGGCCACGCCCTGGCGTGGCCGCGCCGGGCCTACGGCACCGGTCTCAGCCGCGTACCGCCGCGATCGTCTGCTCGAGCTGCAGCAGGTGGGCGCGGTCGTGGCCGGCGGTCGTCTCGATCAGGAGGCGGTAGCTGGTCGGGCCGCGCTCCTCGTGGATGCCGTAGCGGACCCAGCGGTCCTCGGGCGTGCCCCGCAGGAGCGCGAGGTTGGCGCGCCGCAGCGCGGTGAAGGCGTCGAGCAGCTCGCCGAAGGGCGGCTTCGCGAGCGTCGCCCAGGCGTCCTGGTCGTAGCCGGCGAGCCGGGGAGTGTCCTGCGCCAGGATGGCGCGACCCCGGAACGAGTTGGCGATCTCTGCGTCCCAGAGGTGCCCGAGCAGCTCCGCCACCGACCACTCCCCCGCCGCCGGCCGCCTGGCGAGCAGCTCCTCGGAGAGGGCGCCGGTCCGCTCCCGGATCGTCAGCGGCGTCGAGGTCAGCACCTGGACGGGGTCCTGCCCGCCGAGCAACGCCAGCAGCTCCTTCTGGTAGCCCTGCGGATCCCCGACTGGATCGGCCGCCACGATGCGCTCTTCCATTGCTCCCTCCGGGTCGTCGCCGCCCAAGCCCACCGCCCGGCCGACATGGTAGGCGGCCCGAGCGACAACCCGGCCATCGCCCGTGTTTCCACAGATCGCCCCGCCAGCCTTGTTGCCGGGATTCCCGCCTCGTACCGTGGCATCGAGGGAGGTGATACCGATGGCCAATCCGTACATCGACCCGAGCGAGCAGGCACGGCTCCGCGCCGAGGTCGAAGCCGACATCGCCCGCTCCGGCCGCAAGCCCATGACGAGAGAGGAGCTGGAGGCGCTCGGACGATCGAACCTCTTCGAGTCGGAAGAGGAGCTGGAGGACTTCCTGGCGGTGATCTACGAGGCGCGATACCGGTGCTGCGTAACACACTTCACGGATGACGGTGCCCGGAGTACGCTCGTTCCCATGAGCGGTCAGCCGACCCCAGAGCCGATCGAGATCCCCCCGGTTACGGCGGAGGAACGCGCCGAGTGGGATGCGATCAAGGCTAAGGTGCTCGCCGGAGACGTGTCCGACCTGGTGCCCTGGGACGAGCTGGCGGCGGAGCTTGAGCTATAGCGTCTTCGCCACCTCGTACTTCACCAAGCAGGCTCGCAATGCGCCTGGTGAACTTCTTGGCTACGTCAGCGCGGTTGTTGCCGTCCTCCGCGTCAACCCCACCGCCTCCACTGTTGCCTTCACGACCAGCCGGGACGGTGAGGATTACACAGTCGTGGTCACACATGGCCGAGGGTTCCTGACCTACTGGCTGCCGGCTGGCCACGATGTCGTCGTTCTGCTGCGGCTTGTCTGGATGACCTAGTGCCGAGCCCCACAATCGCGCGCCGACTTGGATCGCTCGCCGCTTGGACGGGCAGCGCGGTCTCTACGATCCCCGTAAGGAGGTGGGATGGCGGGCGACGTGAAGGAGCGGGTGCGGCGGCGGATCGGTGAGGCGCGTGGGGAGCTGGTGGCGCTCAGCCGGCGTATCCACGGGGCCCCGGAGCTGGCGTTCGAGGAGGAGCGGGCCTGCGCCTGGCTGTGCGAGGCGCTGGCCGGGGTCGGCTTCGCGGTCGAGGCGGGCGCGTACGGGCTGCCGACGGCGTTCACGGCAAGGGCCGGGTCGGGGCCGTTGCGGCTGGTGGTCTGTGCCGAGTACGACGCGCTGCCGGGTGTCGGCCACGCCTGCGGGCACAACCTGATCGCGGCGATGGCGGTCGGGGCCGGGCTCGGGCTCACCGAGGTGGCCGACGACCTCGGCATCGAGGTGACCGTGCTCGGGACTCCCGCCGAGGAGAACGGCGGCGGCAAGGTGATCCTGCTCGAACGCGGCGCGTTCGAGGGCGCCCACGCGGCCATGATGGTGCACCCGGCCCCGTTCGAGCGGGCCGCCATGCCGGTGATCGCCTCCACCGGGTTCGAGGTGCACTACGCCGGCAAGGCGGCCCACGCGGCGGCCTACCCGGACCTGGGGATCAACGCGGCCGACGCCCTGGTGGTCGCGCAGACGGGGATCGGCCTGCTCCGCCAGCACCTGCGGCCGAGCGACCAGGTGCACGGGATCGTGACCAAGGGCGGCGACGCACCCAATATCGTGCCGGCGCAGACCAGCGCGCGGTACATGGTCCGCGCCGCCACCCTGGAGGAGCTGGCCGGGGTGCGCGCCAAGGTGCTGCGCTGCTTCGAGGCGGGTGCGCTGGCCACCGGGGCGAGCCTGGAAGTGGTGGCGGAGGGGAGCCCCTACGCGGAGATGCGCCACGATCCCGACCTGCTCGTCGCCTACCGCCGCAACGCCGAGGCGCTCGGGCGCCGGCTGCTCGACGACCAGGACGGCCGGCGCGTGCCCATGTCGACCGACATGGGCAACGTCTCCCGGGCGCTGCCCGCGATCCACCCGTCGATCAGCATCGACTCCCTGCCAGCGGTCAACCACCAGCGCGAGTTCACCGCCCACTGCGTCAGCCCCGCGGCCGAGCAGGCCCTGCTCGACGGGGCCGTGGCGATGGCCTGGACGGCGCTGGACGCGGCCGCTGACGAGCGCCTGCGCGCCCGCCTGCTCGCCGGCCCGAGCGGCTGAGGATCGGCTTCGGCCTCAGCCGGCGTCGGGGAACGGGTCGGGATGGGCCATCGAGCCGGTGAACGGGCCGAGGGCGGCTTCGAGCTGCTCGTAGCGAGCCTGCCAGGCGGGACCGTGGGGGCGGACGACGAGCTCGCGCACCTCGTCGGGGCGGGTCTGGAGGACCAGCTCCAGCCAGCTCTCCGGCAGGGCGGCAAGGACCCGGTCGACCCACTCGACGAACACCACCGCGTCGGGCGTGAAGACCTCCTCGACGCCGAGGTCCTCGAGCTCGGTGGCGCCGGCGAGGCGGTAGGCGTCCACGTGGTTCGCCGGCAGGTCGCCCTCGTACTCGCGCACCAGCATGAAGGTGGGCGAGATCACCGGCTCGCGCACGCCGAGGGCGGCCAGGGCACCCTGCACCAGGCGGGTCTTGCCGGTGCCGAGGTCGCCGGCCAGCCCGACCAGGTCGCCCGGGACCAGGATGCGGGCCAGGGCCGCCCCGACGGCCTTGGTGGTGGCCTCGTCGGCGGCCAGCAGGCGCAGCTCGTGCTCGCCCATGCGCGACTCAGAACAGCCCGAGCTGCTCGGAGTCCGGCGCCTCCCCGGGCGCGCCGGTCTCGCCCCCGGCGGCCGGTGCGGCCTCGGACGCCGGCGCGCCCTCGGGCCCCTGGGCGCCCTCGGAGGCCCGGGCACCCTCGGAGGCCTCGGCACCTTCAGGGGTCGCCGTGGAATCCGAAGCCGGCTGCTTCGGCGGGGCCGCGCCGCGCTCGGCGAGCAGCTTGGCCAGCAGGCGGAAGTCCTCCTCCATGCCGTCGAGCGGGCTGGGGCCGACCCGGCCGCTGGCGTGCAGCGCCGCCGCCGGGTGGAAGGTCGGCAGCAGCACGCGGCCCTGGAAGGGGTAGCTGCGGCCGCGCAGCCTGGTGATCCCGGTGGTCGTCTCCAGCAGGGTCTTGGCGGCGAAGTTGCCGAGGGTCACGACCACCTTGGGGTCGACGAGGCGAACCTGCGCGTCCAGCCAGTAGCGGCAGGCGGCGATCTCGTCGGGCTGCGGGTCGCGGTTGCGCGGCGGCCGGCTCTTCAGCACGTTGCAGATGTAGGCGTCCTCGCGGCGCAGGCCGATGCCGGCGAGCAGGCGGTCGAGCAACTGCCCGGAGGGGCCGACGAAGGGCCGGCCCTGCTTGTCCTCGTGGTAGCCGGGGGCCTCGCCGACGAACATCAGCTCGGCGCTGGGGCTGCCCTCGCCGAACACCACCTGGGTGCGGGTCTCGTGCAAGCGGCAGCGGGTGCAGGTCGCCGCCTCGGCGGCCAGCCGTTCCAGCTCGGTGGCCATCAGCAGTGCCCGCAGGCGCCGCCGCAGCAGCCGCCGGCGGAGGCTCCGTCCCCCCCACGGCGGACCGGCTCGGTGCCCGGCCGCACCGCCGCGACCACGCTGAACAGCCGGCGCGCCGGCCCCTCGCCGCAGGACGGGCAGCCTGCCCCGTCGGCCTCGCCGACCCGTACAAGGGCCTCGAACTCGTGCCCGCAGCCGGCACAGCGGTACTCGTAGAGCGGCACGCTCCCTCCCTCCGAAAGCTGGCTGCCGCCGCTCCGGCCGGACCGGACGACCGTCGCCCGCCGGGGCAGCCTCGGCAGAAGGCTACCAGGTCGGAACCCGAATGCCGCGGATGGCGGAGCCGCCTGCCCTGCCGCCGCTCAGAGCGGCGGCGTGGCCGGCTGCGTGGTGGTGGCCTGTCCCGCCGCCCCGTCCCCGGCCAGCACGGCCCGATCGGAGGACCTGAGCCAGACGCCGAGCTGCTCGGCCGTGACGGGCCGGCTGATGTGGTAGCCCTGGGCCACGTCGCAGCCCAGCCTCGCGAGCTCGCGCAGGTGCGCCTCGGACTCCACGCCCTCGGCCACCATGCGCAGGCCCAGCGCGTGGGCGAGCTCGACGGTGGACTGCACGATCGCCGCGGCGCCGCTGTCCTCGAGCATCGGGATCACGAACGACTTGTCCAGCTTGAGCTCGTCGACGGCCAGCTCCCGCAGGTAGGCGAGCGACGAGTAGCCGGTGCCGTAGTCGTCGACGGAGACGCTCACCCCGAGGGCGCGCAGGGCGTCGAGCACCTCCTTGCTGCGCACCGGGTCGACCATCAGGGTGCCCTCGGTGATCTCCACCTCGAGGGCGCTGGCGGGCAGGCCGAACGCGGCCAGCAGCCTGGCGACCTCGACCGGCAGGTGGGCGTCGAGCAGGTTGGCCACCGACAGGTTGACCGCGACCGAGAGGTCGAGACCCTCCTGCCGCCAGGCCGCGACCTGCTCCAGCGCGCTCTGCAGGACCACCGAGGTGAGCGAGCGCATCAGCCTGGTCTGCTCGGCCAGCGGCAGGAAGCTGTCCGGGTACAGCAGGCCCTGGGTGGGGTGCTGCCAGCGGACCAGCGCCTCCACGCCGACCACCTGGCCGCCGGCCGCGGCGATCTTCGGCTGGTAGTGCAGCACCAGCTGGTTGTCGCTGAGCGCCCCGCGGAGGTCCTCGATCGTCTGCAGCCGGCCGCGGCCGTACTCGGCCGGCGCCGCCTCGTAGAGGTGCCAGCCGGTGCGCGCCGCCTTCGCCTGGTACATGGCCACGTCGGCGCGCTGCAGCAGCATGGTGGCCTCGGCGGCGTGGTCGGGGTAGCAGGCGATGCCGATGCTCGCGTCGATGTGGAGGCCGACGCCTTCGAGGGTGAACGGGGCCTCGAGGGTGGCGAGCAGGCGGGCGGCCACCTCGGCGGCGCGGTGCGAGTCCGCGTCCCTGACCAGCACGGCGAACTCGTCCCCGCCGAGCCGCACGAGCACGTCGCGTGGGCTGAGGCCCTCCTCGAGGCGCGGGCCGACCATGCGCAGGAGCTGGTCGCCGATCTCGTGCCCGAAGGCGTCGTTGACCTCCTTGAAGCGGTCCAGGTCGGCGACCAGCAGCGCCAGCCTCGGGTCCTTGCCTGCCGAGCGCAGGGCGGCGTGCAGCTCGGTGTAGAGCAGCCGGCGGTTGCCGAGGCCGGTGAGGTCGTCGGTGTGGGCCTGGCGGCGCGAGTCGGCCAGGGACCGCACCTCGAGGAAGGCCGCGACGGTGCGCACCACGCAGGCGAGCAGGCACCCGGTGGCAAGCGCGACGGCCAGGGTGGAGACCCTGCTGAAGTGGTCGAGCAGCAGCACGCCGAGCGAGCTGACCGCGAACAGGGAAGGGACCACCAGGGCGGTCCAGCCCCCCATGCGCAGCTTCTGCTCGGAGCGCGGCGGCGACCAGGCGGCCAGGCCGACGATCACGATCGCGACCGGCCAGAGCAGGTCGAGCAGGGAGCCCGGCTGGTAGGTCCCCTCGGCCAGGCGGAAGAGGTAGAGGGTGTCGGCGACCGCGAACAGGACGAACCCGCTGGCGAGCAGCCACCAGGCTCGGCCGGGATGCCATCCCGTCAGCGCCATCACGCCGACGACCAGGACCAGCAGCAGCAGGTCGGCGAGCGGGTAGGCGAGCTCGGTGGCGACCACGGCGCGGGGCGCCCCGCCGGTCGCGTTCACGATCGTCTGGAAGGCCAGCGCGGCGCCGATCGCGGCGGCGCCGAGGCCGCCGACCACGCCGTCCAGCCACAGGCTCGAGTGGAAGCTGCGGACCCGACGCCGCACCAGCAGCACCAGGGTGCAGTAGGCGCAGGGGTAGAAGGTGAGGAACAGCGCGTCGGAAACCGACGGGAACGGCACCGGGTCCAGGTGGCTGAGCCAGAGCTGGTACACCACGTTGCCGCCCACGTAGGCGACCAGGCCGGCGCCCATGCACAACCAGGCGGCGCGCTCGCGCCGGGGTTCCAGCGCCGCTCGTGTCAGGCAGAGCGTCGCGGACGCGAGCGCCACCACGATCGACAGCCAGATGCTCTGCTGTGCCCAGGCCGGGCCACGCAACACGACGATCGCTGCGAACAGCACCAGGCTGGCGACGGTCAGCCAGCGCAGCGTGGCGACGGTGGGACGGCGGCGTCCTGGCAGGACAGCGGTCATCGGCGAGCTCCGACGTCGTGGCGGTCTTACCTCGTACGTCGGCTGGCCGGCGACACTTCTTAGCAGATTGGCCTGGCGGTTCGGGACGAACCCACCCTCGTCCGGCGCTCCGGCCGATACGTGACGGGCGGGCCGGTCAGGCCTGGTCGCGCCCCGGCCGCGTGCAGACTACGGCGTAGTCGTTGAGGCTGAACAAGAACGCGCCGCGCTGGTCCAGCCGCCGCAGCCCCGCGATCCAGCGTTCGAGCTCGGCCGCGTCGGCGACGCCCGCGTCCAGTAGCGCCTCGGCCAGGTTGTGGGCGTAGCCGTAGCCCAGCTCCCCCGGCTGGAAGCGGCGGCTGAGGACGACCGCGGCCTGCACGTCCGCTACGGCGAAGCCGGAGTGGCCGGCGACGTCGAGCAGGCGCCGGCCCATGGTCCCGTCCACCGCGTCCATCCAGTCCTGCTGGGTGTCGCTGTACGCCCGCACCAGCCGCCGCGTCAGGGCGACGTCCTCCGAGGCGAACACCAGCGTGTCGAAGTCCGAGTGGCTCAGCACCAGGCGACCGCCAGGCCGCAGCGCGCGGTACGCCTCGCGCAGCAGGAACTGGGGATCGGGGAGGAACTCGAGCACGTTGTGGCAGAGCGCCCGGTCGAAGCTGGCGGCCGCGAACGGGAGCGGCCGTCCGAGGTCGGCCCTGAGCAGGCGGGCGCGGTCGGCCGGGCCCAGCGCGCCTGCCGCCTCCCGCAGTGCCGCTGCGGCCTGGTCGACGCCGACCGCCAGGCCACTCCGCAGCGCTGGGACGACGAACCGCAGCGAGCTGCCCGTCCCGCAGCCGAGGTCGACCACCCGGCTGCCCGGCTCGACCGCGAGCAACCCCGCGAGCCAGCGGTGCCGGCTCTCCACCACGGGCTCGACCATCTCCCGGGCATCCGGCCTGTCCGCCCCCACGCCTCCCCCTCAGCCGGATCTACAGGGGCCGGAAGGCCGGCCACCACCCTGTCGATCCTGCCGTGATTGTGGCGCGGCTTGAATTGCCGGGCGGTCAGTCGGCGGGCGGCGCGTCCCAGCAGAGCGCCCGTGCCCGGTACATGTCGGTGTAGCGGCCCTCGGGGAAGACCTTGTCGTAGCGTCGCCCGAACTCGGCGGGACTCAGGAACCGGTCGCTGGTGACGTGGTCCAGCCAGCCGGAGTCGACGTTGAGGCGGTACAGCTCGACCGCCTCCGCCGCCGGCCGGCGGCGCCCGACGAGGTCCCCCGCCAGCAGGCGCAGCGCCTCCTTGCGAAACCACCAGCGCGGCACGGCCGGTCGAGCCGCCACGTTGTCGATCAGCACCACCCGCCCGCCGGGCGCGACCAGCTCCCTGACGTCTCGCAGCGTCTGGTCGAGGTCGTCGACGTGGTGCAGCGCGTAGGCGCTCATCACCAGGTCGAAGCGGCCGTCGCTGGCGGGGCGCACCTCGCGCAGGTCGCGGTGCTCGTAGGTGACGTTGGGCAGGCCGCGGCGGGCGCGGGCGAGCTCGAGCATCGGCTCGGAGACGTCGACGCCGAGGACCTGGCGGAACCTCGGGGCGAGCAGGGCCGCGTGGCGGCCGGTGCCGCAGCCGAGGTCGACGGCGCGCTCTCCCCGCTGGGGGAAGACGCCCTCCAGGTACTGGTCGAGGGGGCCGCCGACCAGCTCGATGAACCGGTCGAAGTGCTGCGCGATCGGGTCGAAGGAGCCGGCCGGCGGCGAGGTGTCCCTCGTGGTCATTGCAGCTTGACGGACTCGTCGATGAACTCGTTGGTGACGACGTCGTCCGGGGTCAGGTCCTTCTTGATCGGCTTCTTCTGCCCGGCGAAGATCGGGCCGACGATGTCGATCAGCTTCTTGATGCGACTGTTGTCGAAGTTGCCGAGCGTGCTGTCGTCGCCGTTGTCGACGATGCCGAGGCGGCGCATCTGGTCGACCGCGAACCGCGCGTTGCCCTTGCTGTAGACGAAGGCGCCCTTGTAGCCGTTGTTGGTCTTGAGGATGGTGTCGATCGCGGTGTCGGGCTTGCCGACGAAGGCGACCTGCGCCTGCTGCAGCATCGGCACCAGCTTCTTGAGGCACGGCGCCAGCTCGTCCTTCTTGTCGGCGCGCACGGCCAGCACGTTGCCGTAGTTGGGGTAGCCGGTGTCGTAGATGAGCTGGAACTTCACCGGCTTGCCCCAGGCCTTGATCTCGTGCTCGTAGGTCCACGGCTCGTTGGTGGCGTAGCCCTGCACGGCGACCTTGCCGCCGGAGGAGACGAACGCCGACGGCGAGCCGTCGTAGGAGCCGTCGACCTGGGAGCGGCGCAGGATCCCCGAGCCGATCAGGTACTCCATGTAGGTGTTGGCCTGGAAGTAGAACACCTTCGCGTCGGACTGGCCGATGTCCGCGATGGTGTTCCAGTCCGGGTGGGTCTTGGGGTCCCACATCAGCACCTGCGGGTCCAGCTCGAGCGGCGCCATCACCCCGAGCACCGGCTGCTTCTTGGAGAACTGGACGATCTCATCGGACTGCAGCATGCCCACGGTGATCTTCGGGTCCTGGTACATCAGCGCGGCCGAGGACTGGAAGCCCACCGCCGGCCCGCCGGCGCGGATCTCGAGCCGCACGCCGGTGGACTTGCCGTCGGCCACCAGCGGGCCGGTGACCCGCTTCTTGGCGGAGTCGATCGTGTAGCCGGGTCCGAGGAGCTGGTACACAGTGCCGTGCTCGGACTGGGGGAACCAGTTGGTCTGTACCACCACCGGGTCAGGGCAGACCCCCTTGAGGTCGCTCGACCCGCCGGCGGCGGCCGGGGCCGGAGCCGTGGTGTCCTTGCCACCGCTGCAGGCGGCGGCGACCAGCATCAACGCCAGGATCGCGACGAGGGGGGCTCGTCTGGTGCGCATGCTGCTCCTTTCCGGGGGGCGGCGAGCAGGGGGTATCGGCCACGTCAACAGCGTCAACGAGCTTGGGGGCGCTAAGTCGGGCTTCCCCCCCATTGCGTGCGATTCTGGCAGAGGTTTGCTTACTTTGTAGACCCTGTCAAACCCGCTCACGCCGGACCTGTTGACATCGACTGCCGGGCCGGAGAATCCTACGCAAGCACCCCCAAATCGACGGAGATGCGTCACATGCGCCCTCTGTGCCCCCCGCCGCTGTGCCGACGCGACCCGCACGGGCCACATGGCTGAGCCGATCCTCGCGTTCACCCAGGTCAGCAAGCGCTTCGCCGACGGCACGGTGGCGCTCGCCGGCGTCGACTTGCGCGTCGCCCCGGGCGAGTTCGTCAGCGTGGTGGGACCGTCGGGCTGCGGCAAGAGCACCCTGCTGCGCATCGCCTCAGGGCTGAGCGAGGCGAGCGAGGGAGCGGTCGCGGTCCGCAGCGGCAGGCCAGGCTACGTCTTCCAGGACCCGACGTTGCTGCCGTGGCGCACGGTGCAGGCCAACGTCGAGCTCTTCGCCGAGCTGCACGGCCTGCCGAAGGACGAGCGCCGGCGCCGCGCCAACGAGGCGATCAAGCTCGTCGGCCTGAGCGAGTTCGCCGGCCACCGGCCGCGAGCCCTCTCCGGGGGCATGCGCATGCGCGTCTCGCTGGCCCGCTCGCTCACCCTCGAACCGGAGCTGTTCCTGTTCGACGAGCCGTTCGGGGCGCTCGACGAGATCACCAGGGAGCGGCTCAACGACGAGCTCCTGCAGCTCTTCCTCACCAAGCGCTTCGCAGCGCTGTTCGTGACCCACTCGGTGAGCGAGGCGGTCTTCATGTCCACGCGGGTGGTCGTGATGTCGGGCCGACCGGGACAGCTGCGCGGCGACTTCGCCGTGCCGTTCGAGTACCCACGCTCGCCGCAGCTGCGCTTCGCGGAGCGCTTCGCGCACCTGGCCGGCCAGGTGTCCGCCTGCCTTCGCGGCCAGCGGAGCCCGGCCAACCGGGCCGTTGGTCGATGACCCTCGACGCCGACCACGCCGGGCCGGCCGAGGCGACCTCGCTCGGCCCGGCGGCGCCCGCCGCCCGCCGCCCAGTGGGCCGCGGGCGCTGGCTGGCCCACTGGGGCCCGCCTTTCGCCGTCTCGGTGGCGGTGGTCGGCATCTGGTACGGGGTCAGCTACCTGCTGCTCGACCCGCAGCGCCGCTTCCTGGTCCCGCCGCCGCACGCGGTGGTCCAGGTCAGCTTCCTCGACCCGGACAACCTGCGGGAGCTGCTCTCGGCGCTGTGGCTGTCGACCAGGGTCGCCGCGATCGGCCTGGCCGTCGCGATCGTGCTCGGCATGACCCTGGCGATCGCGATGAGCCAGGCCCGCTGGATCGAGCGATCGATCTACCCCTACGCGGTGGTCGTCCAGACGGTCCCGATCCTTGCCTGCGTGCCGATCTTCGGGTTCTGGTTCGGCTTCGGCTTCGTCAGCCGCGTGCTGGTGTGCATCCTGATCGCGCTGTTCCCGATCATCGCCAATACGCTGTTCGGCCTGCAGTCGGTCGACCAGGAGCACCACGACCTGTTCTCGCTGCACGGCGCCGGCCGCCTCACCCGCCTCTGGAAGCTGCAGCTGCCTGCCGCGCTGCCGTCGATCTTCACCGGGCTGCGGATCTCGGCGGGGCTCTCGGTGATCGGCGCGATCGTCGGCGACTTCTTCTTCAAGCAGGGCGACCCGGGGATCGGCATCCTGATCGACGTGTACCGCGCCAGGCTGCAATCGGAGCAGATGGTCGCGGCGATCATGCTCTCGTCGCTGCTCGGGGTCGTGGTCTTCTGGCTCTTCGGCTTCCTCGCCAAACAGGTCATCGGCGGCTGGCACGAGTCGGCCAGGGGATTGGATTGATCCGGGCGGGCGGATCTCTCCACCCGCCGTGATCAATCAATTCCTTGCGTTCGCGACTGGCCAGACCATCCGGGTCAGCCCAAGCTCCTGGGGGAAGATCACCCGGAAGGATCCCTGCAGGAACTGCTCGACCACGCCGGTCGCGCGCGAGTTCTGGTGCGTGGTGGCGTCGAAGCGGATGCCGCTCCACGGCATGATGGTGGCGCGCCCGGGGACGTCGAGGCTGAGCAGGGCGGCGCGCACCCGCTCCGGGTCAACCGAGCGGGCGCGGCCGATCGCGGTGGCCAGGGTGACAACCGCCGTGAAGCTGCCGGCCGCGACGTCGCTCATGCGGGTGCGGTAGCGCTGCTCGTAGAGGGTCACGACCGCCTTGGCGGTCGGGTTCCTGGTGGCCGACTCGCGCGACCACGCGGTGGAGCCGAGCAGGCCGGCGCCGGCCTGGGCGAATGCCTGCAAGCCCTGGGGCTGCCGGAAGCCGGCGCCGAGGGTGAAGATCCCCGCCGGCGTGAAGCCGGGGGTGGCGAGCGCCCGCACGATCTTGTCGGCGTCGACCGGGGAGCTGGCGATCAGCACGACCGCGTCGGGCCGCGCCGCGCGGACCTGCTGGACCGCCGCGGCGGGACTGGCGCCAAGCCCCGGCTGGAAGCTCACCGGGCCCTGCGGGACGACCTGGTAGCCACCCTCGTTCGCGAGCCCGGCGGTGGCCGTGGCGAAGCCGTTGCCGGGCGCGTCGTTCGCGTAGAGGATGCTGATCCGCCTGGTCCGTGCGCCGGCCGCCGCCTGTTGCCCGAGGGTCGAGAAGACGCCCTCGCCGAGCAGCCGGTCGGTGGGCCCGGTGCGGAAGAACCAGTCGAGGCCTCGCTCGGTGAGGAAGCCGGCCGAGGAGTCGCCGTTCACGAACGGGATCCGCAGCCGCTCGGTGCGCTGGCTGGCCGCCGAGGTGACCTCGGGGTCGTAGGCGCCGACCAGCCCGGCGACCTGGTCCCTCGTGGCCAGGCGGACCGCCTCGGTGACGGCGCGGTCGGAGTTGTCCGCCGTGTCCGCCGGGATCACCGTCACGCTGGTGCCTTCCAGCCCGGGCACGCCGATCGCGCTGTCGCCGAGCTGCGCGCCGGCCTCGCCGCCGAGCATCGCGGCGGCCAGTTGCGCGCCGTGCAGCGCGTCGACGCCTGCCGCCCTGTCGACTCCGGAGAGGGGCGCGAGCAGTCCGATCCTGACCTGACCAAGACTCGACTGGCCGCCGGGTTGCGATGCCGTGCACGAGGTCGCCACCAGCACAGTGGCGACGAGCAGAGGGCGGATCCAAGCGCGCATAACTGGTATCCCTCTCATAAAGGGCACTAGTTGCTCGACGCGCTAGATTGCTTTGGCGCGCGAGATGGTGTCAACTTCCCCGGACCAAGCTCCCAAGGCACGCACTCGTCCCCCGCGGGTCCGGGGATTGGTCCGTGCCTTTGGGGCACGCACGGCCAGGCTCGGGAACGTCTCAGCGCCGGTGTGGAACACCCTATCCACGCCGGTGCGTGGTCAGCACGCCCTTGACAGGGTCAGGCGCGAGACCGTGAGGGGGTGAGCACGTGGTCCAGGTACGGCTGACAGGCAGGGAGGCACAGCACGGCTCCGAACCCCTGGAGCCGCCGAGCCGCCGGAAGGGCGTGCGCAAGGCGGGCTGGCGCGTGGCCGGCCTACGGAACTGGCGCGTCCGCTCGAAGCTGATCGCGGTCCTGGTGATCCCCGCCCTCGCCTTCCTGGTGGTGGCGGGCTTCGGGATCGGCACCACGGTCCGCGACGCCAGGGCGTTCGACCGCGGCAGCCGCCTGGCCGGACTCGGGCGCCAGGCCACCGCGCTCGCCCACGAGCTGCAGTCGGAGCGTGACCGCACCGCCGGCTACATCGACAGCAGGCGCCGGGCGGGCGGCAACGAGCTCGCCGCCGAGCAGAAGGCCGCCGACCAGGCCGTGTTCGCCTACCGCGCGGCCGAGTCCAGCCAGCACGAGCGGCTCGGCGCGCGGCTGCAGGGCAAGTTCGACAACGTCAGGTCGCAGCTCGCCAAGCTCGACGGGCTCCGGGGAGCCGTCTTCTCCGGCTCGCTGACGCGACAGGCCGTCTTCGACGAGTACTCCCAGATCATCGCCGCGCTGCTCGACGTCGACGCCGAGATCGCCCAGCCGGGCGGGAACGAGGACCTCAACCAGAGCGTGCGGGCGCTGAACGACCTCTCACGGGCCAAGGAGGTCACCGCGCAGATCCGCGGCAACCTCTACGCCATCGCCTTCCGGGGGAGCTTCGCCTTCGGCGAGTCGCAGCGGTTCGCCGACCTGCTCGCCCAGCAGCAGACGGCCCTCGACCAGTTCCAGGCGGACGCGAACGAGCGGCAGCGGACCTTGTTCGCCAACTTCGTCAGGGGACAGGCGGTCCTGATCGCGTTCCGCACCCAGCAGGCCGCCCAGGACCGGGCGTCGAGCCCCACCCTCGGCATCGACCCGCAGCAGTGGTTCGCGGCCACCACCACGCAGGTGGAGCTGATGCGCGCGGTCGAGTCGCAGCTCCTCGAGGACGTCATCACCCAGAGCCAGGACCTCAGCACCGCGGCCAAGCGCCGCTCCACCACCAACGTGCTGGTGATCGCGGTGATCCTCGGCGTCGCGCTGCTCGCCCTGCTGGTGGTCGCGCGCTCGATGGCGAGGCCGCTGCAGCGCCTGCGCTCGCGCGCGCTCGAGATCGCCGAGCAGCGCCTGCCCCAGGCGGTGGAGCGGTTGAGCACCTCGGAACGCGGCGACCTGGACGTCCGGGTGGAGCCGATCGGCATCCAGTCGCGCGACGAGATCGGCCAGGTCGCCCAGGCCGTCGACGCCATCCAGCAGGTCGCCGTGCGGCTCGCCACCGAGCAGGCGGCGCTGCGCCAGTCGATCGGCGACATGTTCACCAACCTGGCGCTCCGCTCCCAGACCCTGATCGACCGCCAGCTCGAGCTGATCGAGGACCTGGAGCGCAACGAGGAGTCGCCGGAGCTGCTCGACCAGCTCTTCCGCCTGGACCACCTGGCCACCCGCATGCGGCGCAACGCGGAGGACCTGATCGTGCTCTCCGGCGCCGAGACGGGCCGCCACTGGTCCCAGCCGATGACCCTGGTCGACGTGGTGCGGGCGGCGGTCGCCGAGGTCGAGGAGTACCAGCGCGTCGAGCTGTTGCCGCTGGCCGAGGTCGAGATCGCCGGGAGCGCCTCGATCGACGTCATCCACCTGCTGGCCGAGCTGGTGGAGAACGCCACCGTGTTCTCGCCGCCGACCACCAAGGTCCAGATCGCCGGCCAGCCGGTGCCCCACGGCTACGTCATCGAGATCGAGGATCGCGGCCTCGGCATGAGCGAGGAGGAGCTGCTGGTCGCCAACGAGCGGCTGGCCAACCCGCCGGAGATCGACTTCGCCCTCTCGCGCGTGCTCGGGCTCTACGTGGTCGGGCGGCTCGCCCAGCGGCACGGCATCAGGGTGCAGCTGCGCCACTCCTGGTACGGCGGGATCACCGCGCTCACCCTGCTGCCGCACTCGGTGATCGCCTGGACCGACGACCTGCAGGCGATGCCCGAGCCGGTGGCCGTCGCCCAGGGCGAGCTGCCACCGCCGCCGCCCGAGCGCCCTGCCGTCCGGCGGCGGCCCGTGCAGCCGGCCGTCGAGGCGGGTGACCGCCTGCCGATCTTCGAGGCCGCCCGGTCCGAGTGGTTCGTCGAGGACCCCCCCAACGGGCGGCCCGAGCAGCACGGCCCGCCCGACCAGCAGGAGCCCGAGCCGGTCGAGCCGCCTGGTTCGTTCCAGCCGTTCCAGCCGTACGAGCCCCGTGAGCGGCAGGAGCCGCCCGCTCCGCCGCCGCCCCCTCCGCCGCTGCCGGTGCGCTCCAAGGCCCAGCCGCGCCCGCCGGCCCACGCCGTCCCCGAGCAGGGGCAGCCGCCCGCCTCCGAACCGCCCTTGATCCCGGAGGTCGACCGCCCCGCGCTGCCCTTCCGGCTGCCCGGCTACCAGCGCTCGAGGCCGGCGGCGGATGATGTCGGCGCCCCGCCGCCTCCTGGCACGGAGCCTCCTGGCACGGAGGCGGCGCCGCCTCGCGACGTTCCCGACCCCCAGTCGGTGCGCGTCACCGGCGCCGGGCTGCCACGGCGCGTGCCACGGGCCAACCTCGCCCCCGGGATCACCGCCGACCCGCCGACGGACCTGCCCGACAGGGGCGGCCGTTCCCCGGACGAGGTCCGCAGCATCCTGTCCGACTACCGCAGCGGGCTCGAGCGGGGTCGCCTGGCCGCCGGCGACATCGAGGCAAGCGACCTTCCTGACGAGGTGCCCTGACCCTGCAGGGCCGTGGCCGCATCGGGAGGAAGCGACCATGTCACAGCTCAGCGCCGAAGCTCGCAACCTGAACTGGTTCGTGAGCAACTTCGCGAAGAGCACGCCGGGTGTTGCCCACGCGGCGGTGGTCACGTCCGACGGCCTGCTGATCGCCGCGTCCGAGCGCCTCGACCGGGAGCGCGCCGACCAGCTCGCGGTGATCACCTCCGGTCTGGCCAGCCTCGCCGCCGGCGCCGCCACCCACCTCGGAGGCGGCACCGTCAAGGAGACGGTGGTCGACATGGACGAGGGCTTCCTGTTCGTCATGACGATCAGCGACGGCTCCTGCCTGTCGGTGATCGCCACCAAGTCGTGCGAGATCAGCGTGGTCGCCTATGGCATGGCCGTCCTGGTCGCCCGCGCCAGCCACCTGCTGACCCCTACCCTCCGAGCCGAACTGCAGGCCGCCCTCCAGGCATGAGCCCCATGAGCCCGTCGCGCCTTGGTTGCTGACATGGTCACCCAGGACGAGCAGCCCGTACCCGGCCGCCGCAGGGTCAGGCCGTACACGATGACGGGCGGCCGCACCCAGCCCTCCCACACCAACCTCGAGATCGAGGCGCTGGTCTCCACCACCTCGCTCGGGGAGCGGGCGCCCAACCTCAGCGTCGAGCAGCGCGCCATCGTCAGCCTGTGCCGCGACGTCCTCTCGGTCGCCGAGATCTCCGCCCGCCTCGACCTCCCCCTCGGCGTCACCCGGATCCTGGTCGGCGACATGGCCGACGGCGGCTTCATCGCGGTGTACCGGCCGACCCGGTCCGGCGAGCGGCCCGACCTCGCCCTGCTCGAACGGGTCCTCTACGGCCTGCGCACCATCTGACGGGACGGCCTGCGCCACGGAGCGCTCAGCCAGGGGCGGCGGGGATGCCGGCGACGGAGGCCGCCGCCCTGACGCCGGCGCGGATGGCGCGGGCAAGGGCCTCCTCGGCGAGGAAGGCGACCATGTCGGGGAGGGCCTCGACGCGCGGGACGGCCAGCGCGAAGACGGTGTCGCCGTCGAAGCTGGTGTGCGCCGGGCGGATGGCGCGGGCCATGCCGTCGTGGGCCTGCACCGCGACGCGGTGCACCTGCCCCTTGTCGAGCACGGCGTTGGTGGCGACCACGGCGAGGGTGGTGCTGCCGCCCGGGGGCGGCGGCCCGTCGGGCGGCGACGGCAAGCTGCCCTGGACCCCGGCAGCCTCGCGCTCCGCCCAGGCGCGCAGGGCGGCGTCGACCCCGCCGGGCAGGCGCACGCCGGCGATCACGCCGCCGTCGGCGTCGACCACGTCGCCGCCGGCGTTGGCCACGGCGATCGCGCCGACGGTGAGCTCGCCCATGGTGACGACGGCATGGCCGAGGCCGCCCTTCATCATGTGCTCCGGGCCGGCCGTCTTGCCCACGGTGGCGCCCATGCCCGCGCCGACGTTGCCCATGCGCGCCTCCGCCGGCGAGGCGGCCTCGCAGGCGGCCTCGCCCTCGGCCGGCCCCGGGCGGGCGTCCCAGCTCCCCACCGGGAGGTCGAACAGCACCGCGGCCGGCACGATCGGGATCGGCGGGCCGAAGCGGTCGTAGCCGATGCCGTTGGCCTCGCACCAGGCGACCACCCCCTGCGCCGCCGCCAGCCCGAAGGCGCTGCCGCCGGTGAGCAGCACGGCCGAGACGCCCTGAAGGTGCGACTGGGGCTGGAGGATGTCGGTCTCCCTGGTGCCTGGGCCGCCGCCGCGGACGCTGACCGAGGCCACGTTGCCCGCCGGTGGGATGACCACGGTGCAGCCGGTCAGCCCGACCGGGTCGGTCCAGTGACCGACGGCCAGGTCGTCGAGGCCGAGGCTCACGGCGCGGTCACCGCCACGCCCCGTGTCATGCGCCGGGCGCGCCGCGGACGGCGCCACGGCCGCGCAGGCGGCGGACGGCGCGGCGGCGCCGCCGCGCCGGGGCGAGCGCCTCGCGGGCCAGCACGGTGAGCTCCGCGTCGAGCACCTCGTGCTCCTCGAGGAAGGCGAGGTGGCCGGCGTCCTCGAGGACCAGCAGGCGGGCGCCGGGGATCCGCTCGGCCATGTGGCGCGCGCTGGCCGGCGGGGTGAGGCGGTCGGCGTCGCCGACCGCGACCAGCGTCGGCAGGTCGAGCGTCTCCAGCACGTGGGAGAGGTCGAAGTCGATCAGGCTGGGGAAGACCTTGGCCCAGACCTCGATGTCGGTGCCCGCGAGCATGCGGTCGACGAAGGCGACCTGGCCGGGCGAGGGGTTGGAGCCGAAGCCGAACAGGCGCGTGCCGAGGTAGCCGAGGTCGCTGCCGCGGCGCCGCAGCTGCGCGGCCCGCACCGGGTCCTGCCCGAAGAACTTGAAGGCCAGCTTGATGGCGGAGCGCTGCACGGTGAGGGCGCCGCGCGCGGTGACCGCCGCGCTCATCCCCTTGAGGGCGTCGGCGTAGGTGGAATCGACCAGCGCCAGCCCGGCCACCTGGCCGCCCATGCGCTCGGGCTCGAGCTCGGCGAGCTTGAGGGCGGCCATGCCGCCCATCGAGTGCGCGACCAGCAGCACCCGCTCCTCGCCGGTCCAGTCGAGCACCGCGGCGAGGTCGCCGGCCAGGGCGTCGAGCGAGTAGTCGTGGTCGGCGGGCCGGCCCGAGCGGCCGTGGCCGCGCTGGTCGAAGAAGACGCAGCGGAACTCTGCGGGCAGGTCGCGGCGCTGGTAGTGCCAGACGTCCTGGGTGAGCGAGAAGCCGTGGGCGAACACCAGGCAGGGCCCGCTGCCGAGCTCCTCGAGGTGCAGCCGCACGCCGTCGTGGCTGGTGACCGTCGCCGGCCTGCCGCGCAGGGCGCCGAAGCGCTCGCCGGCCTCGGAGTCGGGCCGGCGCCGGTCGCGCCTGACCAGCGCCCGCTCCGCCGCGATGCCGGCGCCGACGCCCACCACCAGGCCGAGACCGCCGAGGACCATCCCGATGCCCTTGGCGGTGAGCGGCGGCCCCGCCCCCGGCGCGTCGGGCGCCGCGGGAGCGCCCGCCCGCTCGGCGGCCGCGGCCGGCCGTGCCGAGCGGCTCTTCCTAGTCGCCATCCTCCGGAACCCCTCTCCCCGTCGTCGGCCCGGCGCCGCCGGGCTCAGGCCGGCCTCTCGGCGCCGACCGTGGTAGCGGCGTGGTCCGGGTGCAGGTGGACCCGGGGCAGCCGGGTGGACAGCCCGCAGGTCACCTCGTAGTCGATCGTACCCAGGGTGGCGGTCCACTCGCCCACGCCTGGCTCCCCGCGGGCGGGGTCGCCGAGCAGGGTGGCCACCTCGCCGACGCGCACCTCCGCCTCGCCGACGTCGACCATCACCTGGTCCATCGTGACCGTGCCGACCTGCGGGACCGACCGGCCGGCGAGGAGCACCCGGACGCGGCCGGAGAGGGCGCGGCGCACCCCGTCGGCGTACCCGACCGGCAGGGTGGCGACGCGCGTGCGGGCCGGCGCGGCCCAGCGGTGGCCGTAGGAGACGCGCTCACCGGCCTCGACGGTGCGCAGCGCCGAGACGGCGGCGCGCAGGGCGAGCGCCGGCCGCAGGCGGCCGGCGACCTCGGCCGCCAGCTCAGGGCTCGGCGCCAGCCCGTACAGCTCGATGCCGGCACGGACGAGGTCGAAGCGGGCGTCGTCGCGCAGGGTCGCGCCGGCACTGTTGGCCAGGTGGCGCCAGCGCGGCACCAGGCCGGCGGCCGCGGCCGTCGCCAGCGCCGCCCGGTAACTCGCCACCTGGGCGTCGGTGGTGGCCTTCTTGGCCGGCTCGTCGGCCACGGCGAGGTGGCTCCACAGCCCGTCCAGCTCCAGCCCCGGCTCCGCCAGCGCGGCCTGCACCAGCCCTGGCAGCTCGGCCGGGGCGCAGCCCTGGCGGTGCATGCCGGTGTCGACCTTGAGGTGCGCGGCCACCTTGGCGCCGGCGCGCCTGCCGGCGGCGCCGAACGCCTGCACCCCGATCGGGGTGCAGACGGTCACGGCGATGGCGTGCTCGGCGCAGGCGTCGGCGGCGGCGGGGTGCGGCTCCGACAGCACCAGCACGGGCGCGGAGATGCCGGCGGCGCGCAGCTCGAGGGCCTCCTCGACCAGGGCGACGCCGAGCCAGGAGGCGCCGGCGCGCAGCACGGTGCGGGCCACTGGCACGGCCCCGTGCCCGTAGGCGTCGGCCTTGACGACGGCCAGCAGCCGCGCGGGGGCGACCTCGGCGATCAGGGTGCGGACGTTGTGGGCGACGGCGCCGTGGTCGACCTCGACCCAGGCGGGCCGCAGGCCCGGCCAGGCGGTGGGGCTCATGGGGGGTCCGTCAACAGGGTCTCCCCCGCACGGGAGAGCAGCTCCACGAAGGCGGCGGGCAGGTGTGCGGCCACGTCGCCGGCGGCCACCGAGACCGGGCCGAGGGCGGCGGCCGCCAGGGCGCCGGCCCGTCCGTGGACCCAGGCGCCGAGGCGGGCCGCGTCGAAGCTGGACAGCCCCTGGGCGAGCAGCGCCCCGGTGAGGCCGGTGAGCACGTCGCCGGTGCCTCCCGAGGCGAGCACCGGCACGCCGGTGGGGTTGACCGCCAGCCGGCCGTCCGGCTCGGCGACCACGGTGTGGTTGCCCTTGAGCAGCACGGTCGCGCCCCAGGCGCGGGCGCGGTCGGCCGCCCGGTGCAGGCGGGTGCCCTCGGCGGTGGGCGACAGACGGGCGAACTCGCCCTCGTGCGGGGTCAGCAGGGTGGCGCCCTCCCTGCCGGCGACGGGCTCGCCGGTGCCGAGGGCGAAGAGGCCGTCCGCGTCGACCACCAGCGCTCCCCGGTAGCGGTCGAGCAGCGCGCGCACCGCCTCGCCGGTGGCCGCCGAGCGGCCAAGGCCCGGCCCGAGCGCCACGGCGGCGGCCTCGTCCAGCCAGCGTGCGCAGGCGTCGACCGCGTCCGGGGTGATGCCACCGTCCGCCTCGGGCAGGGCGACGGTGAGGGCCTCTGGCACCGCCGCCCCCACCCGCGCGGCCACCGAGGCCGGCACGGCCAGGACCAGCAGCCCGGCGCCGGCACGGCGGGCGGCGAGGCCCATCAGGGTGGGCGCGCCGGCCATGCCGCTCGAGCCGCCGATCGCGAGCAGCACGCCACGGGAGCGCTTGTGCAGCTCGCCGCGGGGCACGGGCACCAGCCCGACAAGGTCGGCGGCCTCGCTCACCCCCCAGCGGCAGGCCTGGAGCGGCAGGCCGATGTCGGCCACCAGCAGGCGGCCGACCAGCTCGCTGCCTGGCGGCTGCAGGTGACCCGGCTTGGCGGCCTGGAAGGTCACGGTGACGTCGGCGTCGACCGCCGCGGCGGCCACCGCGCCGCTGGCGCCGTCGACCCCCGAGGGGATGTCGACCGCGACCACCCGCGTCCGGGCGGCGCGGACGGCGTCGATCGCCGCGGCCGCGGCGCCGCGCGGCGCGCCGGACGCGCCGGTGCCGAGCAGCCCGTCGATGGCGAGGTCGGCCCCGTCGAGCAGGCGGCCGGCGAGCTCGGGGCTGAACCGCCGCACCCTGCCGCCGGCCGCTTCGACCAGGGCGACGCAGCGCCGCTCCTCCTCCCCCAGCTCCTCGGGGGCGTGGGTGGTCAGCGCCTCGGCACCGGCACCGCGGCGGGCGAGGCGGGCGAGGGCCTCGAGGGCGTCGCCGCCGTTGTGCCCCTTGCCGGCGAGCGCGACCACCCGGCGCCCGGCCGCCCCGCCGGCCAGCTCGCGCCCGGCGGCGGCCACCGCCGCCCCGGCCCGGCCCATCAGCACGGCCACCGGGATACCGGCCCGCGCGGCCGCCTGGTCGGCGGCCTGGACCGCCGCCACCTCCGCGATTGGCTTCACGGCCGGGGACCCTTCCCCCGGGGGGCTACCGCTCCGCTACTCGAGCCCCCCGGAGGCCCGTCCGTGGCACGCTGGCGCTCGCGGCGGCGGCGCACCCACGGGGGCGGGCCGTCGGGGCGGCGCGGCTCGCCCTCGGCCACCACCGCCGCGACGGCCGTGTCCCTGGTGTCCGAGAGCGACAGGTGCCACTGCCTCACCCCAAGCGAGCTGGCCCACTCGGCCAGCTCGCCGGCGAGCGCGATCGACGGTGCGCCCGAGGGGTGGTTGACCACCTCCAGGTCCGTGTAGCGGAAGCCGGAGAAGCCCACCCCGAGCGCCTTCGAGACCGCCTCCTTGGCCGCCCAGCGCTTGGCCAGGTAGGCGGCGGCGCCGACGCCGCGGCGGGCCGAGGCGGCCCGCTCGGCCGGGGTGAAGACCCGTTCCGCGAAGCGGGGATGCCGCTCCAGGGCACGGGCGATGCGGGCGACCTCGACGGCGTCGACGCCGATGCCGACGATCATCGAACGCCGAACCGACCCCTGACCTCGGGCCGGGTGAGCAGGAAGAGGATCAGCGCGTCGAACAGCAGCGCCAGCAGGCTGAGCTGCGACAGGTGGATCAGGGTCAGCAGCCCGGTCCCGACGACCCCCAGGTACCAGCCCCAGCGCTCACCCTTGAGCAGGCCGATGCCGCCGGCGACCAGCGCGGCGACCAGCGCGAACCAGAACAGCAGCAGGCCCGGGGCGTTGCCGGAGGAGAGCACGAGGCTCTGCAGCAGCGGGAAGCCGACGAAGGCGGCGTCGATGAACAGCAGGATCGCGACGATGCTGACCGACTGTTCCGGATCGATCTCGAAGGAAGCCATGGCGTCGCAATCCTAGAGCACCGGCTGGCAACCTTCAGCCCCGCGCACTTCAGTGCCACGCCAATTCAGGTTTGCTCGGTACCAGGGCTACTGCCGCAGGAAGGTGGCCTTGTAGGTCGCCGGGCTGGCGGGGGCGACGATGTTGTGCGTCTGGGCGCCACCGTCCGACCAGGACGCGAAGACCCAGTTCTTGCCCCTGACCCGCTGCGGCGACGACGCGCTGATGGAGTTGCTCGACCCGACGATCACGGTCCTGGTGAAGGTGGTCGTCCCGCTGGTGCCGTTGACCACCAGCTGCGCCTTGCTCGGGTCGGAGGTGAAGGTCAGGACCACCGTCCTGGGGTCGAGGCGGACGCTGGTGGAAGCGGACAGACCGCCCGAGTCGGTCGCGGTCAGGTGCAGCAGCAGGTACGACGGGTACTGGTGGTCCGGCGCGACGAACGAGCCGCTGGCCACACCGTCCCAGCCCTGGATCACGTGGGTGTGGCAGTTGGACGGGCAGTGCTCGATCGTCAGGGACCAGGAGAGGGCGGAGTCCGGCAGGGTGCCGTCCTGGGCGTCCCCCGCCGCGCCGGCGAAGCTGATCGTGTCGCCGACCTGCCAGGTCGTGCCTGCCGCCGGGGTGGCGATCACCGGGACGGGCGGGGTGTTGTTGGCGGTGATGGTCACCGTGGCGGGCGCGCTGCTGGCCCCGTGGCGGTCGGTCACCACCAGCCTGGCGGTGTAGCTGCCCGGCTCGCTGTAGGTGTGGCTGGCGGTGGAGCCGGTGGCGTCGCCGTAGACGCCGTCGCCGTCGAGGTCCCACGACCAGGCGGCGATGCCGTCGCCGGGGTCCGGGTCGCTGGAGGAGCGGCCGTCGAAGTTGACGGTGAGCGGGGCCGCGCCGCTGGTCGGGCTTGCCTGGATGACCGCGGTCGGCGGGGTGTTGGCGCCCTGGTAGCTGATGCGCCTGATGGTGCCGCCGGTGAGGTCGACGTAGAAGAGGTCGCCGCCCGGCCCGGTCTTGAGGTCGACCGGGTTGGCCGCGGCGGCCGCGAAGGTCTCCCGCAGCGACGGGTCGGGCAGGCCGTTGGCACCCTTGCGCATCGCCCAGATGCAGTCGCGGGAGTAGTCGGCGAAGAACAGCGCGCCGTCGTAGGCGGCCGGGTAGCTGCTGCCCGTGGCGGCGAAGGCCATGCCCGAGATGGAGGAGCTGCCGGTCGGGCAGGACTCGCCGGAGACCACCTTGGCGCTGTGGTCGTAGGTGTAGTACGGGGCGGTGACGGCGCCCGTCTGGGCGTACAGGTTCTCGCACAGGTTGAGGTTGGCGCCGTCGTAGCCGCTCTGGCGCCCGTTGCCCTCGTAGCAGGGCCAGCCGAAGTTGACCGCCCCTGCGGTGGGGCTGGCGACGCGGTCGATCTCCTCCCAGGTGTTCCAGCCGACGTCGCCGACCCAGGCCTCGCTGGTGCCGGGCCTGACGGTGAAGCGGAACGGGTTGCGCAGCCCGGAGGCGACGATCCGGCGGGCGTTGGTGTCCGGACCGGTCAGGGGGTTGTCAGGCAGCGGCGCGCCGGTGTCGGGGTCGATCCGCAGGACCGTGCCCGACAGGCCGGTCGGGTCGCCGCCGCTGCGCAGGTCCTGGCTGCGCAGGGCGCCGCCCTCCGCGGTCGGCGGGGTGAGGGTGGCGCCGACGCCGCCCGGCGGGTCGCCGCACGGGTTCAGCGGGCTGCCGTCCTGGCCGTAGTCGGTGAAGTTGAAGCTGGCGCCGTCGCCGCCGCTGACGTACAGGGCACCGTCGGCGCCGAAGGCCAGCGAGCCGATCGAGTGGCTCGGGTACTGCTGGCACCAGTCCTCGACCAGCACCTGCTCCGACCCGGTCATGACGTTGCCGCTGGCGGTCAGGCGCGAGACCCGGCCGCTGATGACGCAGCCGTCGTCGGTCGCGCCCGGCGGCGTCGGGCAGCCGTCGGAGGTGGCGCCGGCCGTGCCCCACCTCGGCGCGGTGCCGCCGATGGCCGCGTCGTGGGCGTACAGGACGTACACGTACGGCCTGCTGGGGAAGGCCGGGTCGAGGGCCAGTCCGAGCAGCCCGCGGTCCCAGAAGTTGTGCACCTTGGTGCGCAGGTCGGCGAAGACGGTCGGGGTGGTGTCGCTGAGGTTGTCGAACACCTTGACCAGGCCGCTCTTCTCGCCGACGAAGACGCGGCCGTCGCCGGCGAACTGGACCACCGTCGGCTCGGTCAGCCCGCTGAACGCGATCGTCTCCTGGAAGCCGGTCGGCAGCGTCGAGGCACGCGCCGGCCTTGCCGGCGCCAGCGGGGTCGCCCCCAGGAGCACCGCGCAGGCAGCGATGAAGGTGAGCCCAACCAGCCAGCGTCCGCGATGCACCTTTGCCCCCCCGGGCGACGCTCGGGCCGGCTCGTCCGCGCGTCGCCCGAAGACCGCTCGGACCCGCGCCAGTGCCAGCACGCGCAACCTGATGAAATCAGCCTTCAGGATGCGGAGCGCATGCATCGGCGGACAATCGAGCATTCTACCGAGCAGACGCGGTTAGGCGGGGCGGTGAGGGCGGGCTACTCGACGGTGACGCTCTTGGCCAGGTTCCTCGGCTTGTCGATCGGGCAGCCGCGGATCTCGGCCACGTGGTAGCTGAGCAACTGCAGCGGCACCAGGGTGACCAGCGGCGAGAGCAGGCTGGCGGTGGCCGGCACGCGCAGCACGTCGAGGGCGTGCACGGCGGCGTCGGCGTCGCCGTCGTCGGCGATGCCGATCACGGCGGCGCCGCGGGAGGCGACCTCCTGCATGTTGGTCACCGTCTTGGCGTGGACGTGGCTGGACGGGTGCACCACCACCACCGGGGTGCCCTCCTCGATCAGCGCGATCGGGCCGTGCTTGAGCTCACCGGCCGGGTAGCCCTCGGCGTGGACGTAGCTGATCTCCTTGAGCTTGAGCGCGCCCTCGAGGGCCATCGGGTAGCCGACGTGGCGGCCGATGAACAGGAAGATGTCGGCCTTGGCGTACTTCTCGGCCACCGCCCTGACCGCGTCGGCGCGCTGCAGGCAGGTCTCGATCTTCGCGGGGACCTGTTCCAGCTCTCCCACCACCGCGGCGATCTCGTCGGGGAACATGGTGCCGCGGACCTGGGCCAGGTAGAGGGCGACCAGGTACATGGCCAGCACCTGCGCGGCGAACGTCTTGGTCGCCGCGACGCACACCTCCGGGCCGGCACGGGTGTAGAGCACCGCGTCGGACTCGCGCGGGATCGAGGCGCCGACGGTGTTGCAGACGGTCAGCACCCGCGCCCGCTGGCGCCGCGCGTAGCGGGCGGCGGCGAGGGTGTCGGCCGTCTCCCCGGACTGGGAGATCGCGATCACCAGGGTGTTGCGGTCGAGCACCGGGTCGCGGTAGCGGAACTCGCTGGCCATCTCGATCTCGACGGGCAGCCGCGTCCAGTGCTCGATGGCGTACTTGGCCACCAGGCCGGCGTGGTAGGCGCTGCCGCAGGCGACCACGAACACCTTGTCGACCTCGCGCAGCTCGTCCTCGCTCATGCGCAGCTCGTCGAGGACCAGGCGGCCGTCCAGGTCGGTGCGGCCCTCGAGGGTCTGCTTGATGACCAGCGGCTGCTCGTAGATCTCCTTGAGCATGAAGTGCGCGAAGCCGCCCTTCTCGGCCGCGCCCAGGTCCCAGTCGACCCGGTGCTCGTAGGGCGTCACCGCGTTGCCGTCCAGGTCGGTGACCTCGAAGCGGTCGGGGGTGAGCACCGCCACCTGGTCGTCCTCCAGGATGACGCCGTCCCTGGTGCGGTCGAGGAAGGCGGCGAAGTCGCTGGCCACGAAGTTCTCGCCCTGCCCGCGCCCGGCGACCAGCGGCAGGTCGCGCTTGCCGGCGACCACCATCTCCGGGTCGCCGGCGTGCACCGCCGCGATCGCGAAGGAGCCCTCCAGCTCCCGCAGCGCGCTGCGCACCGCGTCGGGGAACGCCTGGCCGGCGGCCAGGGCGGCCTCGACCAGGTGGGCGACGACCTCGGTGTCGGTCTGGGAGGTGAGCACGTGGCCCTCGGCCTCGAGCCGCAGGCGCAGGGCGAGGAAGTTCTCGATGATGCCGTTGTGGATCACCGCCACCTCGCCACCACAGTCGACGTGCGGGTGGGCGTTGACGTCGACCGGCGCGCCGTGGGTGGCCCAGCGCGTGTGGCCGATGCCGGTGACCCCCGGCAGGGCCTGCTCGCTGCCGAGCTCCTTCTCGAGCACCTCGAGCCTGCCCGCCTTGCGCACCACGCTGACGCGGCCGTCGGCGACGACCGCGGTCCCGGCCGAGTCGTAGCCGCGGTACTCGAGCCGGCGCAGCCCGGCGAGGAGGATGGGCAGGGCCTGCTGCGGCCCCACGTAGCCGACGATCCCACACATGCGAAGGCGCTCCTACCGCTCGGCTTCCAAGCCCTCGGCCCCCCCAGGGCGCTGTGACCGGCCAATGCTACCAGCGATTGTCGGGGGCTATCGCTCCGCTACTCGAGCCCCCGACCCGTTACGCGCCGACCAGGGAGGCGGCGGCGCGGAGGTGGGCGGCGGCGCCGACCTCGCGCCAGAAGGCGAGGGCGGCGTCGAGCTGGGCCTCGGCCTCCGCGGGACGGCCGCTCTCGAGCAGCCGGCGGGCGGCGCGCTGGCGGGCGACGGCCTCGTCCGGGCGCGAACCGATGGCCGCGTAGATCTCGGCCGCGCGCAGCGGCTCGTCGGCGAGCATCGCCTGGGCCGCCGCCAGCCAGGGCGAGGGGACCACCCCGTCGAGCACCTCCAGCTCGTAGCCGAGCTCGCGCATGACCACGCCGAAGTCCGCCCCGAGGGCCGGCTCCAGCAGCCCGCCGAGGCTGCCGAGCAGCTCGTCGGCCACCGCCCGGGCCTCGGCGGCGCGGCCGTCGGCGAGCAGGGCGGCGGCCTGGAAGGCCTGGGCCGGGCGGACGTTCTGCGCGTCGGTGGTCTCCCGCGCGAGCCGTAGCGCGGCGGACGCGTCGGCCAGGGCGGCCGCGACCCGGCCGCGGGCGAGGCTGATGCGGCCGCGCCACAGCCGGCACCAGCTCTGCAGGTAGTGGCCCTCGCCGCCCTCGGCCTCGGCGATGAACTCGTCGGCGACGCCGGCCGCCTCGTCCCAGCTCCCCGTCCAGTACGCCTCGGCCACCCGCTCGGCCTCGAGCCAGCGGAACTCGTGCAGCGCGCCGAAGCGCTCAGCCACCCGCCAGGCGGCCGCCTGGGCGTGGAAGCAGCGCGCCAGGTCGCCGTGGGCGGCGAAGGCGTACGCCAGGTTGACCCGCCAGCGGATGGCGTAGGGCGAGCCGTGCACGTCGCAGAGGGCGACCGCCCGTTCCAGGTCGGCGGCGCCGTTCGGGTCGCCGCCCTCGATCCGGGCAAGGCCGATGATGCCGAGCGCACCGGCCTCCAGGTCGCGCTGGCCGAGCTCCTCGGCCATGGCCAGCGCCTCCCTGCCCGCCGCCAGCGCCTCGGCCTGCCTGGTCGCGCTGACCAGCAGCATGCCGGCGGCCTCGCTGAGCACCTTCAGCTTGGAGCGCGACGGCGGCGCGTCGGCGACCAGGTCGAGGGCACGCTCGACGTGGGCGAGGCGCTCCTCGCCGCGCCCGCGCAGCCAGACGAAGCGGCCGAGGAACATCTCGGCCTCCGCCGCCCGGCCCCGCTCGCCCGCCGCCAGCAGCGCGTCCCGCGCCTCGGTGAGCAGCTCCTCTCCCCCGCCCTCGCTGAGGTAGGCGGCACGGCCGGCGCGCAGCAACAACTCCGCACGCTGTGAGTCCTCCGGCGGCCACAGCCCGATCGCCTGGGTGTACCAGCGGGCGGCGGTGCCGTAGACGCCAAGCGCCGCGGCGCGGTCGCCGGCGTCGCGCAGGGCCAGGCGTGCCGCCTCGGGCAGGGCGGCGTCGTCGCGCCCGCTGGCCTGGTCGAAGGCGAGCGCCCGCTGGTAGTGGTGGGCGAGCAGCTCGGCGCGGTTCTCGGCGCGGTCGCGGCGGTGAGCGGCGGCGAGCGACTCGATCCAGCTCGCCGCCCTGCGGTGCCGCTCGGCCCGCCGCACGCGCGGGATCTGCTCGTAGGCGACGTCGCGCACCAGCACGTGGCGGAAGCCGTACTGACGCTCGCGGGCGACGGACGAGCGCTTGATCTGGTGCACGAACTCCTTGCGCTCCAGGCGCTCGAGACAGTCCTCCAGCCAGGCCTCGTCGTGGCCGCCGATGGCGGCGAGGGCGCCCACCCAGCCGACCCGGCCGAGCACGGCCGCGTCCTGCAGCACCGCCTTCTCGTCGGCGGGCAGCGCGTCGAGCCGCGCCGCGATGATCGCGTGCACGCTCTCGGGCATGGCGCCGAGGGCGTCGTGGCGGCCATGGCCGGAGCCGTGGTCGCGGAGCATGTGCACGTACTCCTCGGCGAACAGCGGGTTGCCGCCGACCAGGCTGAGCAGCTCCGGCCCGACGGTGGCGGGCAGCCCGTAGCGCAGCAGCAGCCGCTGCAGCAGCTGGCTGGTGTCGGTGTCGGACAGCGGGCCGAGCGGGATGGTGGTGGCCGGCGGCCGCAGCGGCCAGCGCTCCTCCAGCTCCGGCCTGGCCGTGGCGAGCACCAGCAGCGGCACCGGGCCGGGCTGGGCAGCCGCATCCTGGCCGGTCAGCTTGTCCAGGAAGTCGAGCAGGGCGTAGTCGGCCCAGTGCAGGTCCTCGACCACCAGGACCAGCGCGCGGCGCCGGGCCGCGAGCCCGTAGAGGAAGCGCCGCCAGGCGGCGAGGGCCTCCTCGCGGCCGCCTGGCATCAGCGCCGCCTTGCCGGCGCCGACCAGCCGGCGCAGGTGCTCGGTGACCCAGGCGGCCCCTGCCGGGTCGCCAGCCATGGCGAAGCGGGCCGCCGCCGCCAGCTTGCGCTCCGCGCGCTCGGCGGTGTCGGTCTCGAGGATGCCGGCCTCGGCCTTGACGACCTCGGAGAGCGCCCAGAAGGTGACGCCGTCGCCGAAGGGCAGCGAGCGGCCGTGGCGCCAGGCGACCGGCCCGAGGTCGCCGGCGACCGCCTGGCGCAGCTCGGCGACCAGCCGGCTCTTGCCCAGCCCCGCCTCGCCGAGCAGGGTCACCAGCTGCGGGCGGCCGCTGGTGCGGACCCGGATGAAGCGCTCGAGCAGCGCCGCCAGCTCGTGTTCGCGGCCGACCAGCGGCAGCTCGGCGGCCTGGCCGAGCTCGGTGGGCGCGGCGTTCAGCGGCGCGATCGCCGGCCAGACCGCCACCGGCTCGTCGCGGCTCTCGAGCGCGAGCAGGCTGGCGCCGCCGTAGGCGATGGTGCGGCGGGTGACCCGCTCGGTGGCGTCGGAGACCAGGATCGCGCCGGGCGGGGCCGCCTGCTGGATGCGGGCGCACATGCTGACCAGGTCGCCGGTGACCCGGCCGGGGTCGGCGGGCTCGGCGCCGCCGCGCCTCGAGGCCGTCCCCGGTCGGACCCGACCGGCGCGGACCAGCGCCTTGCCGGTGGTGATGGCGATGCGCAGCCGCACCTCGGGCACGCCCCAGCCGGGCCGGCGCGCGCCCGGGCCGGCGCGCGCCCGCTCCGACAGCAGCGCGTCGCGGATGGCCAGGGCGGCACGCACCGCCCGCTCGGGGTCGTCCTCGCGGGTCCGCGGCACGCCGAACACGGCGATGGTGGTGCCGCCGACCACCTGCTCGACCGAACCGCCGTAGCTCTCGATCTCGGCGCGTGCCCGCTCGAGATGGCCGGCGAGCATGCGGCCGACGTCCTCGGGGTCGCGCTCGCCGAACTGGGGGACGGTCTCGTCGACGTCCGCGAACAGCACGGTGACGACCTTGCGTTCGGCGCCGTCCGGCGGTTGCCTGATTCCCTTCGTCATCGCACCTGCCGAGAGGGATCGCCGCGGGATGACGCGCCGGGAGGCCGTGGCGGCGACCGAACCGCCTGCAACCAGGCGCCGTACCGATTGAGTGTACGAGCTGGCCGGCAGCGGGCAAGGCGCGGCGAGCCGCTTGCCGCCGCATGGACCCTTGCGGGCACGGCCGGAGACCCTGACTGATCCGGGGGGGAGCCCGAGGACAGCTCCCCCCCGAGGCCCCCCATCGGGTACTGCCACGGGATCCTTGTTTGGGCCCCGGGGTCGGTTCGGCGGGATCCTGTTGGGGTCTGGTTCTGCGGCGGGATCCAGTTGGGCTTGGCGGTGGCGGCGGGATCCTGTTGGGGTTCTGGTTCTGCGGCGGGGTCCTCGGACGGCTTTGGCTCCTGGGGGGCGCGGCTAGCCGTCGGAGCGGTCGGGGTGGCCGTCGCCCTCGTCTGGGTCGGACGGGAAGAGGTCGCCGAGCTTGCGCGAGGCGCGGCGCTGCATCACCACGATCAGCGCGGCGCCGCCGACCGCTACGAGCAGGAACGGCAGGTTGATGCGGCGGGCGCCCGCCCCTGGCCGTGGCAGCGTGGTGGAGGTGGTGCTCGCCTGCGCCAGCGCCGCGCTCGCGGCCAGCAGCAGCAGCGCCTTGGCGGCGGCGACCACGGTGGCCAGCCTGGCAAGCCAGGGGCGGAGGTGACGTCGCCAGGTCGGCATCGGCTGCTTCCTCCCTCCTAGAGGCGGCCTAGCTCGTCGCCGACGACAGCGGCGAGGCGCTCGGCGACCTCGCCGGCGCCGGATTCGGTCGGCGCCTCGACCATGACGCGGACCAGCGGCTCGGTGCCCGACGCGCGCACCAGCACCCGGCCGCGGTCGCCGAGGGCGGCCTCCTCGGCCGCGACGGCGGCGCCGATCGCCGCCGAGGCCGCCAGGGCGTCGCGGTCGGCAACGCGCACGTTGACCAGCACTTGTGGCAGGCGGCGCATGACCGTGGCCAGCTCGGAGAGCGGCCGGCCGCTGCGGGCCATGATCGCCAGCAGCCGCAGCGCGGTGAGCACGCCGTCCCCGGTGGTGGCGCGGTCGAGGAAGATGATGTGGCCGGACTGCTCGCCGCCGAGGGCGTGGCCGCCCGCCCGCATGGCCTCCAGCACGTAGCGGTCGCCGACGGCGGTCTGCACCACCGCGACGTCGTGCGCGGCCATGGCCTGCCTGAAGCCGAGGTTGGTCATCACGGTGGTGACCACCGTGCCGGTCGGCAGGGCGCCGCGCTCGCGCTCGTCGAGCGCGGCCACCGCCAGGATCACGTCGCCGTCGACCAGCTCGCCGTGCTCGTCGACGGCGATCAGGCGGTCGGCGTCGCCGTCGTGGGCCAGGCCCACGGCCGCGCCGAGGCGGCGCACCGCCGCCTGCACGTGCTCCGGGTGGGTGGAGCCGACCCCGGCGTTGATGTTCTCCCCGTCCGGCTCTGCCGCCAGCGCGGTGACGTGCGCGCCGGCGCGCCGGTACGCCTCCGGCGCGACCGCGGCGGCCGCGCCGTTGGCGCAGTCCACCACCAGCGGCAGGCCGCCGAGGTTCGGTATGCCGTCGAGCAGGTGGGCGAGGTACGCCTCGACCGCGTCGCCGGCCTCCCGCACCCGCCCGACCGCGCCGGCCAGCGGCCGCGGCGCCTCCTGGTCGGCCGAGCCGAGGGCAGCCTCGATGCGCTCTTCGAGCGCGTCGGGCAGCTTGAAGCCCTCCGGGCCGAAGAACTTGATGCCGTTGTCCGGCATGGGGTTGTGCGAGGCGGAGATGACCGCGCCGGCCGCCGCCCGGTAGTGGCGCGTGAGGAAGGCGACCGCGGGGGTCGGCACCACCCCGACCAGCAGGGCGTCCCCGCCCGCGCTGCAGATCCCGGCGACCAGGGCGCTCTCCAGCAGGTGCCCGGAGGCGCGCGGGTCGCGCCCGACCACCACCACCGGCCGGCCGGCGTGCGCTGGGCTGATTGGCTGAAGCGCGTCAGCCCCGGCCGCCCACAGCGCCCCGACGGCGGCACGCCCGAGGGCGAGCGCCAACTCCGGGGTGAGGTCGCCGTTGGCCCTTCCGCGCACGCCGTCGGTCCCGAAGAGCTTCCCCAAGAGCCTGCTCCCGTCGTCGATGGCGGTCAGCGTGGTGAGAAGGCATTGTGCCACGGCCTCGCTGACCGCTTCGCGTACTTCGCCCGAGGTGCGGGTCACGGCCGAACCTGATATCGATCGCATGACCGTTCATCACGCCCGTCCCGGTCGGGCCAGCGCGAAACGGAAGCACCCATGGGACAACGTACCTGTCCGACCTGCGGCACCACCAACGCCCAGAACGCGAGTACCTGCTCCTGGTGCGGCCGTTCGCTCGACGACGACGCGACCCAGCCGATCGGCGGCCCTGTCCCGCCCCCTGGCGGCGAGCAGCGCCCCGCCGCGGGCTGGCACCGCGGCGACGCCGCGCCGGAGCAACCTGCGGGCGGCTCCTGGGACGCGGCACCGACCCAGCAGCAGCCGCAGGGCGGCGCCTGGGAGCCCGAAGGGCCAGCGCAGCAGCCGCGGGGCGGCGCCTGGGAGCCCGCCGGCGGCTGGGAGCCGCCCGCCAGCCCGGCGCAGCCGTCGGGTGGCTCGTGGGAGGCGGCGCCGAGCCAGCCACAGGGAGCCGCATGGGAGCCAGGCGGGCAGCAGCCCGCCGGCTCCTGGGAGCAGGGCGGGACGCAGCAGCCACCGGCATCCCCGGGAGGCGACTGGCAGCCGGGAGGCGGGTCGTGGGGGTACGGCCAGGACGCCCAGGCCTCCGGCCAGCAGGCCGGCTGGGGCGCCCAGGGCGGCGCCGGGCAGGCGCAGTGGGGCACACCCGGGCCGCCGGCCCAGGGGCGGCGCAGGCCGCTGCTCTGGATCGTGCTCGGCGTGGTGGCGCTGGTGGTGCTCGTCGGGGTAGGGATCGCCGCGACGCACATCGGCGGCACGGTCGGCAAGGTGGCCCGCTCCAACCAGCCGCTGCAGGCGCCGGCGAACATCGGCGGGCTCGCCCGCATCGACACCGGCACGATTCGCTCCACGCTCGACCAGCAGTCGAGCCAGCTGCGCCAGAAGGGCGCCAAGAACTTCGTGGTGGCCGCCTACGGCACCGAGACCCAGCCCCAGTTCGTGCTGGTCGCCGTGCGCGACGCCAACGACAAGACACGGCAGGACATCACCAACGGCTTCGACCAGGCGCTGACACAGCAGCCCGGCGGCGGGACCAGCCAGGCCCAGACCTACAAGCAGGGCGACGTCGAGTACCGCTGCACCTCGTCACAGCTCGGCGCGACCGTGGCGATCTGCCGCTTCAACGACGGCGACGTGGTCGGCTTCGGCTTCAGCGGCACCCAGACGCCACAGCGGGTGAGCCAGCTCACCGCCGAAGCGCGCGACAAGATGAAGTGATGAAGTTAGCGAGGTGGGCCGCCGCCGCGCGCCGGCTGGACCGAGGAGCGACGAAGGAGCGACGAGGGAAGCCGGCGCACAAAGCGGCGGCGGCCCACCGAGCGTTTCTATAGATCCCGCTCAGCGCTTGGAGTACTGGGGCGCCTTGCGGGCCTTCTTGAGGCCGTACTTCTTGCGTTCGACCTCGCGCGCGTCGCGGGTCAGGAAGCCGCGCTTCTTCAGCTCGCCGCGCAACTCCTCGTCGAGGTCGATGAGGGAGCGGGCGATGCCGTGGCGCAGCGCCCCCGCCTGGCCGGAGATGCCGCCGCCGGTCAGGCTGGCGATCACGTCGTAGCGCTCGAGGGTGTTGGTGACCCGCAGCGGCTCGGTTATCAGCCGGCGGTGGGTCGGGTTGGGGAAGTAGTCGTCGAGCGGACGGCCGTTGAGCTTGAACGTGCCGGTCCCCTCGACCAGGCGCACCCGGACGATGGCCTCCTTGCGGCGGCCGGTGCCACGGGCGAGCTGAGTGGGAGCAGCCAACTGAGCAGTCCTCCTGTCACGCCTGCTTGGCGCCTGATTCCGGGCCGAGCTCCAGCGGCACCGGCTGCTGGGCGGAGTGCGGGTGGGTGGGGCCGTCGTAGACCTTCAGCTTGGAGGCCATCTGCCGGCCGATACGGTTGTGCGGCAGCATCCCCTTGACCGCCTTCTCGACGGCGCGCGACGGGCGCTGGGCGAGCAGCACGCTGTAGGGCGTGGCCTTGAGGCCACCGGGGTAGCCGGAGTGCCTGTAGGCCATCTTCTGCTCCCGCTTCTTCCCGGTGAGCTGGACCTTGGCCGCGTTCACCACGATCACGTGATCGCCAGTGTCGACGTGGGGGGCGAAGATCGGCTTGTGCTTGCCGCGCAGGATGCGTGCGACCTGGGCGGCGAGGCGCCCGAGGATGAGGCCGTCGGCGTCGACGACGTACCAGGTGCGCTTGATGTCCTGCGGGCGCGGCGAGAACGTTCGCTGGCTGGCGACGGGCATGCGAGCAAACTCCATGACGGGCGAGGGCGTTGGGCGGGCACGTGCACGCGCGTACGGCACGGCCTGCCCGTGCAGACGGTCAAGGCTAGCGGTCTTCGCCGCTGACGGCAACCGGGCAGAGGTCACGGCTTGGCCGGCAGGGCCAGCGCGGGTGGGTAGGTGACCGTCTCGAGGACCAGGCCGTGGGGCGGGGCGACCGAGCCGGCGGCGGCCCGGTCGCGGCCGGCGAGCACGGCGGCGGTGCCGGCGGGGTCGCGGCGGCCGTCGCCGACGGCGAGCAGGTAGCCGACGATGCTGCGCACCATCTGCCAGCAGAAGGCATCGGCCACCACGCGCACCTCGACCAGGCCGCGGACACGGCGCACACGTAGCGAGCGCAGGCGGCGGGTGGTGCTGGCGCCGGCGCGGGCGCGGCAGAAGGCGGCGAAGTCGTGCTCGCCCACCAGGCACGCGGCCGCCTGGCGCATCGGCACCAGGTCGAGCGGGCGCCGCCAAGCGAGCACGAAGCTCCTGGTCAGCGGGTCAGGGTCGCCGGAGTCGTCGATCCGGTAGCGGTAGTGGCGGCGTACGGCCGAGAAGCGGGCGTCGAAGCCGTCAGGCGCCCAGTCGGCGACCCGCACCACCACCGCGGGGCCGAGGGCGGCGTTGAGGGCGCGACGCACCCGCGCCGGGTCGAGCCGAGCGGGCACGTCGGCGTGGACGACCTGGCCGTGGGCGTGGACCCCGGCATCGGTGCGGCCCGCCCCGACGGTCTCGACCGGCGCGCGAGCCAGCCGCGCCAGGACCGCTTCCAGCTCGCCCTGGACGGTGCGCCGGTCGGGCTGGCGCGCGAAGCCGGTGAAGGCGCCGCCGTCGTAGGCGACCAGCAGCCGCAGCCGCCGCCCGCCGTCTGCCTCAGCCCTTCCCGCCGTCGTCCTTGCCGTCCTCGTCCTGCGCCTCGCCCGCCTCGGCCTGGTCGGCCTCGGCGCTGGCCTCTGGCGTGGCGGCCTCATCCTCGGCGGCCTCGGCCCGCGCCTCGCCCTCGGCCTCGTCCACCTCGGCGTCCTCGTCGAGCGCCTCAGCGTCCTCGTCGGCCTCGTCCACCCCTGCGGCGGGGACGCCCGCCTCGATCTCGGCGTCGGTGGGCACGTCGGGACGCTCCTCGTCCTCGGCGCTCTCGCCGGCGAGGGCGGCGTCGACGTCCTCGGCCTCCTCGACGTGGCGGCGGCGGGCGGCGGCGCGGCGCTGGGCGCGGTTGGCGCCCTCGGGCGCGGCCTCGCCAGGGCGCGCCCGGCGGCGGCCGAAGCGCCGGCGGCGGCCGGCCTCGCCGCCGCCTGCCTCCTTGATCTCGCCGGCGTCCAGGTCGACCAGCTCGATCAGGGCCATGGGCGCGGAGTCACCCGGCCGCGGGCCGAGCTTGAGGATGCGCGTGTAGCCGCCGTGACGGTCGGCGTACCTCGGCGCGATCTCCGCGAACAGCTTGTGGACGACCTGCTTGTCCCGCACCACGGTGAGGACCTGGCGGCGCGAGGCGATGTCGCCGCGCTTGGCGAAGGTGATCAGCCGCTCGGCCTGGGGCCGCAGGCGCTTGGCCTTGGCCTGGGTGGTGCGGATGCGCCCCTCCACGAACAGCGACCGGGCCAGGTTGGCGATCAGCATGCGCTCGTGGCTCGGTCCCCCGCCCAGGCGAGGCCCCTTGGTCGGGGTCGGCATTTTCTAGCTCCTTTATTGAAACGTCGGTGGCCCGCCGCCGCCCTGTGCGCCGGCTTCCCTCGTCGCTCCTCAGTCGCTGGCGCTCCTTCGTCGCTCCTCAGTCCAGCCGGCGCGGCGGCGGCGGGCCACCTCCTCCTACCTCTTGTCGCTCCTCTTGTCGCTCCTCTTGTCGCTCCTCAGCCCAGCCGGCGCGGCGGCGGCGCGGCGCCTCGCTGGGCCTATTCCTCGCGCAGCGACAGGCCCA
>WNGE01000398.1_pt1 | contig 59038 bp, 67 predicted proteins | sample 5400651 | NCBI WGS metagenome assembly WNGE01 (sample SAMN13153370, study PRJNA577476) | soil metagenome | isolation source: 60 cm soil or saprolite under grassland replicate 2 | place: USA:California | collected 2016-06-15 | reverse complement strand
TCCGGGATTCCTCCAGGAACCGGGCCCGGAAGACGTCGTCGGCGGCCAGCTCGGGCGCCAGCACCTTCAGCGCGATGACGTTACTGAGGCGGAGGTTCTCGGCCTGGTAGACCACGCTCATCCCGCCGCGGCCGAGCACCGCGCGCATCCGGTACCCCGCGAACTCGTCCCCCACCAAGGGCAGCTGTGGCATATCGCACCCTCCTGGGATCGCGGCCCGGTCCGGGCAAACCGGACGGCGCCCTCTCGTGCTCTCCTGTAAATGCAGAGTTCACAACCGGTGAACTGATACATGCGTCAGCCGTAAACGTGCGGCTAATTCACGGCTGGATGGAGGGATGCGGGCGCAGTCCTGACATGGTGACGGCGAGGAGCCGGCACACAGCCTCCTCGGAGGGCAGGCTTCCGGCGGCGGTCAGGGCGTGCAGGCAGTAGCGGGCCAGCTCGTCGGGTGCGATGTCGGACCGGACCGAGCCGGCCTCGGCGCTCTCGGCCAGCAGCTCGCTGACCAGGTCCTGGAGCTGCCGTCGGGCCCGGGCGACGTGCTCGCCGCGGTGCAGCAGGGCCACGGGCAGCTCGGTGTCATGGTGCTGGTGCTGGATCAGCGCGAACGCCTCCAGGACGGCCTCGAGCCGGCCGGCCGGGGTCGCGGCGTCCCGGGCCTCGGCGAGCTGGCGCAGGTGGCGGGCGATGTGCCGGTCGTGCCAGGCGACCAGGATCGCCTCGACGTCCGGGAAGTACTTGTACAGCGTGGCCCGGCCGATCCCGGCCGCGGCGGCGATCTGCGACATCGTCACCGCCGCCAGGCCGTGCTCGCGGACAAGCGCCGCGGTGGTGTCCAGGGTGGCGTCGTGGACCGCGCGCCGGTGCTCCTCGATCGTCTCGGTCCACAGCTTCGGCACCCGCTAAGAATACATGATGTTGATATAGAGACGAACTGAGTTGACAGCGACACTCTGTCTCGATAAAGCTGTGGTCGTCACGAGAGCCCGACGGGAGAAAGGACGCCCGCATGACCGGCCCGCCTTCGTATCCAGACACCGGCAGCACCAGCCAGGCCGTCGGCCCGCCGCCTCCGGTGCGGCCGCGCTGGAGGACGGCCGCGATCGTGGTCCTCGTGATCGCCGCGCTGGCGGTGATGGTGATCCTGCACCTGACCGGCACCCTCGGCGCGGGCACCCATGGCTAGCCCCGCGACCGGCGAGGCGGCCCGCCGATGATCGAGGCGAAGGGGCTGACCAAGCGTTACGGCGCCACGGTGGCCGTCGATGACCTGTCCTTCACGGTCCCGCCCGGCCAGGTGACCGGTTTCCTCGGGCCGAACGGCGCCGGCAAGTCCACCACGATGCGGCTGATCCTCGGCCTGGACGCGCCGGATTCCGGGTCGGTCACGGTCGGCGGCCGGCCGTATGCGGCCTGGCGGCGCCCGCTGCTGGCGGCGGGGGCGCTGCTGGAGGTTTCAGGGTCCAAGGCGTTCCACGGCGGCCGCACCGCCCGAAATCACCTGCTGTGCCTGGCGGACAGCAACGGGATCAGCCGCGCCCGCGTCGACGAAGTGCTGGACCTCGTGGGCCTCCGCAGTATGGCGCGCCGGCGGGCCGGCGGGTTCTCCCTCGGCATGTCCCAGCGGCTCGGCATCGCCGCCGCGCTGCTGGGCGACGCGCCAGTGCTGATGCTCGACGAGCCGGTCAACGGCCTCGACCCCGAGGGCGTGGTGTGGATCCGCACGCTGCTGCGGGCGCTGGCCGCCGAGGGGCGCACCGTCCTGCTGTCCAGCCACCTGATGAGCGAGATGGCGATGACCGCCGACCGGCTGGTCATCATCGGCCGCGGCCGCCTGATCGCCCAGGCCACGATGGCGGACTTCCTCGCCGCCGGGTCCGGCAGTTCGGTGACGGTCCGCTCACCCCAGGCCCGGGAACTCGCCGCGCTGCTAACCGCGCGCGGCGCCACCGTCACCCGGCAAGACGGCGACACCCTGGCCGTTACCGGCTCCACCCCCGAGGAGATAGGCGAGCTCGCCCGCGCGGACGGGCTCACCCTTACCGGGCTGACCGCGGACCAGGCCACCCTCGAGGACCGGTACATGGAACTCACCCGGGATGCCGCCGACTACCGGGCCGCACCGGGCGAGCCCGCCACGATGAGGAAGTAAAGGGACCCGCCCATGCCTGCCACCACCACAGCGCGGCGGCCCCCGGCCGACCTGGCGCCGCTGTTCGCCGGGGTCTTGCGGTCCGAGGCCCGCAAGCTGGCCACGGTCCGCTCCACGACGTGGGCGCTGCTTGCCGCCGTGGCCTTCAACGTGATCACCGCGGCGCTGCTCGGCGCCCTGCTGCCCGGCCACCTCAGCGCCCACCAGAAGGCCGCCATCGACTCCGTCCGGGTCAGCCTCGGCGGCCTGCACCTGTCGCAGATTGCGATCGGTCTGCTCGGCGTCCTCGCCGTCACCAGCGAGTACAGCAGCGGCATGATCCGCGCCACGCTGGCCGCCGTACCGCGGCGCCGCCTGCTGCTCACCGCCAAGGCCCTGGTGCTCGCGACCGCCGCGGTGGCGACCGGGATCGGCTCATGCCTGGCCGCGTATCTTGTGTTCCAGGCGTTCCTGCCGGCCGGCGACGCCATGCGGACCACGCTGGCCGACCCGGGCGTGCTCCGCGCCGTCACTGGAGCCGGCCTGTACCTCACCGTCCTGGGCCTGCTCGGCTTCGGGCTTGGCACCGCCTTCCGCTCCAGTGCCGGCGCCGTCGCGGTCTTGTTCGGCATGCTGTTCGTGCCCAGCCTGCTGACCGCGCTGCTGCCGTCATCGTGGCAGGACACCCTCGGCCCCTACCTGCCGATGAACGCCGGCGACACCATCTACACCGTCCGCCCCGAGCCCCACATGCTCCAGCCCTGGACCGGGTTCGGCGTGTTCTGCCTGTACGCGGCGGCTTCCCTCGCCGCCGGGTTCGTCCTGATCGGGCGCCGCGACGCATAACCAGGAGGAAGCCATGCTGACCGCCCAAGCCGATATCCGCACCGAGCACGCCGCCACGTACCTGGCGCGGCTCTGCGGCCACGCCGGCAAGATGGGCACCGCCGGCCGCCGCCTGGGCCACCGGCGGCCATCCCATGCTCGCGGCGACGTCGCACCCGAGGTCCGGCGCGTGGAATGCTCCCGGACCGAGGGGACCGTCAGTCTGGACTGGGGCCAGTGGACCATGCGGGCCTTCCCTGGCCGGCTCACCGTCCGCGCCGAGGCAGCCGACCAGGAGAGCCTGCGGCGGATCCAGGATCTGCTCACCTCGCGCCTGCAGAAGTTCGGCAGGCGCGAGCACCTGACCGTGAACTGGCAGGACCGCCATTGCTGAGGCAGACTCCACGGCCCGTTCGGAAGATATTCATGCCGAACGGGCCGGGTTATCCGCCCTGGTGCGGAGTGAACGCCGCGAGCAGGGTGGCGGTGATCAGGCTGGCCGCGTCATCGGCGTCGAGCCGCCCGGCGGCGGCGTCCTCCGCGGCGGCGTGCATGAGGCTGTACGTGGTGGTGATCAGCCATTGCTGTGGCATGTCGCGGCGGAAGGTCCCGGCTCGCTGTCCCTGCTCGATCAGGGACTGCACGCGGCGCAGGATCCGGTCGTGGACGCCGCGGATGCGCTCGGCCGGGAGCTCGCGCTGCGCGGCCAGCAGGATGTTGCGGAACTGGTGGACGAGCTGCCACGACGACGCGACCAGCCGGGCGAGCGCGCCGGCCGGGTCGCCGGAGGTGTCGGTGGCGTCCAGGATCGCGTCGGCCCGCTGCACGGTCCGGACCAGGACGGCGTCGACGAGGTCGGCGCGGGTCTTGAAGTGGCCGTAGAGGGTGATCCGGCCGACGCCCGCGGCCGCGGCGATGCCGGCGATGCTCATCTCGGGATCGCGCGCCAGGCACTCCGTGGCCGCGTCGAGGATCGCGGCGATGTTGCGGCGGGCGTCGGCCCGCTGGGCTCTCGGAGCCGCCATCCCGAATCCCCTTTCCTGAACAGTCGTGTATGAGTTAGTGTAGGCCGTATAACTCGTACACGACAGTTCAAGTTATCTCGGAACGGGGATTCGCTATGACGTCAACCATGCCGCGTGCTTCGGGTAAGCGCGGCCCGCAGTCCCGCCTCCCATCCCGCTGGGTGGCGCTGGCCCTGCTCGCGTCCGCCCAGCTGATGCTCGTCCTGGACGTCACGGTGGTGAACGTGGCGCTGCCGGATATCGGCGCCGCCCTGCACCTGCAGCGCGGCGAGCTGCCGTGGGTAATGACGATCTACACCGTGTTCTTCGGCGGCCTGATGCTGCTCGGCGGCCGGATCGCCGACCTGTTCGGCGCCCGGCGGATGACCCTGGCCGGCCTGGCCCTGTTCACCGCGGCGTCGCTGCTGTGCGGGCTGTCCGGCGACGCCGCGACGCTGCTCGCCGGCCGGTCGCTGCAGGGCCTCGGCGCCGCGCTGATGTCCCCGGCCGCGCTGGCCGCCGTGATGACGCTGTTCACCGGCGCCAGCCGCGGCAAGGCGCTCGGCGCGTGGTCGGCGCTGGCCGGCGCCGGGTCGGCGCTGGGCGTCGTCCTGGGCGGCGTCCTCACCTCCGAAGCGGGCTGGCGGTGGGTGTTCACCATCAACGTGCCGATCGGCGTCGCCCTGCTCATCGCGATACCGCTGGCCGTGCCCGCCCGGCCGCCGTCCGGGGCGGCGGAGCGGGGCCTGGACGTACCGGGCGCGATGCTGGTCACGGGCGGTACCGCCGCCGCCATCTACGGCCTGATCAACGTCGGCAGCCACGGCTGGGCCGCCGCGTCCACGGTGCTCCCGCTCGTGCTCGCCGTCGCGATATGGACGGTCTTCGCCCTGCTCGAGCGCCGGGTCCGCCGTCCGCTGCTCACCGTCGGCCTGCTCCGCCGGCGGGCGGTGCTGGCCGGCAGCTTCCTCATGCTGGCCGCCACCGGGCTGCTGGTCGGCGGGTTCTTCCTGGGCTCCTTCGCGCTGCAGCACGCGCACGGCTACAGCGCGCTGCACGTGGGCCTGGTCTTCCTGCCGGTCGCCGTCGCGACGATCGCCGGCGCTCAGGCCGGCACCCAGGTGCTGACCCACCTCAGTGCCCGGGTCGTCGCGGTCACCGGCCTCGCCCTGGCGGCCGCCGGATACGCCGTCGCGGCCGGCTGGCCCCAGCCCGCGGTGATGGTGACCGGGCTGAGCATCGCCGCCCTCGGGATCGGGGCGACGTTCGTCACCGCCTTCACCGCCTCGCTCGCCGATGCCGGCCCGGCCGAAGGCGGCCTGCGGTCGGCGCTGGTCAACACGTTCCACGAACTCGGCGGCGCGGCCGGCGTCGCCGTCCTGTCCAGCGCCGCCGGGGCCGGCCTGGTCACGGCCCATCTCGGCAGCCACGACTTCGCCCGCGCCCTCGCCGTGGGGGCGGTCTGCGCGGTGGCCTCGATGGCGATCGCGGCGGCGCTGGTCCCGGCCGTCCGTTCTCAGCCGCAGGGAAGGTAACCTCGAGGCGGCCCGGGCCGGGCATGACGGCAGCGCGCCAGGGCGTGCCGGCAGGACCGACAACAGCATCCATGCGGCCGCCTCGCAGCCGCGCGGCGTCCGGATGTGAAGCCCTCATGCCGGTTCGGTGAGCGGTCAGCGGAACCGGCATGAGGGCCGGAGATCGCCGCAGGTGGCGAGGGTGGGCTTTTTAGAAGAGCCGGTATGATCCGACGGGCGTCAGCTGTTCTATGGCCGGCGGTCCGGCGATCCAGGTCTTCAGGTTCTCCTGGAAGTCCCTGAAGGCCGGCACGGCGACGAGAGGGTTGTTCTGGTCGTCGTCAAGTCCCAGCAGGATCACGTAGGTTTCGCCGTCCGGGAGCTTGCAGGAGGCGTAACGGACGCCTTGCGGTTGCGCGGATGCGATTGCCGTGAACATTTCTTGTGCCGCTTTCTCCAGTTCGGCGGCTTTGTCGGCCTTGATCTTGGCGCGTATCATGCGCACGCTCATCTGTGAATCTCCTTCTGAATGGTGTGTTCCAATTACGCTGGCGATTGCCTCACGGCGAGGGTCCGCAGCCGGCCTGACCTGGCAGGGGTCAGTGAGGTGATCCCGGCGGATAGCCCGCCCAGGTCCGGTCATGGTGCGGCACCGGCGCTGGCGGGCGCGGTCGGCGGCTGGCCGGCGGGGACTTCGGCGAGCGCGGTGCGCGGCTTGGCGGTCACGTGTTCCAGCAGCACCAGGACGAGCACGGCCGCGATGGCGAGCACGGCAGCGCCGATGCGGAACGCCAGCGCGTATCCGTCGGTCTGCGCGGCCGCCGGGGACACCCCGATGCGGATCCGGTCGCCGGCGTAGCGTAGCGCAATGGTGACCAGGGTGGCCAGGCCGACCGCCGAGCCGATCTGCTGGAATGCGGTCTGCACCCCGGAGGCTAGGCCGGAGTCCTGGTCGGTGACCTGATGCAGCGCGCCGTTGATCAGGGCGGGGTAGCAGATCCCGCTGAAGACGCCGAACACGATGATCCCGGGCAGTATCGCGCTGGGGTAGGACGAGTTGGCGTGGATGTAGCTTGCCGCGAACAGTCCCCCGGCGCTGCCGAGGAAGCCGACGGCCAGCATCGCCTTGACGCCGATGCGTGGCATCAGCGCGGTGCACAGGCCCATCCCGATACCGATCCCGGCGCCGAGCGGCAGCCACAGCAGCCCCGTCTTCAGCGGGGAGTAGCCGAGTACCTGCTGCATGTACCAGGTCAGCAGGACGACGTAGCCGATGAAGGCCGCGAACAGGAGCAGGCTCGAGACGTTGGAGGTCACCCGGGTGCGGTTGGCGAAGAACCGCAGCGGGATCAGCGGGTCGGGGGTGCGGCTCTCCACCGCGACCATCATCAGCAGCAGGCCGACCCCGCCGAGCAGCGGCAGCAGCACCTGCCAGGAGCCCCACGGATGCGACGCGGCCTGCAACAGGCCGTACACGATGGCCACGAGGCCACCGGTCGCGGTGACCGCCCCGGGCACGTCGAACCGGTGGCCTGGACGGGCTATCCGGCTCTCCGGCAGCACGCGCGGGACCATGACCAGCGCGAACACCGCAATGGGGATGTTGATGTAGAAGATCCACCGCCAGTCCACGCTGGTCAGCGCGCCGGAGATCACTGAGCCAAACGTCCCGCCCAGCGCGGCGATGCCGCCCCAGACTCCCAGCGCCTTCATCCGCTCGCGGGGGTCCGGGAACAGCACAGGGATCATGCCGAGCGCGGCCGGGCCGGCCAGCGCCTCCCCGGTTCCCTGGACGAACCGGCTGGCGACCAGCATCGACGAGGACACCGCGGCGCCGCACACCGCCGACGCCGCCCCGAAGACGAGCACGCCGGCCAGGAACAGCCGCCGACGGCCGAACAGGTCGGACAGCCGCCCGCCCAGCAGCAGCAGCCCGCCGGCCATCAGCACGTAGCCGTTGATCACCCACGCCAGACCCGCCTGGGAGAAGTGCAGGTCGGCCTGGATCTTGGGGAGGGCGACGGTCACCACGGTGACGTCCATGACGAGCATGAACTGCATCGCCGCCAGCACGGTCAGCGCCATCCACCGCCGCGGGCCGGGCCCGGCGGCCTCATGTGCCGGGCTTCGAGAATGCTGGTTCACGGTGCTCATGAAGTGCTTTCCTCCTGATTTGCGTTTGTGGGTACGAGGGCGTAGCGGGCGGACATTTTCGCGGCCCCGCATCACGGCGTCATGGGCTCCGCGGTCCTGGTGGCGGCACCCCGAGCGTCCCGGCCGCTCCGGCGCGCCCGGAGACGAGTGAGCGCCGGTTAGCCGCAGTGACCAGGACGCGCGTATCGATCCGCGGCCTCATCGCGCGGCCCTGTCACCTCCGCCGTGTGCGGGGGGTCAATACGTTGACACCTGGCAACGCGCGGAGGTAACAGGCCGATGGATGACACCGAGTGGCTGGCGGGTCATTTCGAGCGGCACCGGCCGCACCTGCGGGCGGTGGCCTACCGGATGCTGGGCTCGCTGCCCGAGGCCGACGACGCCGTGCAGGACACCTGGCTGCGGCTGAGCCGATCGGGCGCCGACGACATCGAGAACCTCGGCGGCTGGCTGACCACGATCGTGGCCCGCGTGTGCCTGAACATGTTGCGCGCGCGTAACCGCCGGCGCGAGGAGCCCCTCGCGGTCCACATCCCCGACCCGGTGATCAGCCCGGACGGGGAGCACCAGCCGGAGGAACAGGCGCTGCTGGCCGACTCGGTCGGACTGGCCCTGCTGATCGTGCTCGACACCCTGACACCGGACGAAAGGCTGGCGTTCGTCCTCCATGACATGTTCGACCTGCCGTTCACCGAGATCGCCGCCATGGTCGGCCGGACCCCGGCGGCGGCCAAGCAACTCGCCAGCAGGGCACGCCGCCGCGTGAGCGGTGCCGGCATGCCAGCTCCCGACCCCGACCTGGCCCGCCAGCGAGAAGTCGTCGATGCCTTCTTCGCCGCGGCCCGCCAAGGCGACTTCGACGCCCTCGTCGCGGTACTCCATCCCGACGTCCTGCTCCGGATCGACACCGGCGCCCAGCGCGCCGCAGCCTCGACAATGGTCCGCGGCTCGGCCGCGGTAGCCAGGCAGGCGGTCAGGGGACTGCGGCAATGGCTCGGGCACCCGGCCGCCAGGCTGCACCCCGTGCTGGTGAACGAATCGGCCGGAGTGGTCGTCACCGTAGACGGGCAGCCCGTCGCCGTGATGAGCTTCACCGTCGCAGGCGGCAAGATCGCCGGGATCGACTCGATCGGCGATCCCGGGCGCGTCCGCAGGATCGCCGAGGCCGTCCCCACCGCTGACTAGCAGGCTTCACGTGATTACCTGCCGTGCCATGTTTAGATGTCCCAGGGAACCGGCGCAGTTCGCTGCGAAGCTGCTCCTGGATGAGCGGCAACGCCGCGTGGCCGAGGGCATCACGGGCTCGCAGAACACGCGCCAGCTCCGCAGTGTCCAGCGCCGGCCGCCAGCTCGGTAACCACCAATGAGGAACTAGGTCAGGGGGATGGATGTCCAGGCGGCGGCGATCTCGATGAGAACCTGCACCGGCCGGTCTGGCGGTGGCGGGTGCGGGCCACTGACCTGGTGGCGGGTGGAGTCCGGAAGACGGCCTGCTCTGATGTGGTCGTCACAGCGTCGCGAACAGCATCGCCGCCATCCCGGCGCTCATCGCGGCCTGGCTAGCCGAGACCGGGTCTTTCACCCGGAGCCCGGGCCCGATGGCCCGCGCCAGCCACGGGATGCAGGCGGCCGCGCAGCACACCGCGAGCAGGATGCTGACGGCGAGCACGGGGGCGGGCGCGGCGGCCCGGGACATGGCCGCCATCGCGCGGGCCGACCCGGCCGGCGGCATGCCGGTAATGGCGGGCATCGCGGTCAGCATCCAGATCATGGCACCGGCCATCAGCGTATGCAGGAGAGGGGGCAGTCCGGGTCGCCGGGCCTGGCCTGCGGCGGCCAGGCTGGCCAGCCCGGACCAGAGCGCGGCGCAGCCGAACACCGCCGCTTGGACCCATGCCGCGGCGGCGGGCTCTGACCGCCAGGTCATGGCGATCAGAGCCGCGCACATCACCACGCAGAACACGGCCGGAACCCGGCCCGCCGCCGCAGGGCCGCGCCGCGGCAGCGCCGCTCCCAGCCCTGCGGCGGCGAAGACCGCGGTGAGCAGGCACCGGGCCGCCAGCGCCGTGATCATCACGACTGGTGGTCATAGGTGTCGTGGTGGGGGAACCCGGTAACATGCCGCTGCCGGCCCAGCGGGGTCAGCTCAAGCCACCGGTAGGTGCCCAGCAGCGAGTCCAGGCCCCGCTGGTAGGCCGAGTAGGTATGGAAGACCCGGTCTCCGTCGCGCAGGAAGACGCTGACTCCGGGACCATCCGTGCCGGACCGGATGTAGGGCGCTTCCCGCTGCAGGGTTTCCTGGTCCTTGTAGTTGTACTCCAGCGGGGTCTTGCTCTCGTCGAAGCTGACGTGGAAGTCGTAGTTGAAGTCGCTGCCGTAGCTGGAGTACCACGGCACCTGCCAGCCCATCCGCTTGCGGAACTGCTCGATGCTGGCGATCGGCGCGCGGGACACCAGCACCAGCGTGGTGTCGCAGGCGTGCAGGTGGGACAGGTCGCCGATGCTGTCGGCCAGGAACGAGCAGGTCGGGCAGCCCTGGTCTTCGCCAGGGAACCCGGACTGCTCGTGCCGCCACATGAAGTGGTAGGTGATCAGCTGGCGGCGCCGGTCGAACAGGTCGGCGAGGCTCACCGGCCCGGCTGGGCCGGTGAAGGTGTAGTCCTTGGTGACCTCGGTCACCGGCAGTTCGCGGCGTGCGGCGTCGACCGCGTCCTTGGCCCGGGTGACCTCCTTCTCCCGGGCCAGCAAGTCCTCGCGGGCGGCACGCCACTGTTCCGGTGACACGACGTTCGGGATGTTCATCTCGTCCTCCTCGGCTTGCTGAATCACCCTCTCTACGACTGGGCGGCCCTGAAAACCGACAACCACGGCCCGATTCACCGCGCAAACCCGCTCACGCTGCGCGGCGTCTCCCCGGGGCCGCCGCAGGGGTGTCGCGCTGGCAGGTGCGGGCGTCCGGGCATCGGGCGTTGGCGAGCACCGCACGAAGGTCAGGGCGGCAAGCGCGAACGCGGGTGAAAGGCCAGGACCGCAGCTGCGGCCAGCGCCGCCGAGGTGACGGCGCGCCGTCTCATGCTGTCCCGGATCGGGGTCGATGAGGCGTTCGGCGCGCCGCGCCGCGGCGCTACCGCCCGCGCCTAGGCCCCGAAGGGAACTCCTTCAGAGGCCACGGCCAGCACGCGTCGGCCAGGGTGAGGCGTGGAGAGATGCCCGGCCGGGATGGCGGCTTCACAGCAATCGATGTGCGCGGCACCATTCCCCGGTGCTGATGCCTTCACCTATGACGGCCGCTTGCCAGTGCTGGTCGGCGGCGATGGCCTCCGGCACGCAGGAGTGCACCGCGAAGGCGTCACCGAGCCCGGTCATGCGGATGATCTGCAGGATCGGGCCGGTGCCGGCCACCAGGGTGAGCGACCCGCCGCGGGCGCGAAGCTCGTTGCGGCTGCCCACCAGCGCGCCCAGGCCGGCCGAGTCCAGGAAACCGGCGCCGCGCAGGTCCGCGATGATGTGCACGGTGCCGTGACCAGCCAGATCGGTCACCCGGTCGCGGAGTTGCGGGGCGGCGTACGCGTCGATGTCGCCGTCGATCCGCAGCACGGCGCAGTGCCCGCCCGCGGTGATGGATTCCATGTGAAAGAGGTGCACGCCGCCTCCCATGCAAGGTTGGTGATCCTGGCCGTCCCGGTTGGCCACATAGTGTCCTCGGTCCGCCGCTGCCGCTGGTCCCGCCGACCGTGTCTGGTTGCCGGCCGGCCGGGCAGCGCCCCGGGGCCTGTGCCCGCCCGGTGCGACCGGTCAAGGCGCCGATAACCCTGGCCGCGCTGTTCCGGGCCGGATCGTCGTGCCGTGCGGCTGGCCAGATCATCCATCTCGATGAGAAAGCGGCGACGGACTGCGTTGAGTTACATCATGTGGCCGGGCAGGGACGGCGTTGGATCCTCACCGGGCCCGGCGCAGCCAGCAGTCACGCCGCCAAGGGCCAGCCGCCGCCCTCGGCTCGCAACGCTCAGGCGAGCCTGTCCTGGCGGCGTCACGGCGTGCCGGAGCCGTCGGCCCTGCCGTGATACTGCCTTGCTTGCGCACCGCGGGCCCACGGCGGCCGCCCGGGCCTGGCTGGACGGGCGGGTGTAACGCGAGCGGTGGGCCGCGCGCTTTGGAGGGTGAGATGCACGGTTCACCTCCTCACCCGGCCGGCAGCGAGCGCGGCGAGCCGGTGCCGGGCATGATCTCCGGTGGCGCCCCTCCTGCAGGCGCCGCCGGAGACGCCCAGACAGGCCCAGCCTCCGTCGCGGATCAGCAGACAGCACACGTGATGGCTGTCGCGGCATCATCGCGGCCAGCCCCAGTCGGCCAAGCCCGAACCGCCCGCCACCAGCCGCCAGCTTGCGAGGGGATAACCCGGCGGACCGCCGGCCGCGCCTGGCTGCCGGACCTCCCCGTGCACTGGTGAGATCAGGCAGATCGCGCCGTCAGGAGGCGACCGGATGGAAAATCCGGCCATCCAGGCCCCGGGCCGCACCGGCCTCCAGCACCGCGGCCGCCCGTCCGCCGCCTGCCGCCGCCCGCCATGACGGCCGGCCCAAGCGGGGACGATAAGGATGCCGACCTTGACCGGCTCACGCGCCAGTACCCGCAGTGGCGGATGTGGCGCGGCCGCGCAACCGGCGATTACTGGGCCATGCCGCCCCGCGGTCACCCGACCGCGCGCGAGCTGATCAGCGCCAGTGACATCGGTGAACTCGCCCGCCGCCTCGCCCAGGCCGAGGGACGACATGGCCCATGACCTCCGGAGGTGCAGGCCGCACCGTCCGGGACCGGTGCTCCGAGCCGGGCGCCGCTTCGGCGCCGGATGGCTGCCAGGTGCTGGACCTGCCCGGCGGCACGGTCTTGCCGGGGCTGGTCGACGCGCACGTCCACCTGTGCGCCGACGGAACCGCCGGGACCCTGGACCGGATCGGCGAGCCGGGCCAGGACGCCATAGCGGCCGTCATCGAACAGAGCCTGCAGCGCCACCTGGCGGCGGGCGTGACGACCGTCCGCGACCTGGGGACCGCCGTTTCGCCGTGCTCGACTGGCGCTCATCGATCCGGAGCGGCGCCGTGTACCCGGCCGTCGTGGCCGCGGGCCCGCCCATCACCAGCGTAGGCGGCCACTGCGCCAACATGGGCGGCGAAGCCGCCGGCGCCGATCAGCTACGAGCCGCCGTGCGAGAGCGCGCCGAGCGCGGCGTCGACGTCATAAAGATCATGACCAGCGGCGGGTTCGCGACAACCGGCACGCAGATGATGCTCTGCCAGTTCACCCTCGAGGAGGTGCGGGTGGTGGTCGGCGAGGCGCACGCCGCCGGCCTGCCGGTTACCGCGCACGCGCACGGCCTGCCTGCGGTGCACATGGCCCGGCGGCCGGCGTCGATGGTATCGAGCACTGCTCGTTCCTGACGGACAAGGGACCGTCGCAGTCCGAACAGGACCTTGCCCGGCTGGCCGAGGCCGGCACCGCCGTCTGCCCGACACCGGGAATGGCCGGTACCCCGGAGCCGACGCCGAACGCGGCGGCCCTGCTCGCCAAGCTCGGGATGACATTCGAGCAGGTGATGGAGATGAACAAGCGCCGGGTTGGGCAGATGCACGCCGCCGGGGTGCGCGTCGTGGCCGGTTCGGACGGCGGTATCGCCGCCGCCAAGCCGCACGGCCTGCTGCCCGTCTCGGTGGCTTTCCTGGTCGAGGGCGGGGTGAGCACCGTCGCCACGCTGGCGTCGGCGACCGCGCTTGCCGCGGCCGCGTGCGGCCTCGGGGGCAGGAAGGGCCGGCTGCGGGCCGGCTATGACGCCGACCTGCTCGTCGTCGACGGCGACCCGGTCGCCGATATCGGCGCCCTGGCCCGGCCGGCGGCGGTGTTCGCGGGCGGGCGGCGCCCGGCAGGAGCTGCTTGACGGACCAGCCCGGCAGACGTGACGGGCCAGGGGCGGCCGGCCGGCCGCGAGGTTCGGCAGGGCTGATCACGGAAACGCCATGCACCAGGCATGCCGCGACGGTGCCGTAACCGGCGTGCGTGACCGCCGCAGACGCGTGGGGCAGGACCAGGCATGGGAGACCGGGCGGACAGCGACGATGTTCTCCGGGATCACCAGGCCAGGCAGGTTGGTCAGGCTGGCCGTGACAAGCACCCGGCAGGGCTCTGGCTCAGGCGATACAGGCGTCTGGGCGCTGCTGGATGGGCTGAGGCTTGGTGTAACAGTTACCCCGTCCCCGGCGATTCTCCCATATAACCCAAGTTCCTCTACGAGCGGAGGCATCGAGTGTCCCTTGTTTCCAGGCGTGCTAATTTCACCTTCGTTGCCGGTGCGGCGTTGGTTGCTACCAGTGTGACTCTGGCGCTCGGGGCGCCCGGCGCGGCCGCGCGGCCAGTGGCGGCTCCGCCGGGTCACGGTAAGGCCCCGGCTGCGGTGAACGGCGACAACGGCACCGTGAAGATCCACAATTCCTCCACTGCGGTGACTGACCGGCGTGACGAGCCGCATGTTTGCGTCTTTTATCTTGACGCCTTCGGATTTGACCCAAGCCAGTCCGTGTCATGGCAGATCAAGTCGTGGCCGCCAACCGGTGACCGTTCCGTTGTCGATCAGGGCACGCTGACACTAGACAGTGCCGGCGATGGCCGCACCAGCGACCAGGCGCTGCCGAACGGGCATTACAAGCTCTTCTGGACGTTTACCGGTGAGCATGGCGCCGCCAAGCAGAAGGTGTTCTGGGTGTCCTGCCCGACCCCGACCCCGACCCCGACGTCGTCCTCGCCGACGCCGACGCCGACGCCGACGCCGACATGCACCTGCCCCACCCCGACCCCGACCCCGACCCCGACTCCGTCCTCGCCGGGCCCGGCCCCGAGCCCGACGTCCTCCATCGCGCCCGCTCCGGCACCTGTGCCGGTGCCGAGCACCCTGCCCGTGACGGGCTGAGGCACTGGGCGCTCACGACGGGCGGTTCACGCGCGACTGGTTCCTTCGCATCGGCCGGGCCGCGGGCATCAAGCGCGGCCCGGCCGATGATGGCGGTCGCGCTCGAGCCGCCCGGCAGTCCAGGCCCGGCCGCCTGCGGTGGACGGTGGCCGGCGGGGTAGCAGGAGCTGGCGCTGCGGTGCTGGCGGCCGGGCTCAGCGGATGCAGCCACCAGCCTGGACACGAAACAGCCCAGGCGCAGTCGGCTGTCGCCCCGGTCCGCGTCTCCGCGGCAGAACTCGCCAGGCTCCCCCGCGCGACAACGTTCACCCGCATCCCTGCGGCTCCGCTGGATCAGGCCCCGTCCGCCCTGACCGGCGGCCTGGTGGTGCATCCCCTCGAACCCCAGGTCCTGTATGCCGCGCCGGGGAAACAGCCGGTCGCTGTGCTGCCCGCGACCGAACTCGGCGGTCCGACCTGGGTCCCGGTGGTCCAGGCCAGCCCGGGATGGGACCGCGTGCTGCTCCCGAGCCGCCCCAACCGCGCCACCGGGTGGATCTTTACCGGCGGCACTGAGCGCCCGCGGCTGGAGATCCGGCGCAGCTCGTACCTCATCAGGATCCAGATCGGCGCCCGCAAGGTCAGCGTGGACGATGGTGGCAGGTCGCTGGGGACATGGACCGTGGCCGTGGGCGCTGTGGGAACGCCGACACCCGCCGGCCGGACATTCCTGCTCGCGTTGCTGGCGCCTCCCCGCCCCACGTACAGCTCGCTGATCCTGCCGCTCGGACTTCACTCCAATGCGCTTTCCACCTTCGGTGGCGGACCAGGGACAGTCGGCCTGCATGGCTGGCCCGACCCATCAGTATTCGGCCATGCGGTCAGCAATGGCTGCGTGCGAGTACCCGCAGCCGCATTGCACCTGCTGGCCGGTATCCCGCTCGGTACCCTCGTCCTGATCACCCGATAGTAAAGCGGCACCCGGATCGGCCGAGAAGAGCGCAAAACTGCGGCTCTGCCTGCAGAACTATGCCTGCGGGAACTCGTCAGTGGCGCCACTGCTTCCGTGCTCCCCGGGCCCGATTTTGCCTTGGGAGACCACCCGGCGCCCCGCGCCTTCCCCCGCTTGAAGGCCGTCGCTTATCCATCAGGCTTATCCCAGGGACGTGCCTGTGATAACCGCCTTCCCGACTCCGATCGGCCAGGCCACGAGCCTGGTGCCAAGCTGTGGCGGCTGTGGGTTGTTACGCGTTCTCTCGTTATGAACGCGCGGCGTCACCCAGCTTGAAGACGGCCGACACCGCTGTGCCGAACGCGCCGGTAGCCGCGCGCAGATATCCGGCTCTGTGCGGCGCCCGGCACCCGGGGCGGGCGGGCGGTCTGCTTGGAAAGCCACGATGAGGATCCGGTATGTCGCGGGGTATGGCCCCCTGCAATCCGGCCGTCGTCCTGGCGGATGTCGGCCGCCATCCGGGATCGGTAAAGGCGGCACGTGTGAGCAGCGCAGCGTTGACGCCCGGCTGCGCGAGGACGCTGGGCCGATGCGCATCTGCCGACGGGTAGGCAAAGGGCCGCCGACGGCCAACGGCCGACGGCGGCCCTTGCTTTGGTCACCAGATGTCAGGGCGCGCTCGAGAACGAGTAGATGTCCGAGTTGCCGAAGGTTGAGGTAGCCCCGCAAGAGATGGGCGGATTTGGCTTGGGGTTCGGGGTGATCCCCAGTTGCAGGTTCTCGCGGTAGGTATCGACCGCAGGGCAGTCCTGGGCATTGCGGGTATCGTTCCACACCGCGGCGCCGAAGGTGTTGGTGGCGGCTGCGTACACGTAGTCGCCCAGGAACTCGGCGACCAGGGAGTTGGCACTGGAGGCGCGGGCATCACCGGTGGCGCCGCGGTTAAGGGTCGACCACGCCCCTGTCACACCGGAGTTCACGGTTCCCCGCTTGACCACGCCCACCAGGTTTCGCGTGCTGCTCGTATTAGTCTGGTATGGCGTGGTGAAGGCGTTGTACACGACGTAGACCGTGCTGCCGTCGGGTGAGATGGCGGGCGCGGCGTAGAAGCCGCGGTCCCCGGCGGTCTCGATCTGCTGGGGAGTCGTCCAGCTGACGCCCTGATCGCCCGACTCGGTGAAGTAGACGTGGGGTTTCTCGTCGCCGGCCGCCTGGCTGCTGACGAAGCTCATCACCATGTGGTTGGTCGCGCCGGTGCCGGCCGGGGCGCCGTTGGCGATGTCGACGCTGGGTGCCGGGGCCAGATCGCTGCGAGCTCCGGCGACCCCGTCGATGGTGGGCCGGCCCTGGACGGGGTCGAAGATCCCCGGCTGATGCACGGGGCCGACGACCGGCGTCTGAGCCGACCAGGTCCCGCCGCCATTGTGGGATACCGACATCAGCTCGAAGGACTGCCCGCCCGCCGATTGCACGGTTCCGACGCCGAAGACGTACGCATTGCCCAGGCTGTCGGTGCGGATGGTGCAGCCGTCAGGGGGGTTGCGCTGGCCGTTGTTGGCGGCCGCCGAGATCTGGTGCTGCGTCCAGGTGGCGCCGCCGTCACGGGAGACGGCCACCTGGAGTGCGGCCGGGGCGGCGTTGCCCTTCTCCTGGCCCTGGAACATCGCCCAGCAGACGTACACGTTGCCGAAGAACGAGCTGGAGGCGGCGTTGTCGGCCCAGATCTGCGATTTGTCGGAGAAGGTGGTGTTCGACTGCCTGGAGATCACCACAGGCTTCATCCATGAATTCTTGTCGAGGATGCTGGCCCGGGTGGGGTTGTCCATGCGGGAGACGGCGATGGCCTCGAATCCCTTGACGCTGCCGCCCGCCGGGAAGTTCGAACTGAGGTTGGAGTAGTAGAGCCGGTCGCCGTTGCGCCAGCTGAAGCCATCGGGCCCGGGAGCAGGGCCGAACGCGACACCCGGATCGCCGTCTGACTCTAGGCCGCTCTCTTCGTACCAGGGCAGCGTGCCGATCGGGCCTTCGGTCTGCGCGCACGCGGACACCGGGGTGGTGAAGTTGGCCGCGCAGCCGCGCGCGGTGTAGCCCGTGTACGTCGGCTGGGTCCACGACTTGCCCGAATCGAAGGAGAAGTACGCGCCCGAGACACCGACGCCCGGGGTGAAAGGACACGGGCTGGATGGGAACTGGCTGCTGCACGCCTGCTCGTCGATCTCGTCGTTCGAGCCTGCCACCATGATGTTGTTGTTGTGGGCGTCGACAGCAATGGCTGGCTCGTTCTGCTTATTCTGCGAGAACGGGAATGTCGGACTGGCGCTGGTGACGTTCGCCGAGCCGGCCGCAGCGGCCTGGGCCGCCAGCGGGCCGCTGACCATCACCAGGGCCGCCGCTGATCCGAGTACCAGCAGCACATTCAAAGGCTTTCTCACGACGCTCTCCCTTCCGCCGCTATCAGCACCACCCCGGCAAGGATGGTCAGGCTCTCACGCCATCGAACAGTGCTCACGCAGCGCCTCCGGTGTTGCAGGACATAGACCACACGGGTAAAACGCCCGAGGCCGGGCAGCCGTTACGCTCACCAAAGCCGGCCGCACGATGATCCCCGCGCGGTCATGGGCCAGTCCGTCAGCGTCGCAGGGCGCCACCGCCGGCAGGGCATCGAGCGCCGGCGCTGGCGGCGCATGCTGCCGTTCAGGAACGCGGCCTGCACGGATCAGTCCGGGGCGGAAACGGTGATTCCGCTACGGGCAGCCGCTTCAGATGCCAATCTCAAGTTGTGATCGGTGAGGACTTTCCAGCCGTCCTGGCGGCGGCGCAGCAGGGGGATGAGGGCGCATTTACGATCCTCTGGCGGGACGGCAACCCGGCCCTCCTGCGCTACCTCAAGGTGATCGCCCCCGAGTCCGCCGAGGACGTCACGGCGGAGACCTGGGTCACGGTGGTCCGGGGCCTGGATCGCTTCCGCGGGGGCGAGGATGCCTGGCGGGCATGGCTGTTCACCACCGCACGGCGGCGGGTGCTGGACGAAGGCAGGCGCCGGTCACGGCGACCCGAGTCGCCAGCCGCCGAGGTGGGGGAGGGTCACTGGCCTGACGTGGCGGACACGGCCGACCAGGTGCTGGAAAACCTGGCCACCCGGGCGGCGATCGCCGCGGTTGCGTCGCTTCCGCCGCTGCAGGCGGAAGTGATCATGTTGCGGGTGGTGGCCGGGCTGGACACCGAGGCGGTAGCGCAGCTGGTGGGACGGAGCCCGGGTGCGGTGCGGGTGGCTGTCCACCGGGGGCTGCGGCGGCTGGCCCAGATGATGACCGAGGCGGGTGTAACGCGATGAGCGGATGGGACGTTTCTGATGCTGACATGCCTAACACTCCCGGGTCACAGCGAGCCGACGTGCCGGAACTGCCGGACGGGGCGCTAGACGCGCTGCTCACAGGTGACCTGGTCACGGACGAAGCGTGTGCCGGGCTGCAGCCGGCAGCCGCGCTTCTCGCGGCGCTCAACGCGGCGCCGCAGGATGGCGAACTGGTCGGGCACGCGCGGGTCCTGGCCGAATTCCGCCATCGGGGCGGCATGCCAGTCCATGCCCGTCGATCCGCACGCCGGAGGTCCCGCTTGCTCACCGTGCTTCTTACCGCCAAGGCCGCCGCCGCGGCCGCCGCTGCAGCCGTTGCCCTGGGCGGCGTCGCCGCAGCCGCCTACACCAGTACCCTGCCCGCGCCCGCCCAGCAGTTCGCGCACAGCGTGATCGGCGCGCCGTCGCCGCAGTCCAGCCACCGTCCTGGCACCCCGCAGGCCACCCCGGCCCGCACGAATGCCGTCGGCCCGGACGCCACCGGCCCGGCTGGGTTCGGGCTGTGCACCGCCTACGCCCACGCGAAGGTGCATGGCACGGCATCCCAGAAGGCGATGGCGTTCCGCAACCTGGCGGCGGTAGCCGGCGGCGCGGCCAAGATCGCCGCCTACTGCGCAGCGGTGCCCCACCCGGGCAGCTCGCAGTCCAGCCAGTCGGCCTCGGCCCCGGCCCACCCGGCTGGCCGGCCCTCCCCACACCCCACCGGGAAGCCATCGTCGCGGCCCACTCCACATCCGACCGGCCGGCCCTCCTCCGCGCCCACCCCTCATCCGACCGGCCCGCCCTCCTCCGCGCCCACCACGCACTAGACCCAGCCGGTTAGCCGCCCCCCCGGGATCTGCCTCGCGCCGGACGCGGCGCGGCGGCACGGCGCGGCGGGCTGCTCATCCCACCTCCAAGCAGCCCGCCGCGCCATCGCGGAACTCGCTGGCTTTCAGGAACTGTCCCCACTCGTCGTCCAGCAAGGTGCCATTGGTCTGGATGGTGTTCAGGATCCGCTGCCCCGGCCGCGTACTGGCGCTGCAGGTCGATGGCGCGGCGGAAGAAATCCAGCCCCATCATCGTCGGCTCACCGCCCTGCCAGGCGACGACCACCTCCGGCGCCCGCGCGTGGGCCTCCAGCAGCTGGCGCAGGTAGGTCTCCTGCAGATCGGCGGCCATCCGGAACCGGGACCCCGGATACAGCATCTCCTTGGACAGGAAAAAGCAGTACTCACATTCAAGGTTGCAGACAGCGCCCGTCGGCTTGGCCATCACGTGAAACGCCGGCGGAGCCCCCGGCACGGTCAGCACCGGGTCGGCGGTCTCAGCGGACAGGCCAGGTACCTGGCCGGCGGCGCCCGGGCTTGCTGCCATCACGGGCCGAACGCCACTGTGAAGTCGTCGTGCATGCTCACCACCGTCCAGCCGCGTTCCTTCGCCTCGGCCAGTGCCTTCTCCGCGCCGGTGTCGTAGGCGAACTCGCGGCTGGCGTCGTCGTGGCGGATCAGCAGGCCGAACCGGGCCGTCTCGAGCATCGGCACGTCGCCGTCGGCGTTGCCGCCGGCCAGGAGCGGCTTGCGCCCGGTCCGCATCCAGATGTGCTCCGGCTTGCCGGTGCCGTCGTCGATCGGCTGCTCGACGTCCTTGGTGCGGTAGAGCTCGCCGCCGCGGTACTGAACCGTCGTGGCCGAGCCGATCACGCACTCGCGGGGGATGCCGTACATCTGCTCCGAGACGGGCCGCATGAAGTCGCGTCCGCCTCCGGAGCAGATGAAGACGAGGAACTCGCGCGCGGCGAGCAGGTCGAGCAGCTCGCGCATCGGCTGGTAGCCGACCTTGGTGTACGGCAGGTTTAGCGTCGGGTGAGTCGCCGTGGCGAAGAATTCCCGCACGGCCTGCTCGAAGGCCCCGACTGTGAATCCTTCGTACGCCTCACCGACGCCCTTGACCAGCTCCGGCACGTGGTCGAGCAGGCTCGTGAGCCAGGCCTGGTCGTTCTCTGCGACCGCCTTGTACGGCTGCTCCCGTGCCCTGGCCGGGTCGGCCGCGACCATCTGCTTCCAGCGGCGGAAGATGAAGTCGGCCTGAACGTACTGGGGCTTCAGGGCTTAGGCCGGGGTTCACTGGCGGGAGCCGTACCGCCGGGCCAGTACCCGCGCGGCCTCCCGGAACGGCACCACCAGGTACACCGCGAGGCCGAAGTACAGCGCCACCGCCGCTGCCGGAAAGGCGAGCCCGATGAGGATCGCGATCACGTACCCGGTGACGGCGGGCAGGAATTTCCGCTGGGTGCTGTGCAGCTCCTCGCCCTCTTTCGCCGGTGAGTACAGGTGCGCGTATCGCGCGTACGCGTCCAAGGCGGACCCCAGCAGGCGGATGGCCAGCAGGGTGAGCCCGTACATAGTGACATACACCCGTTCGCCGCCGGTCTCATGCAGGGCGTCCGCGACGAGCTTCGTCGGGAAGGGCAGGAAGGCCACCACGAGCAGGACGAGCAGGTTGAGCCGCAGGAAGAGCGAATCGGCCCTGGCGAGCTGGTCGGTCAGGGCGGTGTGCAGGAGCCACGCGCCGCCGATGGTCAGGAAGCTGATGACGTAGGCCAGGTAGGCGGGCCAGGCATGGAGCACCTGCTCCAGTGGCGTGCCGGGCGGGCGGAGGGCGAGGTCCAGGACGAGCAGTGTGATGGCGAAGCCGAACACGCCGTCGCTGAATCCTTCCATCCGGTCCTTGCCAAGAACCCGGCGTCTGCTCGGGGAGTCTTCGTCAGCTGGCATGGCACTGCCTCCTTCGTGTCCTCGCTAGGGCGTTCTGGCCGGCCCTGCCTGGCGGCCGGATCCCGGACGCTCAGGTGCCGTCGGCGCCGGGATGCCGCGGGTATGCCTGCGTTCCCTGCACCGGCACGTTCTCCGGGGCCTTGCCCTATGTCACATGTCGGGTTCGGCGGTGAGCCGTCCTGAGGCGACAGTGTCGACGAGGGATTGGTGGTCGCGTTCGTTCTGGTTGGCGTAGGCGGCCGCAAACTGGGTGATGGCCTGGTCGAAGACGTCGGCGCTGCCGAGGTAGGCGGCGATGGCGATCCGGTCCCCCGAGCGGGCGTGCGCGCGGGCCAGCGTCCACCCGCACAGCTCCCCGTAGGCGCGCATGCCGCGCGGTACCAGGGCCTCGATGTCGATGGAGTATTTCCAGTCCCGCAGCTGGCGAACGTAGAAGTCGCGCTGCTGCCCGTCCAGCCCGGCCTCGGCCCGCTGCCAGCCCAGGAAGATATCGCTGGATGCCTGCATCAGCCGCTGCCCAGCGACCACCCGCTGGCCCATGCTGGCGTACTTGCTGGCCCCCACAAACCGGCTGAGCACCGACGCCTCGGCCTCTTTGACCTGCAGGAACAGCGGATCAGACTCGTCGCGGCCGAGCATCAAGATGATCCAGCAGCGGGTGCCCACGCTGCCCACGCCGACGACCTTGCGGGCCATGTCGGCGTACTCGTACTGCTCCAGCAGAAACCGCCGGTCGGTTTCCAGCGTCCGCCGGTACCCGGCGATCAGATCCTGGATCTGCGCCGCGAAGGCCTCCTGGTCCGTATGCGCGGGCAGCAGGTCCGCGACCGGGACCAGCAGCGGCGGGTCGGCGATGATCCGCGGCCGGCCGTCCACCAGGTGGGTCAGCTTGGCTACTTCCTGCATGCTGTCCCGGGTCCGGGCCTTGGCCATGCCCGTATCCACCATCTTGCGCTGCCGCGCTTTCATCTGCGCGTCGAACTGCGCCCGCAGCTGGTCCACGTCCGCGTGCGCGTACCAGACCTCCAGGTTGGTCATCTTTGCGAAGTCGCGCATCGCCTGCCGGTACCGGGCTACCGCGGCCATGACGATGCCGCGGCGGTCCTTGCTGCCAAACCCGTTCCCGCGGGCCGCGACCTCCAGGCTGGCGGCCAGCCGCTTGACGTCCCATTCCCATGGGCCGGGCGTCGTCTCATCGAAGTCGTTGACGTCGAAGACCAGCCGCCGCTCGGCCGAGCCGAAGATCCCAAAGTTCGACAGGTGCGCGTCCCCGCACGCCTGCACCGCCAGCCCCGACACCGAGGTCGTGGCCAGGTCGGCGGCCATCGGCAGCGCCGCGCCGCGGTAGAAGGTGAACGGGGAGACCATCATCCGGCCGCGCCGGATGGGGACCAGTTCCGGCACCCGCGATTTCGCCTGCTCTTCCAGCAGGCTGATCGGGTCGGGCCGGCCCGGCGGCGGGTCGAAGACCGCATGGCTGTCACGCGGCAACGCAGCCCGCGCCTCCTTACCCCGCGCGGCCCGCTCCGCCGGGGTCATCCGCTCCAGGCCCGACTCCAGCTGATACCGCTTCATTCCCTGCGGCGGAGCCCCGCGCGTCATAACACTCATCACCGTCTCCTTACTCGTGCCAGTCTGTCATTCCGGCCGTCATAACTCTCGCCAGGCAACACCGCCGCAGCCCAGAACTGGCGTCCGCGGGCAGCCGTCGCCCGGGCAACCGGCGCGCCGGGCACCAAGTGCACGGCATAGCCCGCGACACCCGCGACACCCGGACCTGCCCGTTCCCCTGCCGATGAGCGCCGGGACAATGACCGCCGCGGCCAGGCGACGGCTGCGTGAGCGACGTACCCGGCCGCCCCTGCGGGCGTGGCAATCGGGCTGCATTCTTCCCCGGGTCCCGGTGAACGGCAGCGGGCTCCCGGGATGCCCATTCAGCGGCGCGAACCCGCACCTGAGCCCAGGTTCCCGGGGTCGGCCGGACATGCCCAGCCCTGGAGGACAGCATGGCTACCAGACCGACCGCTCATGCATCGCGCCGCCGCGGGCGATCAAGTAGACCAGCACGCCGATCAGCGGGATGAACAACACGAACAAGAACCAGAAAGCCTTGGCCCAGCCGGACAGGTCAGGGCTGCGGAAGATGCTCCCGGAGGTGGGAATCGAGCCGGCGCACTTGTCGCAGCAGCTTGCGGTGCTGCGACGCGCCAACCTGGTCACGGCCCGCAAGGAAGGCTCCAGCGTCCGTTACGCGCTGACCAGCCCGCATGTGGCCGAGCTGCTGGCGGTGGCCCGGGTGATCCTCACCGGGGTGCTGTCGGGCAGGCCGAGCTGCTCGACGACCTGCGCGCCTCCACGGGGTAACCGCGCCGGGAGGCCTGTGCCGGGCGGGGGCAGCTCCCGTGCGCCGACGTCAGGAGGTGTGGCGGGCTGCCTCCGGACGGCGGGTCATTGTGGTATCTGACCTGTACCGCGGCTCGCCGGCTCGGGACCTTCGTCCCTGGGCCCGCCGGGCTCCTGTCGGCCATCATGAAGAGCCGGCCACGGGGCCTTGCGCACACGTACCAGGTCATGGAGGGCTGTGTGGCAGGAGACGAGCAGATCCGGGCTCAGGTCATGAGGTCCCGGGAGATACTGGAGCTCACCGGGGCTGAGTCCTGGCGGCTGCTGCGCAGCGTGTCGCTGGGCCGGATCGTGTTCTCCTGGCACGCGATGCCCGCGATCCGCCCGGTCAATCACCTGGTCGAGGATGAGACGATCATCGTCCGGTCCCACCTGGGATCGGCGATCGTGTCGCACGCCTCAGCCGATGACAGTGTAGTGGTCTGTTATGAGGCCGACGAGCTGGATCCGGTCCGGCACACCGGCTGGAGCGTGATCGCGACCGGGACGGCCCGGCTGGTCCGCGACCCCGCAGCGATCAGCCGCTACGAGCAGCTGCTCGAGCCGTGGGCAGCGGGCCAGATGGACCACGTCATCGCGGTCAAGCCGCAGATCATCACGGGGATCCGCCTGGTCAGCTAGTGCCACTGACGACCTGTCACGCTCACCGGGACGACCGAGCACCTTCCGGATGCCGGGCGAGCGCCCTGCTGGCATCGCCGATTACTCGCGCTTGAGCGGGATCGCCAGGGATGGCACGACGAAGGACGCGAGAAAGATCGGCAGAAACCTCTTTTCGCCGCATCGGAAGGCGACGACCTGGCCCTCGGCCGCGTCGAAGGCCGCAGTCCGGCTCGAGTATCGGCCGTAGCGGAGCTGCAGGGTGTGACGTCCGGGTTCGACTGGCGTCTCGATGGTCTCGTGCGCGCCGATCGACGCGACGTCCGTGCCGTCGACCAGGACGTCGAACTTGCCACGACGGATCTGCACGCCGATGAGGTGTCGCGTCAGCTTGACCGTTGCCGGCATCTTGAGGCTCCTTCGCTGGGTTTCGTCTGCTGCTACAAGGTGAAGGCTCAGCTCCGCGTACCGGTGATGAGTCGTTCCCGGTCGAACATCGCGGCCACTGCCCGCCATCCGAGGGCATCGACGATCAGCAGCGCGCCGGCAAGCCCGAGCGCCAGTCCGAGAGTCGGCACGATTACGTTGAAGGACATCAGCGCGACGATGACGAGCGGGGGAAGGCTGGCGAGCACGCCGAGCTGCTGGGCGGCTCGCACGTCGGCCGACCGCGCGGAGATGGCGATGCCGGCCCAGATCGACCAGCCGGCGAGCAACGGCGTGAAGAGAAGCTGGACCAGCAGGTGGGAGCCCTCGAACACGGCCGAGGCGGCGCCGGGCTGAGCGAAGATCGCCGCGACGCCGAGGAAGATGCCGAAGACCAGATAGGCGATACCGAGGGTGGGGACGAGCACCGCCAGGGCCTTGCCGACGAGGAACTCCTCGCGGCGGATGGGGGTGATGAGAACCGGCTCGAGGGTGCCTTGCTCGCGTTCGCCGACGACGCAGTACGCGGCGAGGACTGATGGCACCATCGCCGGGATCATGAGCATGTACAGCAGCGACAGCCCGATATGCGCATCGAGCTTAGCGCTGCTGGCCGAGGCGTTGACAAGCAAGAGCTGAATCGTCGGCAGGATCACGAACAGGAGCGGAAAGAACGCCATGGTGGCGATGACGAACCGGTTGCGCCGGTAGTCCCGCAGCTCCTTGCGGAAGATCGCGCCGGCCCGGCCCCAGCTGAAGCTCATCGCCGCTTCGCCTCCACGTCTTCGTCGACGAGCTTGAGGTAGACGTCCTCGAGCGAGTGGCGGGACTCGGCGATCGAGAGAATGTCCGCTCCCGCATTCACCAGTGCACGGGCAACGGCAGGGGCAGCGGCGGCGGGGTCTGAGACGGCCAGCCGATACGGGCCGGACGGTTCTTGCGCCCAGCCCTCGACGTCAGGCAGCCCGTTGAACACCCGGCCGGGGTCACCGAGCGCCGCCCCGACGCGCACCTCCAAGCTGCGGGTGAACAGCTGCTCGCGGAGCTCGGCGGGCCGGCCGACGAGGCGCAAGGTCGTGTTCAGGATCGCCACCCGATCGCAGAGCCGCTCGGCCTCCTCCAGGCGGTGAGTGGTGAGGAAGATCGTCACGCCCCGCTCCCGCAAGAAGGCGATGAGGTCATGGACCTCACGCGCCGCCACCGGGTCGAGCCCGGAGGTGGGTTCGTCGAGGAAGAGCACCGCCGGGTCATTGAGCAGCGCCCGGGCGAGTGCCACCCGCTGGCGGAGACCCTTGGACAGGGAACCGCACAGGTCATTTGCGCGGCCGGTCAGGTTGACCGCCTGCAGCGCCCGGTCGATGCGGTCCCGGGCACCGGCCAGCTGGTAGAGCCCGGCGAAGCATCGGAGGTTCTCGGCGACCGTCAGACGGAGATACAACCCGGGAGACTCGGGCATGACCGAGATCCGGGCACGGATCGCCGGCCCGTTCTCGGCACTCAAGGGAATACCGGCGATCCTCGCCGCGCCCGACGTCGGCGCGATAAGCGTGCCGAGAGTTCGCACGGTCGTCGTCTTCCCGGCTCCGTTCGGCCCGAGAAAGCCGAAGACCTCGCCGTAGCCGACCTCGAACGACACGTCGTCGAACGCGACGCGGTCCCCGAAGCGCTTGCCGAGGTGCTCGGCCACCAGAGCGGCCTCGCTCCTCGAGCCGTCAAAGGCGGCTGTCCCTCCGCTCGCGCCGAAGGTGCGAGCGGAGGGAGCGGGCAGAGGAGACCGCCGCCCGTTGACGTCTTGCCCGGGCGTCATCGCAGCCTGAAGGTCGACGGCGCGCTGGGGATGGATCACCGGCGTGGCCACGCCAAGGCCTCCTCTTCTCCGCGACTGCGGTCGCTGGGGGCGGGCGACGACCGGCCTGAAACTCCACTTCTCGATGATAGCAGGGTTTTGAACGAGCGTGCTAACTTCTAACCATGAGTCCAGGCAGCGCCGCGCCGCGCACCGAACCGACCTTTACGGAGACCGCCCGGCGCGCCCAGATGGTCCAGGCGGCGATCGACACCATCGCTGAGGTTGGCTTCGCGCGAGCATCCCTTGCTCGCATCAGTGAACGCATCGGGATCAGCAAGGGTCTGATCGGTTACCACTTCGCCGGCAAGGACGAGCTCATCAGGGAAGCGGTGTCCGAGATCATCGAGCAGGGGAAGGCCTACATGATCCCTCGCATCCTCGCCGAGCGGTCCGGCCCCGGCATGTTGCGCGCGTACATCCAGTCGAATCTCGGTTTCATGCGAGAGCACCGCAACTACATGGTGGCCATCTCAGAGATCGCACGGAACGGCCTCACTGCCGACGGCAAGCAGCGGTTCTACGGTGAGGCTGACATGGATGGATTCGCGCGTGAGCTTGAGGACGCGCTCTCGAGCTTTCAGGCAGGCGGTGAGCTCCGACCCGACTTCGACCCTCACTTCATGGCGATAGCCATCCGTGCCGCGATCGACGCAGCGGCGCGCCGACTGGCCCAAGATCCCGACTTCGACATCGGCAACTACGCGAAGGAGATCGCCAGCATCTTCGACTTGGCGACCCGGGTTGAGACCTGAGATGGCCCGCCGGGAAGAGACATTCCCACGCCGGAAAAGGCCCGGCACGCTGCCCGCCCAGGCCAGATACCTGCACCAGCGCACCGGCGGAATGATCGGCGGCCTGACCCACCTGATCCGCGGCGCGGCGATCCGCGCGATTCTGGGCGGCCAGGAAGCGATCAACCCCGCCCGGCTGGCCCTGTTCAGCGACTGGGCCGAGACACTGCCGCCACGGCCGCTGCCACGCACCGTCACCCCCGTCCCCGGCGAGTACTACCTCGACTACATCTTCCGGCTCGCTGACGCCAACCACCTGGAATTCCTGGAGCTCACGGAGGCCCTGGACGACCCCGCCGCGGTCATCCTCGACCCCGGCCGACAGAAACAGCATCAGCAGGAACGTCTGGCGGCCGCGGCCAGCCAGCCGCTGGGCCGGATCGCCCGGCTCCACTGGGACGACCCCGGCGATTACCTGCGCGACCCAGAGGGATTCCGCCAGCTGCTGCGCCCGGCCTGCCGCCGCTGCACGGCCCGCCGTGGCATCGCCGGGCCGGTCGCCTGCCGCCTGCCTCCGCACCTGACCGTCTGCCGCCGCCACCGGCTCTGGATCGGCCCCTCCGCCCGCACCCCACGCCGGCCGCTCGACGTCAGCCCGCTCCCTGAGATCCTCCACGCCAGCGTCGCCACCTCGCCCAGCTCACCGCCACCAGTGGCAGGAAGTCGACGCCGCCATCAGCGACGCCGCGCGCACCATCCACAGCGCCCTCCGCGCCGGCGCCTGGACCCAGGGCCAGCGGCAGCGCCTGCGCCAGCTCGACCCCGGCACCTGGCCACAGGCCGCGCCCAGGGCCGGTCCCGGCCGGCAAGACAACCTCTCCGGCGAACTCGTCATCGAGATCGCGATCTACCCGGACACCGTCCGGCTCGCCGCGCACAACCTCCAGGTGCACGACACCAGCTACCGCGAGGCATCCTGAAGCGTCAAGGCCGGCGGTTCGCGCCAGTAACACCGCGCGGCCCTGATACCGGACAGCAGGACGCCTGCCGACCGGCCGGCGTCAGATGCCAAGCTGGTGGTGTGACACCAGTTCGCGCGGTGTTGCTGGACTTCTACTGCACGCTGGTCGACCTCAGTGACCCGGTGAGATCACGCGAGTTCGACGACTTCGCCCGGCGGCTAGGTCTGCCGCTCGGTCCCGGCGAGCTCCACCGCCGCTACGCCGAGATGATCAGCAGTGAGTCGGCGGAGGATGCCGCCTCTGGCTTCGTGCCATACCGGAAGTCGTGGCTGTCGGCGGGCCGCCGGCTGCTCGCGCCGTTCGGCCGCGAATCGGCGGCGGAGCAGTTCGCCGACGCGTACGCAGAGATGCACGCGACGGCGGTGATCTTCCCGGAGGTGCGGGACGCATTGCGGGCGCTGGCCCGCGACTTCCGGATGGGAGTGGTCGCCAACGCGGATCACGACTACCTGATGCGATGCCTGGACCACAACGGCTTGCGCTTCGACCTCCTTGTGGACTCCGAAACCGCCTGCTGTTACAAGCCGGAACCCCGGATCTTCCAGCGAGCGTGCGACGCCCTTTCGGTGCCCGTGGGCGAGGCGGTGATGGTCGGAGATACCCCGGAAACGGACGTTCGAGGGGCCCATCGGGCAGGTCTTCGGGCGGTGTGGCTGAACCGCGACCATCGAGATTGGCCCAGCAACCTGGTCCGTCCCGATGCGGTTATCGAAGAATTGGGGCAACTTCTTCGCTCCTTGCGGCAGCTAACTTAGACCTGGCGGGCGCTGTAGCTTAATGCGGGCGGCCGGGGGCGTAGGCGCCCAGGCCGTCGGCCAGCAGGTCGAGCGCTGCGGTCACAGTGTCCTGGCCGGGTTGTGCGCTGCTGGTGCTGGCCTCGAAGGGGGCGCGTAGCACGGCGATCATGGCGACGGCGGCCACGAAGGGTTCGACCGATCCGGCTGCCGCGCCGGTTTCTTCTGCCAGCAGGCTGGCCAGCGCGGTCTCGTAGCGGCCGAACATCAGCCGCTGGTGGGCTTGCAGGGCTGGGCTGCTGGCGATGAGTTGGCGGAACCGCCCGGTGGGCTGGGCAGGCCGCCGGCCGGCAGCCCACTCGGCGCGGCCGGCCATGAAGGTCCCGTCCGCGGACAGCGCCGACTGCCCGGCCGGGCGGTGGCGGACGGCGGCCAGCAACTCGGCCAGGATGTCGCCGGCCTCGTCGAAGAACATCTCTGCCTTGACGGGGAAATAGTTGTAGACCGTCTTCTCCGCCACGCCTGCCGCGGCGGCGATCTCCGCCACGCTCACCTCGTCAAAGCCCCGCTCGGCGAACAACTGCATCGCGGTGTGCGCGATCGCGGCGCGGGTCTGGCGCCGCTTGCGCTCCCGCAGCCCTTCCTCACCGTCCACCACGCACCCCTTTCTTACAGCCGCCGTAAGTTTACGGTGCCTGCAGGTCGCGCGTGGGACGTGGTGGGATACCCGGCAGCACACCAGATATCCCCTAAGGAGGTATGAGATGACGGCTACCGCCGATCCCGCGCCGCATCGCACCCGCGGCTGGGCCGCGGCCGGGCTGGCCCTGTTGCTGCTCCTCGCGCTGTTCTACGTCTTCGGCGCGGCCTCGGACCTGGCCGCCGTGGCCAGCGGCAATCTGCCGCCGGACCACCGGGGCACCTTCGCCAGCCTGACCGGCGGCTCCTTCGGCCACGCCGCGGCCGCCGCGCCCGGGGTCACCAGCTACATCCTCGTGCTCGAGCGCGGGTATGCCCTGCACGAGCTGACCTTCGCCCTGCTGTTCATCGTGATCCTGATATTCCCGTTCCGCCGTCGGCAGCGCTGGGCCTGGTGGGCCGCCTGGCTTCCGGTGATCGCTAACCTTGGCTATACCTTCACTTTCGGCGCGCATGACCAGGCCATCCTGACCCGCAGCCTGGTCGCCGACATTGCCCTGCCGGCCCTGCTGCTGGCCCACATCCCCGCGTTCTTCCGCTCGCGTCCGGCCCCGCCAGATCGCTAGCTTTCCGGGCGTGTGGTGCCGGGCAGGCCGGCGAGCCGGGCCAGTGCGGCGAAGCCGTCGTCGGTGCCGGGCCAATGCGCGCGGACGGCGCTGACGCCCGCGCGGCGCGCGACCGAGCGCAGGACGGCGATGACGATGATGGCGTCGTCGGCGTAGCCGAGCACGGGGATGAAGTCAGGGATCAGGTCGATCGGCGAGGCAAGGTAGACCAGCAGCGCGCCGAGCCGGATCCGGACTCCGCGGGGCAGGTTCGGGTCGGCGGCCAGGCGGCGGATCAGGCGCAGCACGTCGGGCAGCAGCCGCAGCGCCTCGGTCAGCAGCGCACCGCGCGGGCGGGCTAGCACCAGCGCCACCACGAGCGCGACCCAGGCCAGCAGCAGCGCCGCGCCGGCGCCGATCAGCAGGTCGAGCCAGAACGACCCGGTCACGGCCCCTCCACCGCCCGCAGCCGCGGCTGGCCGCGTCCGATGGCCGGGGCCGGCCCGGATGTCTCGGCGTCAAGCGCGGCGTTCTCGAACGCGGCCAGCGCGGTCGCCGCCGCGGCGACCGCGGTGCGGGCGGCGTCGCCGGCGGCGGCATGGAAGTAGTCGCGGGCTTCGATCTTGGCCAGCCAGGCCTGGAAGCGGTGCAGGTCGGCCTCGGACTCCTCGACCTCGGCGTAGGTGAGGCGGCCGCGGGCCTGCTCGCCGGCCAGTTCGCGGTGCAGGTCGGGCAGCCGGTCGAGGACTTCGGCGTATTCGGCGTCGCGGGCGGCGTTGAGCTCGGTGATCACCGCCTGTTCCTCGGCGGGGTCGGTGAACGCCATCGGCAGCACCCGCGCGGTGCCGCCGCCCTGGCGTACCCGGCCGGCCAGGCGCCGCATGTCGCGGGTGACATCGGCGGTGGCGGGCAGCAGGCACACCGACTGCTGCAGGTACAGCGCCCCCAGCGACCGCAGTTTGCGCCACACCTGCACCCGCAGGCTGGCCGCCGCGCCGGCGGTGGACACGCTCACCACCAGCCAGGTCATCGCGGTTGTTTCATCCGTCACATCACTATGTTACGTCCGTAACGAGCACCTCGGGTACGGGCCCGGCAGCTTCTGCCAGACTGTGGACCGTGGTCCCTGCGGATGACCCGGTACGGGGTGCCCTGCTGCGCCGGGGCTTTGCGCTGGAGTACGTGACGCTGGGCTGGAACGTGGCCGGGATCGTGATCCTGGCTATCGCGGCGGTCTCGGCCCGTTCGGTGGCGCTGGCCGGGTTCGGCCTGGATTCGCTGATCGAGATCGGGGCGTCGACGGTGGTGATCTGGGAGCTGGCGGGCACCGGCGAGGAGCGCCAGCGCCGCGGCCTGCGGCTGATCGGGTTTGCGTTCGCGGCCTTGGCGGTCTACCTGCTGGTGCAGTCCACGGTGGTGCTGGCTGCTGGCTATCACCCGCGGCATTCGGTGCCCGGGATCATCTGGACGGCCGTGACGGCCGCAGCGATGTTCGCGCTGGCGGCCGGTAAGGCGCGCACCGGGCGGGCGCTGGATAACCCGGTGCTGCGGACCGAGGGCCGGGTCACGATGATCGACGGGATCCTGGCCGTCGCAGTGCTGCTGAGCCTGGTGCTGAATGCCGCGCTCGGCTGGTGGTGGGCCGATCCCGCCGCCGGGTACGTGCTGGTGTACTACGCGGCCCGCGAGGTACGGGAGATCTTCTCGGCAAGTCACTGACGGAGACACCCGCCGGGCATCCTGGCGGGACCGGGCGGCCACATCAGCGCGTGGCGTGCCGGCTCCAGGTTGCTCCGGCGACGGCGCGCTGGCGCTGGATGATGGAGTGGTGGAAGCCGAGGGCCTCGGCGGCGACCGGCGCCGTGACGTGCAGGACGAGTTCGCGCAGCGCGGCGGCACGTCCGGCGCGCATCAGGGAGCCGGCAGGTCAGCACGAGCCAGGCCGCGACCGCCTCACACCGCACCCAGCAGGTAGGCGAGCAGGATCACCGCGAATACGTACAGCAGGTACAGGTTCACGTCCCCGGACTGCACCGGGCGGACCGCGTCGGCCAGCCACTCGACCGCGCGGATCACCGGCCGGTACAGGTACCGCTCGAAGAGGGGTGTCACCTGCACCTCGTAGTGCACCGGGCCGGACCGTCCCGCCGGGTCGTCGTCGCTGGCCCGGCGGACGGATACCAGCGGCCGGTACAGCGCGTCGAAGGTGACCCGGGTGGGCGCGGAGAACGTCATGGCCGAGTACTGCATCCGCGGCTTGAAGCTGACCATGCCGCCGTCCCACACCGGCACCGATACGCTCGCCGCTCGCGGCCGTCCGGCCAGGTAGATCAGCGCGGGCACGGCGCACGCCGCGACGAGGAACACGGCCAGGTAGGTCGGGGAGAACGCGGAGAAGTCCGCGTGCGCGGGCAGGATGGTGAGCTTGCCCGGCAGCAGCAGCGGGCCGAGCGTGACGCCGGTCACCGTCCGGGCCGTCCGGGACAACGCGGCGAGCATGACCGGGGCGCCGACCGCCAGCGCGGCGCAGGCGACGGCCAGCAGGCCCGGGCCGGCCAGCGGCTGGCCGGTTTCCCGGGCCGCCGCGGCCTGCCTGGTCCTGGGCATGCCCAAGTACGGGATGCCGAAGCCGCGGACGAACGCGTAGATCGCCAGCCCGCCGGTGAGCCCGAGCGTCGCGGCGGCGAGCACGATGAGGATGCCGAACAGATCACTGCCGGTCCGGAAACCCTGGAACAGCCCCTGGAAGATCAGCCACTCGCTGACGAACCCGTTCAGCGGCGGCAGCGCGGCGATACCCAGCGTGCCCGTGAACGCGATCACCGCGCTGCGCGGCAGCCGGTGCACCTGGCCGCCGAGCCGGTCCATGTCCCTGGTCCCGGTCGCGTGCTCGACCACCCCGGCCTCGAGGAACAGCAGCGTCTTGTAGCAGCCGTGGTTGGCGACGTGGTACAGTCCGGCGAGGAGCAGGAACGCGGACAGCGCGGGCTGGCGGTAGGCGTGGAAGATCATGGCCGCGCCGAACGCCGTCACGATGATCCCGGTGTTCTCGATCGTGGAGTAGGCCAGGAACCGCTTGATGTCGCGTTCCCGCATCGCGTACAGGATGCCGATGGCGGCGGTCAGCGCCCCGGTGCCCATCGTGACCAGGCCGGGCCAGGCGCCGGCCACCGGGTCCAGCCGGAACGCGAACAGCGCGATCCCGTAGACGCCGAGCTTGACCACCACGCCGGACAGGAACCCGGACCCGTCGGCGGGCGCGACCGGATGCGCCTCGGGCAGCCACACGTGCAACGGGACGAGCCCGGCCTTGAACCCGAACCCGGCCAGGGCGAGCAGGAAGGCCGCGGCCAGCCAGCCGCCGCCGGCCAGGTGCGCCCTGGCCGCGATCGCGTCCAGGCTAGTGGCGTGCGTCTTCGAGGAAAGGATCACGAACGCGGCCACGACCAGCAGGAAGCCGATCTCGGACAGGGCCAGGAACCAGAATGCGCCCCGGGCCGAGGCGTCGCTGCGCGGGTGGCGCAGGATCAGCAGGTAGCACGCCAGGCTCATGGTCTCCCAGGCGACCAGGAACGTCACTATGCCCCCGGCGGCCAGCACGGCCAGGCAGGCGAGCAGGGCCAGGTTGTAAGCGGCCAGGTAGATCGCGGTGCCGCGGCCGGGCTCGTGGTAGCGGGGCGCGTACCAGGCGATCGCCACCGCGACCAGTCCGAGCAGGGCGACGAACACCCCGGCCAGGCTGGTGGCCTGCAACTGCAGGGGTCCGCCGACAATCGTCGGCCCGCCGCCGGGGGTAACCAGCCCGGTGTTGCCGTAGACCATCGACCAGCCGCCCCCGGCGGCTGCGGCGGCGCCGCCGAGGGCCGATAGGACGCAGCAGGCCCAGAGCCCGGGCCGCCGGGATCCGGCCAGCAGCCCGGCCAGGGCGGCGGCGAGCCACGCGCCGCCCGCGCCGTAGAGCAGATCGAGCGGGTTCACCGGCCGTCTCCGTCCTCGTCGGCGATGAACGTCAGGCCCGGCGTCTTCGCGACCAGGCGACCGACGGCCACGCCGAGCCCCTGGAGCAGGGCCAGCGGGCTCGGCGGGCAGCCGGGGATCCACACGTCCACCGGGAGGACCGCGTCGACTTCGCCGTGCACGAACGGGTCGGCCTGGTAGACGCCGCCGAGCGCGCACGCGCCAGTGGCGACCACTACCTTCGGCCCGGGCATCGCCTCGTAAGTCTTGCGCACCGCGACCTCGAAGGCGCGCACCATCGGCCCGGTGACCAGCAGTACGTCCGCGTGCCTGGGCGCCGGGGTAAAGAAGAAGCCGAGGCGGTGCAGGTCGTAGTGCGGTGCGGTGAGCAGCCGGATTTCCTGCTCGCATACCGCGCACGAGCCGGTGTCCAGGGTCCGGATGTGCAGGCTCCGGCCGAACTGGGCCGTGATCTGCTTCCGTAGCTCTTCAGCGGTCGCCGCCTCGTCCTGGCCCGGCTTCATCGCTCGTCCCCGAGGATCGGGATCAGCTTGATCAGCGCCGGCCGGGCGGTCGCGGCGAGCTCGAATTCTCCGCTCGGCATGACCGCGTGTGGCGCCACCAGGGCGCACCGGCCGCAGGCGGTGCAGGCACCGGCGTCGAAGACCAGGGTGTCGGCCGTCCGGCTCAGCGCGGGGCCGGGGCAGGCCGCGATCATGCGGTCCACGGTCTCCCGGGTCAGCTGCCGCGGCCGGAACGCGGGCGGCGTCGGCAGCAACGCGGCCGACGGGTCCGAACGGGCCGGGTATCTCGTCGTGACCACGCCGCGGCGCAGCCCTCGCGCGAACCATAGTGGCATCCTGGCCGCCCTCCTTCACCGGGCCATGCCCGCGACGGTCAGCCAGAAGCTGGCCTCGATGATGGGGATGTCGGTGAACACGTTCTGGGACCGGCACGCGTCGTCGAACCCGCGCCAGTTCCGTGCCGAGCCCGGCCGCAGCCGGGCCCGGGTGATCCGCCCGTCGGCGTCCAGCGCCACCCAGGCCAGCGTCTCGCCGCGTGGCGATTCGGCCCAGCCCAGGCCGGTGCCCGCGCCGGCGGGAAGCGAGACGCACTCCGCGGCGGTGCCTTCGTCCAGGAAGCGCGCGATCAGCCGGACCGACTCGGCCGCCTCGCCCAGCATCACCTGGAAGCGCGCGAACACGTCGCCGCTCACCGCGGTGACGACGTTGACGGGCGCCCCGGCATACGGCGCTCCGCCCATGACGGGCGCCCGCCGGGTGTCGGTGCCCAGCCCGGTGGCCCGCGCGACCGGGCCGACCAGGCCGAGGCGGCGGGCCTGCTCGGCGGTCAGGATCCCGCAGGCCTCCAGTCGGTCGACGAAGGAGTTCGTGCCCAGCAGCGCGTCGGCGGTGCGGCGCAGTTCGTCGTAAGCGCCGGGCAGCTCGCGGCGGAGCACCTCGGCGTCCGGCGCGCGGCTGACCCCGCCGGGTTCGATGACGCCGAACAGATACCGGTGCCCGAACGCCGCGGCGTTGACCCGCAGCAGCCGTTCCAGCGCGATCTCGGCCGCGGCCTGGCCCACCGACAGGCCGGTGGCCTGGCATAGCGCCGCAGTGGCCGCGGCGTGGTTGTACAACCGCTCGAGCTCCAGCGCGACCGCGCGGGTCCTGGCGACCGCGGGCGGCGGCGTGACATCGGCCGCGGCTTCGGCCGCCGCGGCGAACGCCCAGCCGATGGCGACGGCGCTGAGTCCCTCGGCCCGTTCGGCCAAAAAAATTGCCTCCCGCATGGTCTTGCCGCGCAGCCGCCATTCCACGCCGCGGTGCTTGTGCCAGGTGAACAGGTACAGGTCGACGACTTCCTCGCCGCTGGTCACCAGCCCGTAGTACAGGCTCTCCACGCCGGCCTGGCGGACCGGGCCGAACGGGAACTCGAAGGCCTGCCCGCCGACGACGTGCGGGGCGTGCACCTCGCCCGGCGGCTGCTCGGGCTGGTGACCAAGCGTCGGCAGGTCCGCTCCGCCGTGCGGTGGCAGCATGACCCGGTTGAGCGGCTTGCCGCCCGCGGGCCTGATGCCGAACTGCTCGTAGATCTCGCACTCCTCGACGAACGCGGCCGGCGCGATGTCGGACAGCGGCGGATACTGCTCGCCCTCGATCTCGGTCTCGGTGACGATGTAGCCAGCTTCTTCGCCCTCGTGCGCCCAGATCAGGCGCAGGACCGGGGTATCGCCGTCGGCGGCAAACATGTCCGCCAGCCGCACTCCGGCCGTGCCCGCCAGGGCGTGCGTGGCGGCCTCCAGGGCTTCAGCCGGAACGTGCACGGTAACCGCGCCGCCGTCCCGAGCCTGGACGCTACCCAAGCCGGTGAGCCGGCTGATCAACTGCTCCCTGGTGCCGCCCGGCGCCTGCGGCTCGACGGCGGTCATAGCCCGATCACCGCGACCGAATGCCGCAGGATCGTATCCAGGCCGGCCGGGACCCACAGCCCCAGGACCAGCAGCGCGGCCAGGCCGAGGATGAGCGGCGCCGCGGTCACCGCCACCGCCGCCCTGTCCCGGTACGGGCTGGCCAGCCGGCCCGGCGGCCTGCCGGTCACCATCCCGGCCGTGGTCCGGGCGAAGGCCACGAACGCCAGCCCGAGCAAGGCCAGCAACAGCAGCGGGAACACCGGGCTGGCGGAGGCGAAGCCGGCCCGCACGATCGTCAGCTCGGACAGGAACAGGCCGAACGGCGGCGACCCGAGGACCGCGAACGAGGCAAGCAGCAACGCGCCCCCGGTGACCGGGACGGCAGCCAGCAGCCCGCTCACCTGGGCCGCTTCCCTGGTCTGGTAGCGGAGCGACACGTCGCCGCTGGACAGGAACAGCACCGCCTTGGCCAGCGCGTGGTTGAGCGTCTGCAGCAGCGCGCCGTACAGGCCGAGCACGCCGCCGAAGCCGAGCGCGACCGCGATGATGCCCATGTGCTCGACCGAGGAGTAGGCGAACAGCCGCTTGAAGTTGCCGCGCCGCACCATGAACAGCGCGCCGATCACGATGGAGGCGAACCCGAAGGACAGCAGCACGGCCCGCGGGTAGGTGCTGCCGAGCCGCCCGTGCGCGATGGCCAGGAACCTGATGATCGCGTACATCCCGGTGTTGAGCAGCGCGGCGGACAGCATGGCGCTGGCCGGGCTGGGTGCCTCGGCGTGCGCGTCGGGCAGCCAGGTGTGCATCGGTGCCAGCCCGACCTTGGTGCCGTAGCCCACGACGGCCAGCAGGAACGCCAGGCGCAGGCTCTGCGGGGCCAGCGCCCCCGCGTGCGCGACCAGATACGGCCAGGTCAGGCCGAGGTTGGAACCGAGGCGCAGGGCGCTGCCCGAGTAGAAGAGGAACAACGTGCCGGCCAGCGCGATCGTGACCCCCAGCGAGCTGATGATCACGTACTTCCAGGCCGCCTCGAGCGACCGGGCCCGGCCCTCCAGGCCCACCAGCGCGGCGCTGGCCAGCGTGCTCGCCTCGACCAGGACGAACAGCAGCCCGAGGTTGCCGGTTTCCAGCGCGGCGAGCATGAGCGAGGCGAACAGCCCGAAGAACGAGAAGTACAGCCGGACCTGGAAGCCGCTCAGCTCGCCGTCGTCCTCCTGGGCCGCGACGTAACTGATCGAGCCGATCGCCGCGAGCAGCGTCACCGCGCCCACGGTCATCAGGAAGAACCCGCCGAGCGCGTCCACGTACAGGAAGCCGTCCCAGGCGAACAGCGGCCTGCCGCCGTCCAGCATGGCCAGCAGCGCGAGCGAGCAGCCGAACGCGACGGCCGCTCCGGCCGCCTGGGCGACACCGGCCAGCCGGGCCCGCGCCCCGGCAAGCGCGGCGGCCGGCCCGGCCAGCGGACTCAGCGCGACGAGAATGGCCAGCGCGATCATCCGCTCAGCTCCCGCAGCTCGGCCGCGCTCGCCTCGGCGAGCTGGCGGGTGAGCCCGGACACGAAGACCACCATGATCAGCACCCCCGCCACGATGTCCAGGAAGATCCCGGCCTCGACGATGAACGGGAACGTCGCGACCAGGGTGATCGCGCCGAGGAAGACGCCGTTCTCCACGATGAGCCAGCCGATCAGCTGCGCGACCGTGTGCCGCCGCACCACCATGGCCAGAGCCCCGAGCAGGATCACCGCGGTAGACAGCGGCACCACGGCTGAGGCCACCGTGCCGTGCGGCAGCAGCGCCGGGCGGGTCACCAGGTAGGCGAACGCGGTCAGCGCCCCGCCGGCGATCAGCGACGTGGACAGCCCGGTCGACATGGCGGCGTCGCGTTTGAGCGCCAGCCGGGTCACCAGCAGCCGCCGCGCCGCTAGCGGGATCGCGATGCCCTTGATCGCCAGGGTCAGCACGGCCAGGATCCACAGCTCGGCGCTGTGGAAGGCGACCGCCGCCGTGCCGGCGGCGAACGAGAGCACAACCGACTGAGCACCGTAGTACACCACGTACCGGTTGAACAGCTTCGAGGCCAGGCAGGCGAAGGCCAGCAGCAGGATCAGCACCCCGGACAGATCGAGCAGGACGCCTGCGGCGCTGGTCGCGGCCAGGTTCTCCATGACGCTCACGCTCCGATCACGTACGAGGTGGCCACGCCGACCAGCGCCAGCATGAACGCGGCGCCGAGGAACTCGGCGATCCGGAAGAACCGCAGCTTGGCGAACGACGTGTCGATGATCACGATCGCCAGCCCGCACAGCGCGAGCTTGCCGAGCAGCACCGGGATCGCCAGCAGGGCGCCGGGCAGGCTGGCCGCGGTACCGAGCCCCCAGGGGATCACGAACACGTTCATGAACACCGCGGACAGCAGGAACAGCTTCATCCAGCTGCCCCACTTGACCAGCGCGTACTCGCGGCCGGAGTACTCCAGCACCCGGCTCTCCTCGATCATCGAGATCTCGGTCGTCCCGCCCGGGTTGTCGATCGGGATCCGGCTGTTCTCCACCAGCACGATCATGAAGAAGGCGACCAGCCCGAGCAGGTGCGTCGGCAGCACCACCACGTAGGGAGACCCGGCGACCGCGTGATTCATCAGGTACGGGTTGTCCGACGCCGACACCGCGCCCACGGTAAAGAACACCAGGATCAGCGCGGGCTCGGCCATGCTCCCGATCCAGCTCGCCCGCGACGCCCCCAGCCCGCCGTAAGGGCTCGCGGTGTCCAGGCCGGACAGCGAGAGCACGAAGCACGCTCGGCCCGCGCTTGGACGCGACCACGGCCTCGGCGCGGGCAAGCACGCCGGAATACAGGGGAGCAAGGGTGAGCACGACCAGGCTCTGCAGCACCTGGATCAGCTCGGGGACCACGCGGACCTCCCTGCCTTCGCGACGCCAGAACGCCCTTGCAGGTAGAGGCCATCAGCCACCCGGTTTTTACCCGGTCCGGCGGTACGCGAGCCTCATCGCGTGATCAGTGTCACCATACATGGCGCGGATGGCGAGCGTCACGCTGGTTTCGCATGGGGCCTTCGGTCGCATTGCTCGCCGGGATTTCGGGCTTGAACTTGGAGTGTGGTCCAGGGTCTAGCGTTCGGAGTATGAGAGTCGGCCAGGTCACCGGCCAGCTGACCGTCGGGCAGCTGGCCTCGCGGACCGGAGTGCGAGCCGACACGGTCCGGTTCTACGAGCGCGAAGGCCTGCTGCCGGTCCCGCAGCGGACCGAAGGAGACCATCGCCGGTACGGGCCGGCCGACGTGGACCGGCTGCTGTTCATCCGGGGCGCGCAGCGGCTCGGGCTGCGGCTGGCGGAGATCCGCGAGCTGCTCGCCGTCCGTGACACCGGGGCGTGCCCGTGCGAACCCGCCGAGGGCCTTCTGCGGCGCCACGTCGCCGAGATCGGCAAGGAGATCGAACGGCTGGCGGCACTGCGGGCCGAGCTGCTCGGCATGGTGACAGCCATGCCGGGACCCGACTGCCCTGACCCGCTGCCAGGGACCTGGTGCCCTCCAGGCCTCGCAATCGAGGGGAGGAGGTGAGGGTGATGTGCGAGTGCTGCGGTACCAGCACATGTGACGGCTCATGCTGCGATGGCGAATGCTGCTGAGCTGAGCGAGCATCCCCGCCCCGAGGCCCGCAAGGCGTCAGCCGTGCGCATCGCCGAAACGCGGGCCTGGCGGCCGACCCCGAAAGGAACGCACCTCGTTCTGGCCGGCCGCCGGGCTGCGGGCGCGGTTGAAGGCATCCTCGATGACCTGCTCGGCCGCGGCGCGATCCTGCCAGCCGCGGACATCGGTGCCCTTGCCTGGCTCGAGTTCCTTGTAGATGTCGAAGAAGTGGCCGATCTCGGCCCGCAGGTGCCCCGGCACGTCGGCCAGATCCCGCATACCGTCGTAGCGCGGGTCCCGCGCGGGCACGGTGAGAACCTTGGCGTCGGGGCCGTGCTCGTCGTGCATCCAGAACACGCCCACCGGCCGGGCCAGCACCAGGCAGCCGGGGAAGGTGGGCTCGTCGAGCATGACCAGGGCGTCGAGCGGGTCGCCGTCCTCGGCCAGGGTGTCCGGGACGAACCCGTAGTCCAGCGGGTAGCAGGCCGAGGTGAATAGCATCCGGTCCAGCCGGATCCGGCCGGCGGCATGGTCCATTTCGTACTTGTTCCGTGACCCCTGCGGGATCTCGATCACGACCTCGATCTCCATCGAATCCTCCTCACACCCGCGCTTCGGTGTCCGCGGTACCGAACACCTGCTGGTACAGGTCCTCGCCGTAGCTGGTCGGCAGCGGTTCGCCCGGCGGCACCCGGAAGGTGCGCTGCCCGTCGGCCCTGCGCTCGGCGCGCAGGAAGAGCGCCGTCGGGTCGTGCTCCGCGTAGTATCGTCCGGCCAGGTCGTACATGTGGGTGACGAAGACGATCCGGATGCCCGCCTCGGTCAGCGCCCGGATGATCTGGCGGGCGATCTCGGAGCCTTCACGCTCGTTCGTGGAGGCGAACGACTCGTTGCACAGCAGCAGGCCGCCCGCCGAGATCCGGCCCGCGATCGTGCTCATCCGGTCCAGTTCCTCGTCCAGCTTCCCCTTCTCCATGGTGGCGTCCTCCTCCCGCTTGAAGTGCGTGAAGACGCCCGTGCTCACGCTGGCCGTGAACGACTCGGCAGGCACGAACATCCCGGCCTGCATCATCAGCTGGGCCAGCCCGACGCTGCGCAGGAACGTCGACTTGCCGCCGTGGTTCGCGCCGGTGATCATAATCACCTGCTTGCCGTCCGCGTCCACGTCGTTCCCGACCGCCCGGGCCTCGTCGAGGCTGAGCGCGAGGGAGGCGTCATACAGGCCCCTAGCCGTCAGCCGGGCATCCTCGGCACGGGTCGGCGGGCCGGCCGGCTCCGGAAAGCACACTTGCTGGCCCGCGGCCAGCAACCGGTCCCGCAGGTTCAGGCAGCCGAGGTAGAAGCCAAGTTCCGCCCGGAGCATCTGAAAGAAGGCCTTGATGTGGTCGGTGGACTGGGCCAGCGCGTTGGCCGCGCCGTTGAGCCCCCGGCTGGTCAGGTCGGACAGCGTCCGCCATCCGGTCTCGTCCCGCTCGGCGACGTAGAAGCTGTAGCCGTTCCTGTTCATGCCCGGGATGCGGTCCCGCCAGTTCTGCTCCGGTTGCCGCCGCACGAGGTAGCCGGTCCCCTTGTTGCCCTTCCCGAGCGCCGCGCTGAGCAGGGTGCCGCGCCGGAACGCCAGCTCGCCGATGTGAGCTTCTATCTCGGCGAGGTACTCATCGCCCAGTTCCTTGGACAACATGGCGAAGAACCGCTTGCAACCCTCGGAGCGGAAGCTGGCGGCGTGCGTGTCCGCGACGCCTCTCAGCTGGCGGAACGCATCCAGGTAGAACTCCAGCAGCTGCCGGGTGCGGTGCACGATCGTCTCCGGTGAATCCCGCCAGATCCAGCCGAGAACCTTCTTCTCCGCGGTGACCGCCTCGATCGCGACGTCGTACAGGTCGCGGACCACGGTCGGCTGGACGATGCAGTCGGCCAGGACGCGCTGCCGGTAGACGATCTCCTCCGGGCCGGTGATGCAGGAGTGCAGACCCAGCCTGGCCACGTCGAACAGGAACTGGTCCCCGTCGGCCATCGCCCGCAGGACGATGTCGAGCTCGAGATCGCCGGCCAGGTCGGCCTCGTTCGGCGGCAGGTCCTGTCCGAGGTAGGAATCCCGGTCCGGGTACATCAGGAAGGCCTTCATGACGCCAGCCGCTCCTTCAGCTGCCGGTAGGTCAGGCCGTACTTGCCCGCGATCGCCGCCGCGTAGGCCAGGCCGTCGGCGGGTTTCCTGACGAGCTCGTAGGTCCTCATCGCCGGGTTGTCCGGAACCACCATGGCCACCATGCTGACGCACGCCTCGTTCAGCGACGCCAGCTCGTCGACGAACGTCACGTAGACGCCGAGCAGACCCAGGCCTGTCATCTGGCCGAGGACCCGCTCGCCCACGCTCGCGGCGTCCCGCAGCGTGGTCGAGGCGAAGCTCTCGTTCATGACCAGCACGCTGTCCCCTGTCGCCTCGTCCAGCACGCCGCGGATCCTGACCAGCTCGTCCTCGAACTTGCCGCGCAGCGTGGCCAGATCCTCCTCCCGCTCGAAATGAGTGAAGACCCGGTCCGGCAGGAACAGGCTCGCCTCGGCCGCCGGGACCGGCAAGCCGAGGCTGGCGAGGTAATACAGCTGGCCGAACGTCCGGGCGAACGTCGTCTTGCCGCCGTGATTGGGCCCGGTCACCACGATGATCCGTTCCGGGCCGGCGAGGTGAAGGTCATTGCGCACAACCGCGGAGGCGTCAGGCATGAGCTTCGCCGCCAGCGCGAGGTCAAACGATTTGCCGACGGTGAGCTTCTTGGAGCCGGCGGACACGGCCGGATAGCAGAATTCCAGCCCTGCCGCCTTCATCGGCGCGATGAAGTCCCGGTACGCGACGTAGAACTGGACCTCCCGGTCGAAGGTGCGGATCGTCTTGTCGATATAGCGTTCATGACGGGCGCAGAATTCATCCAGCGCCTGGAACACCTCTGGAAACAGCCGGGCCACCAGCTCCAGGATGTGTTCCTCCACGTGATTCATTTCCGGCCAGCTGCGAAATCCGATGTGGTAATCCTTGACCTCGTTCTCCGCGAACTTCGCGAAGGTCTTCTGCACCTCCGCGCCGTAGTTGTCCTCGCCTTCGTAACTGGTGACCTTTACCCGGTTTCCCTTGATGTTGACGCAGTAACGGACCTCGTCCAGGAGCCTCTTCATCGTGGCGATGTCAGCCACCAGGCTGGCGAACGCCGGGGAGCCCGTGTATTCGGTGAGGTGCTGCCGGAACGCGAGAAAGCCGCGTGAGCGGAGTCCGGTCACGGCGAGCGCGTCATTCAGGGCGACCACGGCCTGGCAATAGACGCTGGTCGCGTCTAGGAACCACTGTTCCTTCTGATACCTGTGGCGGAGCTTGGCCAGCTGGACCAGGTGCTTGCGCCCCTCGCGCATGCCATCGGCGAACTCGGTCACCGCCTGCGATACTGCCTCGTCCTCCAGGTCCCGCTGGACCTCGTGGCGGTATTCCACCGCCCGGACGTCACGCAGCGGCGCGCGGAAGAACGGCATCAGGTCGTGCTCGTCCCGGCCGGCCACCACCGCGGCGAAGACCTGGTCGAGGTTCAGGTCGCTGAGCATCGACGGGTCGTCACGTTCGCCCCGGTCGAGGGGAGGGTCGAACAGGATGCTGCCGAACCGCGCTTCAGGATTCATGGCCGCCTCCACCAGCACGTAGTGCGGCAGAAGCCATCAGCCACGGTGGCGGTTAGAGGCGAGCTTCATCACCTGGCTCTATTTTACCGCACCGTTAACCATCTACCCGGGCCCGATCCTTCTCAGCTCCGGGGACAGCAGGTCGCCCAGCCTGGTACAGGGCCACGCAGCTCGCCTGCGTTCGGTCTGCTCGGGCGTCTCTTCCATGATCGCCAGGTAGTCATCCGGTCCCGACCAGCGCGGGCACTGGTCATGGAGCGGGCAGGGGCTCCGCCGCGGCTTTCCCGTCGCCCGGCAAGCGGGTCGCGATCCCGAGCGGTACGCCATCAGCGCCCGCCACAGCAGCAGCACCTCGTCTTCGCTCACGCTGGCCACTCGGACCTCCCCGATTGGCTAAGAACCGGTTCCGGAAGGTAGAGGCCATCAGCGGTAGATCCGCGGCGAGGCGAGCCTCATCGCCGTGCCCATTGCATCATCGCCCCGCACCATCCCACAAACAGCCTGGTCCACCACTTCCACCACTGCGCTCTTTACTGACCACAAGCCCGTGCCTACGCTGAAATCGAGTGCGGCGGAGGGGCCCGCCGTCAAGCGCGATCATCGCCAACGGTCCCTGTCCTAGGTGGCAGGAGGCCGCATATTCATGCGCGATGGTCACATCCCGGATCCCGGTGTGTGCGATGCCGCCTCTGCGTGCGCGTATTGCCCGGACGGAGGCCGGGAGCCCGCCGCAGCGGATAGCTGGCCGCCGGACCGGCTCGCCACCTTTACCTGTGCCGCGGGTTGTCCACTTACGTGATCGCCGGTATTTCCGGTATCGACCGGCAGCGCGTAACGAGGTTGCTGCGCCGCGCGGGCGTGCCAGTACGGCCCCGCGGGGCCGGCCGCCTCCGGCCGGTACGCCGTAATGATCCGCCCGGCCTGCCGCAGCTCATATCGGAGCTGTACGAAGCCGGGCGGCTCAGCTCACGTCAAATCGGCTCGGTCACCGGCCTGCCGGAGCGGACGGTCCGGGACCGGCTTCGCCGGTACGGCATCCGGGCCCGCAGCCGTGGACGCTGGAATCGCGAGGACCGCCGGACCGTGCCGGACCAGACCCTTCGTGACCTGTACGAGCAACTCGGGCTAACCGCCGACAGGGTCGGCGAACTGACTGGAATGTCGAGGCATGCCGTGTTGCGCAGTGCGCATGCGCTCGGCGTCCCGGTCCGGACCGGCGGTGTCGCCGACCAGCCCGTACCCAACCGGATCGAGCTGGTCAGGGCGCTGTATGCGGACGATCTCATCGCCGCGGTTCTCGCCGCGCACGACATCCCGCGGGTGCCGCCGGGCGGCCCGATATGGGAGCGGTTCCCTGAGCCGATCCCGCTCACTGAGGTGATCTCAGCGAAATAGGTTCGGACAGCCGGGCTTTATCCCGCCCAGAAGGGTGCATGCGGGCAGCCACGCGGACGAGCCGGGCTGCCCTGAGATGGGCGTGGAGCCCCTGTAGAAGAGGTCTCACCACAAGATCAACTTCCACGGGAAGGCTCCACGTGATCGCCTATAATGCCACGCTCGACGTGCCCAGGGAACTGGCGCAGTTCCTCGCGAAGTTGCTGCTCGCGGAGCGCCGTCGGCGCGGCACACCGCGTGGCAGCCGGGCGCTGACCTGCTTTTGGCAGGCGGTATTGGGCCTGCGGTGGTTCCGCGACCGCGCCAGTGCCGATGCACTGGCCCGCGATCATGGCATCGCCCGGGTCACCGCCTACCGCTACCTCGACGAGGTCATCGCGGTGCTGGCAGACCAGGCCCCGGACCTGCGCGACGCGCTGGAGCGAGCCGAAGATGATGGGTTCTCGCATGTCATCCTGGACGGGAAGATCATCGCCTGTGACCGGTGCAAGGAGCCGGCTGTCAGCGTAAGGGCGAGGTCATCGACCTGTGGTATTCGGGCAAGGCTCATTGTCACGGCGGCAACATCCAGGCCGTCATGGCCCCCACCGGGTTCCCGCTGTGGGTCTCGCCGGCGGAGCCCGGCTCGGTGCACGACATCACCGCCGCCCGCATCCACGCCCTGCCCGCCCTCTACCAGGCGGCCGCGGCCGACCTGCCCACCCTGGCCGATCCCGGCTACGACGGCGCCGGGCTGGGCATCCTCATCCCCGTCAGGCAGCCACCCGGCGGCAACGAGCTTGACGTCAGTAACCGCACCCGCAACGCCATCCAGCGTTCCCTGCGCTGCCTGGGCGAACGCGGGTTCGCGCTGCTCACCGGCCGCTGGCGCACCCTCCACCACATCACCGCCAGCCCCAGCAAAATCGACATCGCACGCGCCGCACTCGTCCTCACCCATTTCGAGCACGGCTACATCACATGAATCTCGCTGAGTCACGTCCGTGGGCGCCCCGGTTTTCGGCCTCACGGTCTCATGCATGGGGCTGATCACTGCGTGGCCTTCTAGGCTAGACCGCCGATGAGGAGCGCCAGCTTGTCGAGGTCGGGGTTGGAGAGGCGGTACTGGTTCGCCCGGCCGGCGGCTGTGGAGGTGACGAGCCCGGCCTTGCGAAGCTCGCGCAGGTGGTAGGAGACCAGCGACTGGCTGAGGCCGGTCACGTGCTGAAGATCACGGACGGTGCAGGTGGTTCCGGCGAGCCAGAGCGTGATCAGCAGCCGTTCCGGGTTTGCCAGTGCATGAAGGACCGGTGCCCAGGTCTGGGCGAGGTGGCGGCACTCTGTCACCTCGGCGGGATCGAAACTAATCATCAAAGTCTCTTGATGCTATCAAGTTCGCTTAATACGATCAGCGTGTGGTGCTGAGCACTCACCCGCAATCTTCCCCCCAGGCCGCGCTGATCCGAGGCGTCAAGCTGATCTCCTGGCTTACCCTCGCCTGGCTGGCCATCGACGGCGCCGCCGGCATGGCCGCCGGGCTCATGGCGAACTCGGTGGCTCTCGTCGGCTGGGGACTGGACTGCGCGATCGAAGCCGCCGCCGCCCTGGTCATCATCTGGCGCTTCACTGGCACACGCATCGATTCCGGCCATGCCGAACTGATCGCGCGCCGCGTCATGGCTGTCTCATTCATCCTGCTAACCCCCTACATCGTGGCCGGGGCCGTCGGCCACCTGCTGACCGGCAACGCGGCCAGACCGAGCTGGGCCGGGATCGGGCTGGCCGCCGCCGACGCCGCGCTGATGCCGCTGTTCGGGCGAAGGAAGAAGCGTCTGGGCCGTCAGCTCCGATCGTAGGCAACCACCAGTGGCGGCACGCAGAACATGCTCTGCGCCTACCTGTCGCTGGCTGTCTTGTCCGGCCTGGGAGCCAACATGCTCGCGGGCCTGTGGTGGGCGGACCCGCTAGCCGCCCTCCTGGTTGCCATGGCAGCCGCCCAGGCCGGGCTCCGGGCATGGCGCGGTGCTTCGTGCGATCAAGCGTGCTGAGCAAGGCCGCAACGCTCCAGCCTGCGCGGCAGTCTTGGCACGGGGCTGCTCACGGGGGCTGGCTCGATCACGCATCGTGAAGCTTGCTCCGGGGTTCCGGGCAGTCCGGCTCGTCCGCGAATCTGCCTGAATACGCCTGCTTGGGAAGATAAAGCTCGGCTGTCCGAATCTATTTCGCTGAGATCACCTCACTGCCCCTCTCGTCAAAGACCTCTACTGGTCCTGCGGGGCGGCGCTGAACCATATCGAGCTGCTCACCGGGCAGCCGGCCATGACCGTGCGCGGGTTCATGCGCCGCGTGGGCATCCCGCTGCGGAGTCCAGCCGAACGAAGCCCCTTCCTGCGCCGATGGCGGACGGGGTGGTCACAGTCAGGACACTTCCCGCGCGGGATGCTCGTCGGCGGGTTCGAGTAGCGTCGGCAGTGCGTCGTCCCGGCTGTGCGGGCGCCACAGGTTTCCCAGGTAGGCCGCGGTGCGGGTGCGGCCAGCGTGCAGGCCACGCAGGTGCCCGGCGATCGGCGTCCGCAGGTCGAGACGTTGTACCTGGCCGAGAGAGACGAGCCGGGGAGGTCGTATCGTCGAAACAGCGGCACGCAGACTTCTACCCGGCTCTCACCAGCCCGTGAACCTGATCAAGGCGGCCATGATCATGCCACGACACGTGGACAGGAAGCTGGTGCTGTTGCGGCATGCCAAGTCGGCCTGGCCCGATGTCCCGGATCGCGAACGGCCGCTGGCCCGCCGCGGGCGGCGGGATGCGCCGGTCATGGGACGCTGGCTGCGTGTCTCCGGGCACGTGCCGGATCAGGTTCTGTGCTCTACCGCCCGCCGAGCGCGCGAGACGTGGCAGCTTGTGCAGTCCGGACTCGGGATCGCGCCGCCGGTCGAGTTCGACGACGGCGTCTACGAGGCGGCGGCGGAGCGGCTTCTGGAGCTGATCCGCCGTGCACGTCCGACGGCAGGGACGCTTCTGGTCGTGGGTCATGATCCTGCAATCCCGGAACTCGCGCTCACGCTGGCAGCCACTCCGGTTGTCCAGGCTGGCGCCGTGCGGGACGTCGCGCCATCCGCCGTGCTCGAACGCATGCGAGCCAAGTTCCCCACCGCCGCCGTCGCGGTCCTTGAGTTCACTGGGAACTGGAATCAGCTGACCCCGGGGGCAGCCCGGCTGATCTGCTTTGTCACCCCGCGCGACCTGGCAGCCTCGTAGGCTCCGGGAGAATTGCCTTCGTCAGCTTAGCTTTCCTATCTGGCGGGGCAGATCTAGACCAAGGACACGGTCGACGTAGAGGAAGGTCTCGAACTTGGCTCCGGGCGGGACGCTGTCGTCATCCGCCAGGCCCCGGAGCAACGCGATTGCCGACGGAATGTCGAGATCACCGAAGGCGGCCCGGACCGTCTCCGCCAGGTTCGGCGGTACCGGCCGGGAGGGTTGCTCGGCCCATCGGGCCACCCGCCGCTGCCAGTCCCCGACCGTATCGCGCGCCCCGGTCAGCACGCTGGCCGTGAGATCCGCTGGCTGCCCGGAGGGGAACGACATCAGGGCAAGCCGGACCGCGAGCGGGTCATGCTCGTGGCCGGCCAGCAGACCCGCCCTCGCCTCACCGTGCGTGCCCGTCCGGAGCATGTGCGCGGCACCGACGCACATAGCGATACCGCCCTGGTTCCCGCCGGTGCGGTCGCTGGAGACGTGGATGTCGACCGGGCCGCCGAGCGCTACCTGGGCATCGCCGGAACTAGCGTGCCCGGCCGGAGGATGGATGCCGAGCGCGCCGGCCGCGTCTTCCACCGCCGCCACGTGCCCGCGGAACTCACCATGGGTCACCATTACCGTAAGCACCTGCAGGTTGCCCAGCTCAGCCGCCCGGGCCAGCAGGTCCGCGACAAGCAGCACACGCAGTCCGGTGATCCCGGATCCCCGGGTCGCCTCCGGGATATGCGCGCACACCCGCAACAGGCCCGGTACGACGGGCCTGACCTCGGAGTACGAACCGCTGCGCGCATCCAGCAGGCGAAGCACGTTCTCCAGGCTAATGCGACGACGGCCCTGGAGCTCATCATCGCCGGGATGCCTACGGGGGCAACTTCTGGCGGCAGGCGGGCGGGCCGCCGGGACAGGATCTGGCTCGGCTCGCAGCGGGAGCCGCGCGCCTGCCAGAATAGGTGTGCATGGGTGATGGGGCTCACCCCCGGAATCGCGGCCCGGAAGCGGCCCGCTGACGGTCCCTGGCTACCGAGTCAGGGAGGTTCTGTGCTGCCGAGCTTGCCGCATATCCCGGCCGATGCCGCGTTCCGGCGGCTGCAGTGAGCGTCAGGGGGCGGGTGACGTCGGCGTCCCCGGCGGTGAAGTTCGTGATCATGGTCGGCATCATGAGCTTCTTCGCCGACTTCACCTACGAGGGGTCCCGCAGTATCACCGGCCCGTACCTGGGGCTGCTCGGAGCCGGCGCGTTCACGATCAGCGTCATCAGCGGCGCCGGGGAATTCATCGGCTACAACATCCGGCTGTTCTCCGGGCGCAGCGCTGACCGGACCGGCCGGTACTGGCCGATCACGATCGGCGGCTACATCCTGCAGATGTCGGTCGTCCCGCTGCTGGCCCTGGCCGGGAACTGGCAGGTGGCCGCGCTGCTGATCATCGCCGAGCGAATCGGCAAGGGCATCCGTAACCCGCCACGGGACGCGATGCTGTCCCACGCGGCGAAGGACATCGGGTACGGCCGGGCGTTCGGGGTGCACGAGGCGCTGGACCAGTTCGGGGCGCTGTTCGGCCCGCTGCTCGTCGCCCTGGTCCTGGCGGTGACCCGGCACGACTACAAGATCGCGTTCGCGTCGCTGGCGGTCCCGGCCGCCATCATGCTGTCGCTACTGGCGGTGGCCCGGCTGCTCTACCCCCGGCCGCAGGACCTGGCGGCCAGGCCAGCCCAAGTCAGTGCCGAAGGGCTGCCCCGGGTGTTCTGGGTCTACGTGGCGGGAGCGGCCTTGGCCGCCGCGGGATTCGCCGACTTCCCGCTGATCGCCTACCACTTCCAGCACGCGGGGACGGTGGCCCCGGCGCTCACGCCAGTGTTCTACGCGATCGCGATGGCGGTGAGCGGCGCCGGATCCCTGATCCTGGGCCGGGTTTTCGACCGGGCGGGGATCGGCGTGCTGATCCCGCTGACCGTCGTGGCCGCCCTGTACGCGCCGCTGGCCTTCCTTGGCGGGTTCTGGGCCGTCCTGGTAGGCGTGTCCCTGTGGGGGCTGGGGATGGGCGTGCAGGAGTCGCTCATCCCGGCGGCGGTCGCCCCCATGGTCGCGCCTGATCGTCGGGCCTTCGCTTACGGCCTGTTCACCGGCATTTACGGCACAGCCTGGGTGCTGGGCAGCATCGTGATCGGCATCCTGGTCAACGTGTCGCTCAACGGACTCGTCGCGTTCTGCATGGCCAGCGAGCTAGCCGCGATTCCGCTCATCCTGGCGGTCCGCAGGCGCCTGAGGGCCGACGGGTAGCGCCCGCGCCCACTGCTCGCCGTCGGGGGATGCCGCGGGGGTGAGGGCGTTGTCTTCGTCCAGCCAGCCGCCCAGCCGGTAGTAGAGGTCTTCTCCGTAGCTCGTCGGGAGGGGATCTTGCACCGCGAGCTTGTAGTTCCGGCGCCCGTCGGGCTGTCGCTCGGCTCTGAGGAAGAGGGTGAAGGGTGCGTGCTCGCGGTGAAACCGCTCGGCGAAGCCGAACCGGTGGGTGACGAAGAACACCTTGATATGTGCGTCAAGCAAGGCGCGGACGACCTGGTAACCGATTTCGGATCCCTCGCGCTCGTTGGTCCCGGCGAAGGACTCGTTGAACAGCATGAGGCAATGCGGTCCGATCTGGCCGGCGATGGCGCTCATGCGCCCGAGCTCTTCGTCCAGTCGCCCGCTGGTCATGCCCGGATCCTCCTCTCGGATGAAGTGCGTGAAGATCCCGCGGGTCGTGTTCGCCCGGTAGGACTGGGCCGTGACGAACAGCCCGCATTGCATCATGAGTTGGGCCAGGCCGGTGCTGCGCAGGAACGTCGATTTCCCTCCCGAGTTGGCGCCGGTGATGATGATCAGCGACTTCCCGTCGGCATGCACATCGTTGCCGATAGCCGGACGCCGTGACTGCAGCTCCAGGCACGTGTCGCGGAGATCCGTGCAGGAAAACGCGGGCGGTGACGGCGGCGCCGGCTCGGGAACCGTGACCGGTACCCCTTTGGCGGCCAGCCGGTCGGCAAGGTTGAGGCAGCTGACGTAGAAGCCCAGCTCGGCCCGCAGCATGGCGAAGTAGCTCCCGACGTGGTCTGCGGACTGGGCGGCCGCGTTGGCCACCAGGTTGATCCCCCGGCTGGTCAGGTCGGCCAGGATCTGCCCTCCGGCGTCGTCGCGGGGCGCGAGGGTAAAGGAGTAGGAGGAGCGCGGTGCGATCCCCAGCCGCTCCTTCCACCCTCGCCGGGCGTCACCGGCGCGGAGCACCAGGCCGGTCAAGCTGTTGTCCCGGTCGAGCCCCGCGCTGATCAGCACGCCCGCGCGGAAGCGCAACTGCCTGAGGTGGTGGCTGATCTCCTCGAAGTACTCGTCGTCCAGTTCGCGCTGCAGCGCTCGCGGCCTTCCAGCCGGAACTCGTTGGTGACCACCGGCTTGCGCTCCGGGACCAACTTGTGCGCCAGGGCCAGGTCGAAGGCGCCAACGGCGAAGACGTCCTTGGAGCTGTCGGAGACCTCGGGATAGCAGAAGCGCAGCCCGGCGGCGCGAAGCGGCCTGATGTAGTCAAGGTAGGCGAGATAGAACTGGAGCTCCTGGTCGGCGCGCCGGATGCCGTCATCGAGGAACCCGGCATGCCGTCGGCAGTACTCCTGCAGAGCGGTGAACTCCTCGGGGAAGAGCCTGGCCGCCAGCTCGAGGATCTGAGCCGCGACGTGGTTCATCCCGGGCTGCGTCCGGTAGGGGACCCGGTAGTCCCTGACCGCACCCTGGCTGAACCGCTCGAAGGCCGCGAGCACTGCGGCACGGTAGTCGGCTTCGTCCTGGTAGCGGCTCACCTCGACCCGGTCACCCCGGATGCGGGTGCAGTAGCGGATCCGCCCGAGGGTGTCCTTCCGGTCCCTCGTATCGCCTGCCAGGGCGGTGAACGCGGCTGAGGCCGCATAGGAAGCCAGGTATTCCCGGAACGCCAGCAGGGCGTGGGAGCTGATCCGCGCCGAGGCAAGATGGCTGGCCAGCGACTGCACCGCGTCGCAGTAGATGGCCGCCGCGTCCAGCAGCCAGCCCTCCCGCTGGTAGCGGTACGGCATCTCATCCAGCTGACGCAGATGCGCGCGCACCTCGCCCATGAGGTCCGCGAAACGGCGGATCTCGTCGAACAGGGCAGGGTTCTCCAGGTCCTGGAAAACCTCCTGGCGGTAGCAAACGGCGCCGGCATCGTGCAACGGGGCGTACAGGACCCTCGTGATGAGGTCACGCTCCTCGCGATCACCCCCGATGGCTGCCACGATCTGGTCCAGGTTCAGATCCCGCGCGTGGGAACGATCCTGGTCCTGCACCCTGGCGCCCGGGGCCGTCGGCGCCTCCTCGAACAGCAAGCTGGGGGTCACCGCTGAGCCCCAGCGCCAGCCGGAATCTCGGTACAGCCCCGCAGCGTCATGTCATGCCCTCCTGGGTTCCGGCCGCTAGTCCTCGTCGAGCAGGCGGGCGCTGATGCCGAACAGGTGCAGGTCCGAGCAGATTGCCGCCTGCCGGGCGAACGCGCCGGTGTCGCCGCGGGACAGGGAGTCCCAGCACAGCTGGTCTGCCAGGGCCAGCGCCCGGATAGTCTCGGCGGCCAGCCAGGTGACCGGGCTGGCCTCCACCTGGCGCCGCAACTCCGCGACGTCGCAGGCGGCGGCCTGGCCCGCGGCGGCCTGGAGCCGCTCTAGCCGGACCGACAGCTCGCCGATGAGATACCGCCCGGTCACTGGCCCACCGATCGTCTTCGTGTTTGCCGCATTCGCTGGCGAGCCCGCGCGCGGCGGCCTCGGCGCTGCCGTACCGCCCGCGTGGCCATGCATCCCGTACCGCCACGGCCACCCAGCACTCGCCGGGCGGGCACTGCCCGTCCTGCCGCACGTGGCCCAGGTGCTCGCCGTCGTAGGTGACAAGCTGGATCACATCCGACCCCGGCACCAGCGGCGCGCGGGCCAGGCCCCGGGTGCGGGCCAGGTGCTCCAGCGCCAGTTCTTCCCAGATCCGCCATTGCGCGTGGTAGAGGGCGCGCTCCGCCTCGCGAACTACCTCGATGGCATCGTCGCCGTTCATGGCCCGGCCTGTCATCGGGTGAGCTTGCGGTAGGTGACCCGGTGCGGGCCGGTCGGCTCCTCGCCGAGCCGGCCGGCCTTGTTCTGCTCGATAAGAGCCTTGATCTCGGCGACGCCGTCCTCGACGTTACCGAGCACGGTCTTGTCCTCGTCCAGCGCGGGTTCCTGCGGCAAGATCCCGACGGTGTAGCCGGGCATGAGCCGGCCCTCGCCATTGGAGGGCTCCTCGAGGCCTGCCATCATGCGCAGCAGCGTGGACTTGCCCATGCCGTTCGGCCCGACCACGCCGATCTTCGCCTCGGGCAGGAACGCTAGCGTCACGTCGTCGAGGACGACCTTGCCGTCGTAAGACTTGCGGGCGTGGCTGAGAGCCAGAATCTGATTCATGCCGCGTGCACGCCTTCCCTGCCGAGCAGGGACCGTTGGCACTGGCGCTTTTTACGGCGAGCCCCTCCGCCGCTTCCAGCGTACCCGATCTGCCCGCTGACGAGGCAGGTCGGAACGGCCCGCGCTACACTAACTCTGCCGGAAGAGGCTCCGGCAGGAACCCTCGGGTTCCAGAACCGCCGCCCCCGGCTGATGGCCTCTCGGGATCAAGGATCGCTGGGAGGTGGCATGCTGCGGAGGGCCGGCGTCCGCGGTCAGGTCGAGATGACCTCCGCGACCCATACCGGAATCCTCGTATTCAAGGTCCTAAGCCCCTGCTGTCAGGACACCGGGCAGCGGCATGATCCGGATCAGCACAATCGATGACGCTAGGGGCAGCGAGACAGGCTGCCCTGGATGGGAGGAGACCATGGCAGCGTTTGAGGTGGCCGATCTGTCGGCGCTTGAGATCCTGGACTCGCGCGGGCGGCCGACGCTGGCGGTCACCGTGCGGCTGGCGGATGGCACGACCGCGCGCGCCGGAGTTCCCTCCGGCGCCTCGACGGGCTCGCGGGAAGCGGTGGAACGCCGCGATGGCGACCCGGCCAGGTATGAGGGAAAGGGCGTGCTCGGGGCGGTCGGTGCCGTCAACACCGAGCTTGCCGAGCTGTTCCGCGGCCGTTCCTGGGCGTCGCTGGCCGAAGCGGACCAGGCCATGATCGACCTGGACGGCACCCCGAACAAGAGCCGGCTCGGTGCCAACGCCACCGTGGGAGCGTCGATGGCCCTCGCACGCGCCCTGGCCGCCTCGGCCGGGGCGCCGCTGTGGCAGTGGCTCACCCCGGACGGTGTCACGCCCTCGCTGCCGGTCCCGCACTTCAACGTGCTCAACGGCGGCGTGCACGCCCCCAACCCGCTGGACTTCCAGGAGTTCATGATCGCCCCGGTCGGCGCTCCCTCGATGGCCGAGGCGGTCCGCGCCGGCGCCGAAGTCTATGCCGCCTTGCGGCGGGAGCTGTCCGGCCGCAAGCTCTCCACCGGGCTGGGCGACGAGGGCGGCTTCGCCCCCGAGCTAGCCGAGCCAGAAGAGGTGCTCCGCCTGCTGGTCCAGGCCATCTCCGACGCTGGCTACAAGAGCGGCGCGGACGGGGTGTCCATCGCCCTGGACCCGGCGTCGTCGGAGTTCCGCCAGCCGGACGGCCGCTACCGCGTCGCCGGCGACCTGCTGGACAGCGGCGACATGATCGAGCGCTACGCGGCCATTACCGCGCAGTTCCCGGTGCACCTGATCGAGGACGGGCTCGGCGAGGACGACGAGGATGGCTGGATCGCGCTCACCGCGCGCCTGGGCGGCACCACCGAGCTGGTCGGGGACGACATCTTCTGCACCAACCCGGCCATCATCGCCCGGGCCATCGAACGCGGCATCGGCAACTCCTCGCTGATCAAGCTCAACCAGATCGGCACCGTTACCGAGACGCTGCAGGCCATGTCCATCTGCCGCCAGGGTGGTTACCGGCAGTTCGTTTCCCACCGGTCCGGGGAGACCGAGGACCATTTCATCGCGGACCTGGCCGTGGGCACCGGCTGCGGCCATCTGAAGACCGGCGCCCCAGCCCGACGCGCCATGACTGGGTGATTGTCAGGTTTCGCGCGGCGGGCAGCCGCAGAACACGCCGCCGTCGAGGAACGCGGCCGCCCGCCGCCACGCGGTCATCTCCGGTCCCCTGGTCTCGTGGCGGTGCGCCCAGGTGTTCTTGCTGAACGCCTCGTCCAGCTCGGCGATCAGCATGTCCGCACGCTCCACCGCGCCCCCTGCCGCCACGTGCCCAGCCCATGGATCGAGTGCTCTCAGGCCCAGCAGGGTGCCGCACGCATAGGGGCACCCGGCCGCCGCAGCCGGTAGATCAGGATGAGCCACGTGACCGGGTCCAGCGGTGCTGTCACCGTCGTACCTCCTTACACCGCATTGCCGGTCGAAGCCGCTGTCAGCGGAACCGCCCGCGGATCCGCTGGGCGGCGGTCTCCGGTGGCAGGTCGACGGCGCCCTCCCAGTGCAGGCGCTCCAGGAAGGTCGAATCCGAGCGGTAGAAGGGCTTGAGGTTGGAGCGGCAGGCCAGGCGCAAGTTCAGCGGGTAGCCCTCAGTGCTTGGGGGCGCTCCGTAGATCGCGCAGTTGAAGCTCTGGAAGCCCATGTCCGCGTAGGCGCCCAGGACCCGGGCCAGCCCGTCAGCCAGCTCGGCGGTCAGATCGTCGTCCAGCTCTGCTGGTGAGGAGATGCCGTCGGCGAACGCCCTGACCTCGGCGGGCGCGATCGGGGCGAAGCTGGCCATCCACTGGATGCGTCCGGTGTCTCCCAGGTAACGCTCCCCGCCGCGGCGCTCGGTCTCCAGATAGGCTGCGAACCGCTGCGCGGGCACGTCCGCCAGCATGCGCTGCATCGTCGTCGGCTGGGTATCGACGATTCCCTGCAGGTGGGGATGAAACAGCGAGCCTCCCGAGGGCAGCATGTGGTTGGCGTTAATTGAGGCCCACCGTGCGCCTGGGTCCGCCGCCATCACCGCCTTGGCAAAGGCGACCTGAGTGGCCAGGTTGTCGGTGAGCAGCCGCGGCGTGATCGCCTCAAGCGGCAGATAATGCAGCCGGGGCGAATAGACCGACACCGAGCTGTGCGATGAGTAGGCGTGCAGGTTCGGGAACAGGGCCGCTTCGCCGGATGCGATCCGCCCGTCGGGGTGGATCCGGGCCGGCAGCTTCGGCGTCAGCCGGTCAATCTGGCCCGGGCAGAACGGGCAGCCTGACTGGGTCTGCCGCGCAAATGCCTCGAGGTCGAAGTCGCTGGCGGGCATGAGACCCCGCTCGGGCAGGATGCGCGAGCTATGCCCGGTCAGTGGATCAAAACGTACTTCGATGCTGCTGCGGACCGGCTTCCCCGTACCCGGTTCGATCATCTCAGCGGTCAGCAGCTCGCGATGTAGTTCCATCTCCTCGCCTCGCCCTCAGCGAGGGCCGCCAACCCGCCCGGCCGGCCCGGCCCTCATGATCTCCGGACAGCCGGACGCGGCCCCGAACGACATACCCCCAGGTCCCCGGGCCATCAGCACCTCGCCTTCGCTTACCTTGGCCACACAGGCAGCCGTGCGGCCGGCACGAGCTTGGCAGGGACCGTTGGCGGTGTCTCCGCGGATCAGGCGAGCCCCTCCGTCTCCGCCTACCGTATCGTGCGGCCAGGTGCTCTGCTCGTTTCGCGTGTCGACATTCCGTCCGCCGTGCCATACGGTTAAAGCAGCGGCATACGCCGCTCGGTGATGGATCCCGCCGGATCGTGCCCGCCTCGGCGGGCACGCCAGCCCGCCGTATGGCCGATGGGTCCTGCTTCCACGCTCGCGGACAGGCAGGAGCTCGGCAATGGCGTGGCATGGCGACAAGAGCCGTATGACCCGGGCTACCAGCCCACTCGGCCGATGAATGCGGCTACCGGCATCGACCGGACGCTGCTGTTGATGCGGCACGCTAAGTCTGCCTGGCCGGATGTGCCAGACCATGATCGGCCGCTGGCCCGCCGCGGCCAGCGGGATGCACCGCTTATGGGGTACTGGCTGCGCGCTGCGGACCACGCACCGGACCAGGTCATATGCTCCACCGCTCGGCGAGCCCGGGAGACATGGCAGCTCACTCAGGCCGGGCTCGGCGTGACTCCCGCGGTTGCCTTCGATAACGGCGTGTACCAGGCTTCAGCAGCGCAGCTTCTCGACCTGATCCGCCATGCATCTCCAGAAGCAGGAACGCTTCTGGTCATCGGCCATGATCCCGCGATCCCAGAACTCGCGCTCTCGCTGGTGTCCGCCACTCCGCCTGTCGTCGCGGGCGTGGTCAGATATGCCGCGCCGCCTGCCGTGTTTTACCGCATGCGAGAAAAGTTCCCCACCGCCGCCGTCGCGATCTTCGAGTTCACGGGTCACTGGCATCAGCTAAGCGCTGGGTCAGCGCGGCTGACGTGGTTCGTGACTCCCCGCGATTCGATGGCACTGCCGGTGTCGGCCATCTGTACGAACCACGGTGAACGGCTCGTCGACGTCGGCGTGGCGATGTGGACGTGGCCAAGTACAACCGGCTGCTGGAAATCGCCGCTAGCACGCCCGGTCTTCGCTACGGCATGCCAGCGAGCTGACAACCACCCGCCTCCGGTGTTCTGGTGCTTCCCGCTGCTAGGCCTCGATAACGCGCCATGACTGGGTGATTGTCATGTTTCGCGCGGCGGGCATCCGCAGAAGACGGCGCCGTCGAGGAAGGCGGCCGCCCGCCGCCATGCGGTCATCTCCGGTCCCCGGGGTTCGTGGCGGTGCGCCCAGGTGTTCTTGCTGAACGCCTCGTTGAGCTCGGCGATCAGCATGTCCGCGCGCTCTACCGCGCTGCCTGCCGTTACGTGCCCAGCCCATGGATCGAGTGCTCTCAGGCCCAGCAGGTGCCGCACGCATAGGGGCACCCGGCGGCCGGCGGCCGGGTGCGAGGCTCGCAGCGACGCGCGCAGGTCATCGACCGTCCGCTGCGCGGCGTTCGCGGCGGCCAGGCATATCGGGCAGCTGGCCGGGCCGCTGGGCCGGCGGCGCAAGGAACGCGGAAGCCAGCCGGCCGGGC
>WNGE01000355.1_pt1 | contig 59062 bp, 55 predicted proteins | sample 5400651 | NCBI WGS metagenome assembly WNGE01 (sample SAMN13153370, study PRJNA577476) | soil metagenome | isolation source: 60 cm soil or saprolite under grassland replicate 2 | place: USA:California | collected 2016-06-15 | reverse complement strand
TGGGCGGCTGGTCCGCTCCAGCCGGTTGCGGAGCGAGACGACTACCTCGTCGGCCGCCTGCGAGACCAACGCCTCGCCGCGGTGAGGTAGGCGCGCAGGCAGCGTCTCACTCGCCGCTCAACCCCATGATCCGCGCGCGGAGACTTCCCAGCTTTATTCGCTGGGAAGTCTCCGCGGCAGGGGATCATGGGAATGGCGGCCAGGGGTGCGCCGGTACACGAGCGCCTGGGCGCTAGGCCTAGTACACAAGGGCTTGGGCGCTGTCGGCGGTGATCTCGGCAACAAAGGTCGTCGCGCCTGATACGCGCACGCCCTTGATGATGTCGTTCTCCGTGATGCCCCTGCGTGCCGCGCACTGAGTGCACAGGGTGACGGTGCCGGCGGCGAGCACGCCAGCGAGCAGGTCTTGCAGCGGCGCCGCCTCGGGCAGGCTGAATTCCTCGGCGCGGCCAGGCAACGCAAACCATGCCGCTTCGCCGGTCAGCCACAGAGACACCGCAATTCCGCTCGCGGCTGCGGTCGCCGCAACGGTGAAGGCCTGGTTGCAGCGTTCTGGGTCGTCCTTGCCCGCGGTGACCTTGATCACCAACGATCGCGTCGCCATGGGCTGACACTAACAAGTCGGGCGAGGGGCAGCGTTAACACCAGTTCGTCCATATTTGTCCCATGCGAGGATCTGAGCCGCGGAATGTCGGGTGCTAGACCACTGTCGACCGCATGGTGTGGCCCGGGTGCGAGATGTCACTCGCTGGCATGGCGCCACTGCCGCGCGAGCCGTTGAGGAATATGCTTGGGGCCATGGCCGGTGTGATCAGCGCCGCGACCCTGGTGGCGGTGTTCGCGGCCGTCGCCGTGGCGGCGGGCTGGGTGGCGGTGAGGCTGTACCGTGCACGCGGGACCGAGCGGTGAGGTCGGGTGGTGAGCCTCACGCGGATCTGGCGCCCCTCCAGTTTCTGCTCGGCAGGTGGGAGGGAGCGGGCGTCGGCGGTTACCCGACCATCGAGAGCTTCCAGTTCGGCCAGGAGATCAGCTTCACCCATAACGGTAAGCCCTACCTCATTTATGCGAGCCGTACATGGCTACTCGATGCGGCCGGCGTCGCAGTGCGGCCCCTTTCGACAGAGAGCGGGTACTGGCGGCCTCAGCCGGACGGAAAGGTAGAAGTACTGCTTGCTCATCCCACCGGCATCGTTGAGGTGTACATCGGCGAGGTTGTCGGCCCACGCGTGGAATTGGGCACCGACGTTGTCGCCAGGACGGAGACCGCAAAGCCAGTCACCGCCGGACACAGGCTGTACGGTCTGGTCGGCGAGGATCTCGCCTACGCGTATGACATGGCGGCAATGGGTCTGCCGCTGCAGCCGCACATCTCGGCTCGGCTGAAGCGCGTCAGCGACGCCTGACCGCACGGCGCAGCGGGCTCGGCTGCGGGGCCCGAGCACGTGCGGGCAAGCTCAAGAAAAAGCCCCCGGACTTTCCCGTTCCGCAGGCACGAGTGAAACGATCACACATGGCTTGCGGGTACGGGAGCCGGATGGACGAGTTCCGGCCAGCCCGGGGGTGCGGTGTCTGCCGTGAATTCGCCGGCCGCCGTATCGCGGCCTGCGTTCAGGCGGGACGGCGGCTAGCGGACAGCCACCTCGCGAGTCCTATGGCAATGCATGCTGTTGGACCACCTCCTTTCCCGCGTAGCCGCAGGCTACGTCCGGCAGCGGTGCCATGGCAAGAGCATTTACCGGCTACTGGGCGCTTGCCGTAGGCCGCCCAAACAGGTGCCGTGCTACGGGTCTGGACGCGCGGCAGGCGCTGCAGGGCGTCATGAACCGGCAGCGAGACGTACACTCGGCCTATGGCCCGGACCTGGCACGAGGAGCTCCGGTCGCGCGGGTACCGGGTCACGCCACAGCGACAGCTTGTGCTCGAAGCGATCAATCGGCTCGACCACGCCACCCCCGAGCACATCTGCGCCGAGGTGCAGCAGACCGCCCCGAGTGTGAACATCTCCACCATCTACCGCACACTCGAGCTGCTCGAGCAACTCGGCTTGGTCACCCACACGCACCTCGGCCATGGCGCGTCCACGTATCATCTCGCCGCCCAGGCGGATCACGTGCATCTGGTCTGCCGGGACTGTGGCAAGATCACCGAGGTTGGCCCAGAGATCGTGCGCGAGCTGGTGGCCGCGCTGGACCGCGAGCACGGGTTCGAGACGGACGTTGGGCATCTGACGGTGTTCGGCCGGTGCACATCCTGTCGGCACGCCGCACGCGCCCTTGTGCCGTGACCGCTGTGACCGGGACCGCAGTGCACATGCCCGCTGTGCGCGGGACCGCAGTGCACATGCCCGCTGTGCGCGGGACCGCTGTGCTGGGACCGCGTGGCCTCACCCGGACACTAGTCTGGGTGCCATGCCAAGCCCTCTGCTGAAGTCCGCTGGAGCGGTCCCCGCCGACGAGCCTGACGTCGGCGTCGCCGCGCACTACGGCGATCCGGTCGCCGAGCAGCGGGCCATGGTGAGAACGGTCGGCCTTGCCGACCGCAGCAACCGCGGTGTGGTGCGGATCGGGGGCGCCGACCGGCTGTCCTGGATGCACAGCCTGACGACGCAGGACGTGGAGCATCTCGCCCCGAACGCGGGCGCCGAGGCGCTCGTGCTCAGCCCGAACGGCCATGTCGAGCACCACCTCACCCTGGTCGATGACGGTGCCGCGGTATGGGCGCATGTCGAGCCCCGCACGGCAGCGGACCTGATCTCCTTTTTGGAGTCAATGCGTTTCATGCTCCGGGTTGAGCCAGCGGACCTAACCGAAAAGTTCAAAGTTCTCACCCTGGTGGGACCGCAGGCGCAGGATCTGGTGCCGCCTGGGGTGGCATCGCTGCGGTCGGCGCTCGGCATTGACCTCCTGGTCCCCTCGGATGAGCTGGCTGAGACGGCCGCGGACCTGACCAGGCGCGGCGCCCGCCTGGCCGGCATGTGGGCATTTGCGGCGCTGCGCATCGCGGCGCATCAGCCGCGGTTTGGCGTGGACACCGATCACCGCACGATCCCGCACGAGGTCGGCTGGATCGGGTCCGCGGTCAAGCTAGACAAGGGCTGCTACCGGGGCCAGGAAACGGTGGCCCGCGTGCACAACCTCGGTCACCCGCCGCGCCGGCTCGTCCAGCTCCACCTGGACGGCAGCGTGGATCGGCTGCCCGCACACGGTGACCCAGTCGAGCTTGATGGCGCCGTGGTCGGTTTCGTCGGCTCCGCCGCACGTCACCACGAGCTCGGGCCGATCGCGCTGGCGCTCGTGAAGCGGACCACCCCGGTCGACAGAGACCTGCTCGCGGCTGGCGTTGCCGCTGCGCAGGAGGTCATTGTGCCGCCCGACGCGGGCGCGAACGTAAAACTGAGCGTGCGCGCGCAGTCCTTCCTGCGCCGGGCGTAGCGTGCGTGTGCCGAACCGCGTCTCCCCGGTGCGCGTAGCCTTGGCTCGCAGGACTGGAGAGCCGGGAGGTCGCCCACCGTGTTGCGCCGCAGCCTATTGGCCATGTCGCGGAGCACCCGCATCCGCCACGTCATCAGCACCGCGCCGTACAGCGCGGGCGTGGTGGCCCGGTTCGTCGCCGGCGAGAAGGCGGCGGACGCGGCCCTAGCCACCGAACGGCTGCGCGGGGCCGGCCTGCTCGTCACACTTGATCATCTAGGCGAGGACACCACGCGGGCCGAGCATGCGGCGGCCGTTGCCGATGAGTATGTGCGGCTGCTCGGTAGGCTCGCCGGTGCCGGGCTGACCGCTGGCGGCGCAGCCGAGGTGTCGGTGAAGCCCACGGCCGTCGGGCTGCGGCTGGCCGCGAACGGCGAGAAGACGGCCGCCGCGCACATCGGGCGGATCTGCGCGGCAGCCCGCGCGGCAGGCACCACCGTCACCGTCGACATGGAAGATCATGGCGTGGTGGAGCCCACCCTGCGTATCGTCGCCGAACTTAGGCCGGAGTTCGCCGATCTTGGCTGCGTGATCCAGGCCTACCTGCGCCGGGCCGAGCAGGACTGTGCGCAGCTCGCTCAGCCGGGATCGCGCGTGCGGTTGTGCAAGGGTGCGTACGCAGCGCCGGACGACGTCGCATTCCAGAGCCGCCACGAGGTCGACCGCTCATACGCCCGCTGCCTGCGGGTGCTGATGGCCGGGCCGGGTTACCCGATGCTCGCTACGCACGACACAAGGTTGATCAAGATTGGTGCGGCCCAGGCCACGCTGGCCCGCCGGGCGGCAAACAGTTACGAGTTCCAAATGCTGTACGGCGTCAGCCCGGCTCGGCAGCGCCAGCTCACCGAGTCCGGCGCCCAGGTACGGGTGTACGTGCCCTACGGCAATGACTGGTACGGCTATCTCATGCGCCGCCTCGCGGAGCGCCCAGCCAACATGATCTTCTTCCTGCGTGCCCTTGCCTCACGAGCCTGACCGAGCGCGACTGTCAGCGACAGCCGTTCGGGATCATGATTTCAGGCCACCGGTCGGGCGCCGGATAAACTGCCAAGGTGATTGCGATTATCGGCGCGGGAAAGATGGGCGAGGCCCTGACATCCGGGCTGCTGCGAGCGGGTCGGCCGCCGTCCAGTGTCATCGTCGCCGTGCGCAGAGAGGAGCGCGGCGCCGAACTGCGGACGCGCTACGGCGTGGAAGCGGTCACCGTGGCCGAAGCGGCGAAGGTCGGGACCACCATTGTGCTCGCCGTGAAGCCACAGGACATGGCGCCAGCGCTGGATGAGATTGCGCCGTGTGTTCCCGCCGGACGCCTCATCGTCTCCGTCGCGGCCGGCATCACCACATCGTTCATCGAGCGCAGGCTGGGCCAGGAACTGCCGGTGGTCCGGGTCATGTCCAACACCCCGGTGCACGTGGACCAGGCGATGAGCGTGATATCTCCCGGGCGTTTCGCCGGCCAGGAGCATCTGCGGCGCACCGAGGAGCTGCTGAGCCCGGTCGGCAAGGTGCTGCGCATCCCCGAGTCACAGCAGGACGCAGCTACCGCGCTGTCCGGCAGTGGCCCCGCTTATGTCTACTACCTGGTCGAGTCGATGGTGGACGCCGGAATTCTGCTCGGCATCCCGCGCGGCATGGCCCTTGACATGGTGATCCAAGCCGTCTTCGGTGCGGCGACAATGCTCCGCGAGTCCGGCGAGCATCCCGTCCTGCTGCGGGAGGCCGTCACGTCGCCGGCCGGAACCACGATCTCGGCCATCCGCGAGCTGGAGAAGCACGGCGTCCGGGCGGCATTTCTCGCCGCTATCGAGGCCGCGCGCGACCGCGGTCGCGAACTGGGTGCGGAGGACTAGCGCCTGCGCGACTAGCCCCCGTACCGCCGCGGTAACGGGAGCGTTATTGTCGATGGCGCAAGGGTTAAACGGTGAGCCAAGGGGGTGTCACAGGCCGTGGGCGGCACACTGCGGGTCGTCTGGGACGACGCGCTGGCGAAGTACGACTTTGGGCCGGAGCACCCGCTGGCACCGGTCCGCGTTGAGCTCACCATGGCGCTGGCCCATGAGATGGGTGTGCTCGACGCGCCCGAGGTATCGATAAGCGTCCCAGAACCGGCCGATGAGGCACTCCTCGAACTGGTTCACGACCCCAGCTACATCTCGGCGGTCCGCCGCGCGGGCGACACGATGGCACCCGACCCGCAGTTCGGCCTTGGTACGCCGGACAACCCGGTCTTCGGCGGCATGCACGAGGCCTCGGCGCTGGTGGCCGGAGCCACCGTGGCCGCGGCGAGAGCGGTTTGGACAGGAGCCGCGCAGCATGCCGCGAACGTGGCTGGCGGTCTGCACCATGCGATGCGCGGCTCGGCCAGCGGGTTCTGCGTGTACAACGACCCCGCGATCGCGATCGCGTGGCTGCTCCGCAACGGCGCCGAGCGGGTCGCCTATGTCGACCTCGACGTCCATCACGGGGATGGTGTCCAGGCCGCGTTCTATGACGATCCGCGCGTCCTCACGATCAGCATGCACGAGCACCCGCACACCCTGTTCCCCGGCACCGGCCTTGCCTCCGAGACCGGCGCGGGGAAAGGCGAGGGATACGCGGTGAACGTTGCGCTGCCCGCCGGCACGGACGACATGTGCTGGCTGCGGGCATTCCATGCGATCATCCCGCCGCTGCTGTCCAGCTTCCAGCCGCAGGTTCTTGTCAGCCAACACGGATGCGACAGCCACCGGCTCGATCCACTGGCCCACTTCGAGCTGAGTGTCGACGCCCAGCGGGCCGCGTACGCGGCCGTGCATAAGCTTGCCCACGACACAGCGGGCGGGCGCTGGATTCTTACCGGCGGTGGAGGCTATGCGCTGGTCCAGGTCGTGCCGCGGGCCTGGACCCATCTGCTCGCCGAAGCGGCCGGTCACCCACTTGATCCTGGGATGGCGACGCCGCGAGGTTGGCGCGAATACGCGCGCAGGCGGACCGGCGAATACGCACCTGAGTCGATGACCGACGGCGAGCTGTCCTCGCACTCGGCGTTCGCTTCGGGTTACGATCCGGCTGATCGGGTGGACCGGTCCATTATGGCCACACGCACGGCGGTGTTTCCGGCTCACGGGCTCCATCCGCAGCCATAACGGGGTCCCACGAAGAAGGGCCGCTCCGGCGAGAACTCAGTGCTGGCCTGTCCGCGGGCCCGGGCCAGCGGTGGCTGCGGGGACCATGGTGGCAAAACACCTCTCGCGCCGGGGTTGCACCATTCTGTACGGGACTTACCCTGGAGACGTACGTGACTGATGCGCAGTTTCCGGCCGGACGTACTCAGGTCACGTATGGAAGAGGGCAATCAATGGATGCTGGCGACCGTCCGCTGAGCGAAGTTAAGTTCCTGACCGTGGCCGAAGTGGCCTCGATCATGCGCGTGTCCAAGATGACTGTCTACCGGCTGGTGCACTCTGGTGAGCTTGAGGCCATCCGAGTGGGCCGGTCATTCCGTGTGCCAGAGCAGGCCGTTCACCACTATCTGGAAGACGCCTTCGTCGCGACCGGATGAGGACACCGCACGCGGCGCGCCGGGGTCATCTCGGGACCCCGGCCGCAGGCAGCACGGAGATACGGCCCGCACGGGCGGTGCCCGTCACACGCGACGGGAACGTCACGCGACGGGGACACGGCGCGGGTGAGAGACACGGACGATCACTCGCGGGTCACGACGCACGCTGAAACTCGTGAGCGCTGGTGGCGGTACCCTTACTCCGGGCATGCGTTTGTCATCCGTGTCCTCGGAACGCATGCCCGTTCCCATGAGTGCAGTGAAGGTGGTGTCGTGGGCTCTGTCATCAAGAAGCGCCGCAAGCGAATGGCCAAGAAGAAGCATCGTAAGCTCCTCAAGAAGACGCGCGTCCAGCGCCGCAACAAGAAGTAGCCCACACCCCGCTGCGCGGCCGCGGTGGCGGCCGCGCCACACAGGGGCTCCGCACCGCGCACGAGGGAGCAGGGGATGGCTCGAGTCGTCCTCCTTACCGGCGTCTCCGGTTATCTTGGCGCCGAAGTTGCCCGAATCTTGCGGGACGAACCGGAGATTGAGCGCCTCATCGAGGTGACGGGCCCAGCTACCGTCGGCGAAGGCGCTGGTGGGCCGCCCGGGGAATCGTCGCAGCCCGGCGAACCGCGTCGGGGCGAGCCCGGCGAACCGCCACCTGGCCAGCCGGGACACCCGGATGAGGAAGTCGTCAGGCTCGACGTGCGCACCGCGCAGATCGGGGATCTGATCAACGCCACGGCAGCCGACACGGTGATTCACCTGGGCATCGCCGCCATGCCCGCGCGCGCTGGGGGGCGGGCGTCAATGAAGGAGCAGAACGTCATTGGCGCGCTGCAGTTGCTGAATGCCTGCCAGCGATCCGCGACCGTGCGCAAGCTCGTGGTGCGTTCGAGCACCGCCGTGTATGGCACATCGGCGCGCAATCCCGCTGTCTTCACCGAGGACATGGAGCCACGGGCCGGCTACGGGTATGCACGGGACGTTCTGGACGTCGAGGGGTACGTCCGGGGCCTGGCGCGGCGCAGGCCCGACATCACGGTGTCGGTCCTGCGGTTCGTCAACTTTCTCGGACCACGTGTGGACTCGCCACTGACGCGGTATTTCACCATGCCGGTGACGCCGACGGTTCTCGGGTATGACCCGCGGATCCAGTTCGTCGACATCTCGGACGGCGTGGAGGTCATCAGGCGCATGGTCACAGAAGAACACCCCGGCGTATACAACGTAACGGGCCGCGGCGCCATGTTGATCTCGCAGTGCCTGCGCCGGGCTGGCCGAGCCGTGGTGCCCATGCCCGCACCGGCGCTCGGCACGCTGGCGGACCTCGGCCGCGGTGTGGTGGACGTCTCGCCAGATCAGCGGGACCTGCTCAGGTACGGGCGCGTAGTGGACGGAACCAAGCTGGAACACGAACTTGACTGGGTGCCGCGGTATTCGACGCAGGACGCGTTCGCCCGTTTCGTCGCGGACCGTGGGCTGCAGGAGAGCCCGGCCGTGGGCGCAGTCGACCGCCTGCTCACCGCGTTGTCCGCTGGCATGGCACGCGAGCAGAAATGACCGGCTCCGGACCCGCCCCCGATGGCGACCTCCTGCTGGCCGAGCGATTCGCGGAAGTGCTCGACTTTCTGCGCCGCCGGATGACCGGCGCCTATGAGATCGACGAGTTCGGCTATGACCGAGAGCTGAACGAGACGATGCTTATGCCGCCTGCACGCATGCTGTACCGGCACTGGTTCCGCGCGCAGCTGCGCGGTGTGGAACATGTCCCTGGCACCGGGGCCGCGCTGATCGTGAGCAATCACTCGGGCGTTCTGCCGGTTGACCAGATGATGCTTCAGGTGGGTCTGCTTGACGACCACCCGGCGCACCGGCACCTGCGGCTACTTGGCGCCGACCTCGTCTACGCGCTGCCAGTACTTTCGCACCTGGCGCGCAAGTCAGGCCACGCGCTTGCCTGTCCGCAGGATGCGGAGCGCCTGCTGGCGGCCGGTGAGCTGGTAGGTGTGTGCCCGGAGGGTTATAAAGGGCTTGGAAAGCCATTCTCGCAGCGCTATCACTTGCAGCGGTTCGGTCGCGGAGGCTACGCGGCGTCGGCCATTCGTGCAGGCGTTCCCATCATCCCCTGCGCGATCGTCGGCGCCGAAGAGATCTTTCCGATGATCGCCGATGCCCGGCCGCTAGCCCGGTTGTTCGGATTTCCTTACTTTCCCATCACGCCGCTATTTCCGTGGTTCGGGCCGCTCGGCATGATTCCCCTGCCGTCCAAGTGGCTGATCGGATTCGCCGAGCCCGTCGCGACCGACGGCCTTGAGCCAGGTTCCGCTGACGATCCCGCGACCGTGTTCGAGGTCAGCGACCAGGTGCGGGAGACGATTCAGCAAACGCTGTACCGGCTACTCCTCGAGCGCGGCGAGGCCTTCGGCTGAGGCGCCGCGCAGCGCCATGCTCTCGCCTGCGATGTGCCTTCCAGGCAGGCTCTTAGCGGCGCTTCCGGCGGATGGCCGCGCCCGCGGCCATCCCGCCGACGATGGCGCCCGCTCCCGCGGCGACGGGCAGAGCGATCATGGTCGCCCGGCGACCGGTGCGGAAGTCATGCACGGGCCAGCCCTCCCGGCGCGCGTGGGCGCGGAGCTCGGAGTCGGGGTTGACGGCGTTCGGAAAGCCGACGATCGCCAGCATCGGCAGGTCGTTGGCTGAGTCGCTGTACGCCGAGCAGCGTGACAGGTCCAGGCCTTCGCGTTTGGCGAGCGCCCTAACGGCCGCCGCCTTGGCCGACCCATGCAGCAATTCACCGACCAGCCGACCGGTATACCTGCCATCGGCCACCTCGGCCACGGTCCCCAGCGCTCCGGTGAACCCGAGCCGCACGGCGACGATATCGGCGAGTTCCGCGGGAGTAGCGGTGACGAGCCAGACCCGCTGCCCCGCATCAAGGTGACGCTGGGCGAGGTAGCGTGTCCCTTCCCAGATCCGGTCCGCCATCGTGTCGTCGTAGATCTCCTCGCCCAGTGACACGATCTCGTTGACCTTTTGGCCGGCCACGAATGCCAGTGCGGCCTCGCGAGCGGCGTCCATCTGGCCGGCCTTCTCTCCGGTCATCCGGAAGGACACTTGTCCCCAGGCAAACCGTGCCACGTCACGGGCGCCGAACACCTTGCGTGCGGCGAGCCCCCGGGCAAAGTAGTAAATCGAGGCCCCCCGCATGATCGTGTTGTCCAGGTCGAAGAATGCTGCGGCGGCCGGATCAGGCTCGGGTACCACTGCCTCTACCTGAGCCGCGGCAGCAGCAGCCTCCCCGGCCAGCACGCTTCGCCGTCCATGTGCGTGCTGGTCGTGACCCGGCCACACTCGCTGAAGCCCCCTCATGGCCCCAAGCTTAAACGGAGTCCCTGAACGCTGTTTCTCCTCCGGTTCTCCTCCGGTGAACGGGGCGCCACCTGCGCAGGTACTCTCGGTTGTCCAGGTCGCGCTCGCATCCACACGCTGCGTCGGGCACCATAGGCGAGATGCCTGTTGCGGTCGTCCTCGCATTCGCCGGCGCGCTGATCGCCGCCGTGGGTACAGCCGTGCTCACCGCACGGCTCATCAGGGTCCCCAGAGGTGACCTCGCCGCCTGGTCATGTGTGTTGCTCGCACTCGCTGTGGCGCTGGGAGCCCAGACGATGGGCTTCGCGCGCGGGTTCACCGGTCCGGCGTTCCGTACCGCGGCCGTCGCCGGCCTGCTCATCGCCCCGCTCTGGACCGCATGGGGACTCGTCGAGCTGGCTGGGCGCAGCGTGTCGGCGAGGTTCGCCTGCCGGCTGCTGACCGTCGCGCTCACGGTGGTGCCTGGCGTGATCTTGATTCTTGATCCGTTGAACAGCGGTCCAGCGTTCGGGAAGACCTGGCCGGGCGAGGCGAGGTACATGACACTCCCGCGGTCCGCGCTGACCCTCGTCCATGTGCTCGCCGTGGCCATTGCACTTTTGGTCATGATCCTTGCGGCATTGCGCACCCGCCGTGATGCGGCGTGGTGGGATGCGTTTGTCCCCGTCGCCGCGGCCGGTGCGGCCGTCCTGCTCACGGTCAGCCTGGGCCTTGCCCTGCCGAACATCGGTTACCCGCTGCTTGCCGTGGCCGCGACGGGCAGTGTGTGGTTCGCGGCCAACCGGTCGGGGCGGGTTCACCTTGACATGCTGCGCCAGGATCAGTCGGCCAGGGAGGATGACGATTGGGCCGAGCCGCAGCGTGGGCGGCGCAGGCGCAGTGCCCAGGTACCGGTGGGCGCCGGCGAAACGGCATTGGCCCGGCCAGACGAAGCACCCCCTGGATGGGCGACCGCCGACGGGGCGGTGGATGACCGAGCCGGCGACGAGTCACTTGTCGATGACCGGCTGGTCAATGACCATGAGGCCCGCGGCCGAGCGGGTGACGAGCTGACGGCGATAGCACCGGGCGGGTCTATTGCCGGAGCTGAACCCGGCCTGTCGCCCACGCCAGCACGGGAGCCGCCTGGTGGCCGCATGCCGCCGCGGCTCTTTGGGCTCATCGCGATCTACACCTTGCTCGATGGCGGTGGCGAGGAATTTGATCGGCTGGCCGAGCGGACGGTCGAGGCGGTTCGCAGAAACGAGCCTGACACGCTCCTGTTCGTGGTGCACACCGTGCCGAAGGCGCCGATGCAGCGGATCTTCTACGAGGTGTACCGCGACCGTATGGCCTACGCAGAGCATCGGCGTCAGCCGCAAGTCGAAGAGTTCTTCGCCCTGCACAGGCCGTTTGTTCTGGCCACAAACGTGATCGAGCTCGATCTTGCGTACGCGAAGGTGTCGGCCCTGCCATCGCTGGCCGCGATGTTCAGCCGTGAGGTGCACGGTGATCGCCGATGACGATCGGTCCCGCCCATGACCACAAGATCACCCTGCTCAGTCGGCCTGGCTGCCATCTCTGTGATGAGGCCCGCGCCGTGGTCGCGCGGGTTGCGGCCGACTTGGGCGTGCGCTGGGAGGAGCGGGACATCACCCGGTCCGCCGAAGAGATGTCGGCCTACTGGGACAAGATTCCTGTCACGTTCATCGACGGCGTGCCGCACGATTTCTGGCGGGTGACGGAGGAGCGGCTGCGGGCCGCTCTAGCGCGCTGACTCGCCGCGCGCGCTCCTGGATGCGCTTGTGGGTGAGACTCCGACTTTGTGCATACGTTCACAAAGGCGTACCGTGGACCCAGTCCACGCGCCGGGCCAGGCATCCATCGGAGGCCGGACGGCCCGCCGCGCCGTCGATTCCCGCCAGGAGCGCCGGCGTATGACTCGCCGTCCGTCACCCAACGGGAGCCACGGGATCCCCGAGGCGACCGTTGCGAGATTGCCCGTCTATCTGCGCACGCTGCACGCCCTAGCCGAGCGCGGCGTAGCAACCGTGTCAAGTGAGGAGCTTGCCGCCGCCGCGGGCGTCAACTCAGCGAAGCTACGCAAGGACCTCTCGCATCTTGGCTCTTATGGCACCCGTGGGGTGGGGTACGACGTTGACTATCTCGTCTACCAGATCTCTCGCGAACTTGGCCTGACCCAAGACTGGCCCGTGGTCATCGTCGGCGCAGGCAACCTTGGCCGCGCGCTCGCGAACTACGGCGGCTTCGCCACCCGTGGCTTTCGTATCGCGGCCATCCTGGACGCCGATCCGGCGGTTGTCGGCGGCAGAATCGGGCGGCTGACCGTCGAGCATGCCGATGCGATCGAGGCCGTCGTGGCGCGGCACGGCGTATCAATCGGCGTCATCGCGACACCTGCCGGTGCAGCCCAGAACGTATGCGACCGTCTTGTCGCGGCCGGCGTCACGAGCATACTGAACTTCGCACCTGTCGTGCTCAGCGTGCCTGAAGGTGTCGACGTGCGTAAGGTTGACCTGTCAATCGAACTCCAGATTCTCGCCTTTCACGCCCAGCGCAGATCGGCGCCGCAACTCCAGCAGCAGGCCGAACCGCTGCGGGGCGTGCCAATGCCAGGTGACGCGGCGATGGCGGCCTTGGTGGGGGCGCGGGCCATGGGCAGGGTGCCGGATGTGCGGCCCAGGCTGGCGTCGGCTGAAGCGGCGTCGTCGCCGGTCGAGGCGTAGGCGGTGGATGCATGAGTGTGCTCGTGGTCGGCCTGAGCCATAAGAGTGCGCCTGTCACGTTGCTTGAGCGCGCCTCGGTGGCTGGCGACGCCCTCGGCAAGCTGCTGCATGACGCCGCATCCAGCCAGTACGCGGCGAGCGCGTTTGTCGTGTCGACCTGCAACCGCGTCGAGGTCTACGCGGAGGTCGAGAAATTCCATGGCGGCGTCTCAGCCATCACGGAGTTGCTCGCCAGACACACAGGTATCGACATCGGCCTGCTTACTCAGCACCTGTACGTCCATTACGAGGAACGCGCGGTCCAGCACCTGTTCGCGGTGGCGTGTGGACTCGACTCCATGGTGATCGGCGAAGGCCAGATTCTCGGTCAGGTGCGGCAGGCCCTGAAGTACGCCGAGGATCAGGGCACCCTCGGGCGGCCGCTTGTCGATCTCGGCCGCCTTGCGCTGCGCGCGGGAAAGCGGGCGCACAGCGAGACGGGGATCGATCAGGCCGGGGCGAGCATAGTCAGCGTCGGAGTGGATCTCGCGGCCGGCCTGCTCCACCCGCCCGGCCAAACCGGCCACACCGCCACGCTAGACGGGGTGCCCACGCTCGTCGTGGGCGCGGGCTCCATGAGCGCGCTTGCGGCCGCCACGGCCGCGCGAGCCGGGGCAGGCCCGATCGTGATAGCCAACCGCAGCCCTGCCCATGCTGAGCGGCTCGCCGGGGCCGTGCAGGGCAGCGCCGCACGGCTCGCCGACCTGCCGAGCGCGATCGCATCCGCAGATTTGGTCATTTCATGTACGGGCGCGGGCGGAGCGGTGATCACGGCGGAGATCGCGAGGGCGGCGCGCGCCGCACGTCAGGCAGCGAGCAGCTTTCGGCCGCTGGTCTTTGTCGACCTCGCGCTGCCCCGTGACGTAGATCCTGCCGTCGCGAACCTGCCCGGCGTCGCGGTGATTGGCCTGGCGGACATTGGCGCGGCCAGCCGCGTCGGGGCGCTGGCCGGGTACGGGACCGCCGCTTACGATCAGGACATCGCCTCTGTGCGGCGGATTGTCGCCGAGGAAGTCGCCGCGCATGCGTCCGCCACGCTCGCGGCACGGGTCACCCCGACAGTGGTGGCTCTTCGCGCGAAAGCAGCCGGCGTGGTGGAGTCGGAGTTGACGCGCCTGGCCGGGCGTCTGGCCGGTGCGAGCGATCATGACCTGGGCGAGATCGAGAAGGCGATGCGCCGGGTGGTCGACAAACTGCTACACGCGCCCACGGTGCGGGTGAAGGAGCTTGCGGGTTCACCCGGTGGTGATTCCTATGCCGCCGCGCTGCGGGAACTTTTTGATCTCGACCCGAAGACGGTGGAGGCCGTAACCCGGGCCGATGCCGACCTGGCGAGCGAACCTGGTGGAGGAGCACAGTGAGGGGTCGTGCGCTCAGGCTGGGCACCCGTCGCAGCCCCATGGCGATGACTCAGGCCGGCCAGGTGGCGCAAATGATCACCGGCCGGACCGGTCTCGTGGTCGATCTCGTCGGTGTGACAACCTTCGGCGATGTCAGCCGGGCGGAGCTGGCGCAGATCGGCGGAACGGGGGTGTTCGTCAACGCGCTGCGCGAGCGGCTGCTGGCCGGTGAGGTGGATCTCGCGGTGCATTCGCTCAAGGACCTACCCACGGCGCAACCCGACACCGTCGCCCTCGCCGGCGTTCCGGCCCGCGACGACCCCCGAGACGCGCTGGCCGCGCGGGACGGGGCGAAACTGGCGGACCTGCCACCTGGTGCGCGGGTCGGGACTGGGTCGCCGCGCCGAGCCGGGCAGCTTCGCGCGCTCCGCCCCGATCTTGACTGCGTGCCGATCCGGGGCAACGCCGACACCCGCCTGGCCCGGGTTGTCTCTGGGGACCTGCACGCGGTGGTGCTCGCATATGCGGGGCTTGCCCGCATCGGCCGCCAGGATGCGGTCACGCAGGTCTTTGAGATCGATGAGATGCTGCCCGCGCCCGGGCAGGGTGCGCTGGCCGTGGAGTGCCGCGCGGATGACGCGGAACTCGTCGAACAGCTCGCGGCGGTCGACGATCGGCCAAGCCGTGTCGCTGTAACGGCCGAGCGCAGCGTGCTCGCAGCGTTGGAGGCAGGTTGCAGCGCGCCCGTCGGGGCATACGCTGCAGGCAAAGATGTGCTGCACCTACGGGCCGTCGTCCTGGCCACCGACGGTTCCGGTGCGGTGCGGTTGTCCAGGAGCGGTCCCGTGGAAAACACCGCCGCGGCGGAGCGAATTGGCCGCGATCTCGCGGCCGAATTGCTCGCTCGCGGGGCCCGCGCCCACATTGCTGTGCCTCAGGCACGTTCGAACTCCGGGAGCATGTGAGTTGAACCCCATGCCCGAACAGAAGAAGCTAGCCGGCGTGGACGACACCGCAGATGATGCCGCGGGCACCCCGGTGCGGGCCGGTGCCGCGGCGCCGGCCGGAACGAGTCCTAGTTCCAGGGACGCAACTCGGCCTGGCGGCCGGGTTGCCTTGGTCGGGACGGGCCCAGGCGACCCCGGTCTGATCACGGTGCGCGCAGCTCAGCTGCTTGCGGAAGCCGATGTTGTGGTGGCCAGCCCAGACCTCGCCGCCCGGGTGCGTGGCCACATGCGCCAGCACGTCGAGCTTGCTGACCCCGCGGAACTGGCTGGTGACGCCTGGGCCGTCGTCAAGGCCGCCAAGGCCGGCCAGCGTGTGGTGCGCCTCTATCCAGGTGACCCGTTCCTCCTGCCGCAGGGCGCCGAAACGGCTGCCACGTGCGCGAAGGCAGGGGTGCCCTTCGACGTCGTCCCCGGTGTGCCGCCCGCGACCGCTGTTCCGCTCTATGCCGGCATACCCCTCAGCTCCGACATGGGCGGCGACGTCCGCGTCGTGCACGCGGCCGAGGCGAGCAGGGTCGCTCCAGGACCGGGTTCGGTTGTCGTACTCGACGCGGAGACCGGGCCCGCGGACATCGCAAAGATGCTGGTGGCCGCGGGCTGGAGCGAGGACACACCATTCGCCGTCACCTGGAACGGCACGACGACCAAGCAGCGGACGGTCGTTTCGGCGCTGGGCACGGTCGCCAGCGATCTGAAAGCCGCGGGCATCAGCCTCCTTACCACGGACGGCCAGGCGATCGCGGTGGTGGGCCCGCCGGTCAGCGCCGCAGCCAACCTGTCCTGGTTCGAAAGCAGGCCGCTGTACGGCTGGCGGGTGCTCGTCCCACGAACCAAGGAGCAAGCGGGTGCGCTGTCCGACCGGCTGCGGGCACATGGCGCCGTTCCTGAAGAGGTGCCGACCATCACCGTCGAGCCACCGCGCACGCCACAGCAGATGGAGCGTGCCGTCAAGGGACTGGTCACCGGGCGATATCAGTGGGTCGCGTTTACTTCGGTGAACGCCGTCCGTGCGGTAAGGGAGAAGTTCGAAGAGTATGGCCTCGATGCCCGCGCCTTCGCCGGTGTCAAGGTGGCGGCGGTTGGGGAGCAGACGGCCGCGGCGCTGCGCGCCTTTGGTATCACCCCCGATCTCGTCCCAGAAGGCCAGCAGTCCAGCGAGGGACTTGCTGCCGTGTGGCCGCCATACGATGACGTGCTCGACCCGATTAACCGGGTCCTGCTGCCGCGGGCCGATATCGCCACCGAGACTCTTGTCGCCGCGCTCACCGAGCTTGGCTGGGAGGCCGACGACGTCACCGCCTACCGAACCGTGCGGGCGGCACCGCCTCCGGCGCCGATCCGTGAGGCGATCAAGGGGGGTGGCTTCGACGCCGTGCTGTTCACGTCCTCCTCGACGGTGCGCAACCTGGTCGGGATCGCCGGCAAGCCGCACGCCGTCACCGTGATCGCGGCCATCGGCCCGCAGACCGCGAAGACGGCGGAGGAGTTCGGGCTGCGTGTCGACGTCATGGCGCCAAGGCCCTCGGCCACCGCGCTGGTGGAGGGGCTTGCCGAGTTTGGGGCGAGCCTGCGCGAGGCGGCGGTGGCGGCCGGCGAACAGGTGCGGCGGCCAAGCCAGCGCCGCCGTGGCGCACGGCGGCGGGCGAACTAGCCGCGCGGGGGGTCGGCCCCCCGGGCGGTACAGTACGGCTGGCGCGGGCGTGTCGCCACCAGGCGTGCGGAAGGATCCTAGGTGAGGAGTGATGCCGTGATGGGTGCCAGCTTTCCCGCCGCGCGGCCACGGCGGCTTCGCCGCACTGCCGCGTTGCGCCGGCTGGTCGCGGAGGTAAGCGTCCGGCCCGCCAATCTCGTTATGCCCATGTTTGTCAAGGAGGGCATCACAGAGCCGCAGCCGATCGCATCCATGCCGGGAGTGGTCCAGCACACCAGGGACAGCCTGCGCAAGGCGGCGATCGACGGGGTCGAGGCGGGCGTTGGCGGCCTGATCCTTTTCGGGATACCAGCGGTGAAGGACGGCCGGGGCTCGGCGGCTGACGATCCGGCAGGCATCGTGCAACTCGCGCTGCGTGATGTCGGCGCCGAGATCGGCGACGCAACGGTGATCATGGCTGATCTTTGCCTGGACGAGTACACCGACCATGGGCACTGCGGCGTGCTGACCGCCGTCGGGGAGGTTGACAACGATGCCACCCTGGAGCGGTACGCGGATATCGCGGTCGCGCAGGCGGCGGCTGGTGCCCATGTGGTGGCGCCAAGCGGGATGATGGACGGCCAGGTCGCAGCCATCCGTGCCGCACTCGACCAGGCGGGCTACACCGACGTCGCGATCCTGGCCTACTCGGCGAAGTACGCCTCAGCGCTCTACGGTCCGTTCCGTGACGCCGCCGAATGCGCGCCACGCTTCGGCAACCGCGCCGCCTACCAGCAGGACCCGCCAAACGCTGACGAGGCCCTGCGCGAGGTTCTGCTCGATATCGACGAAGGCGCCGACGCCGTCATGGTCAAGCCGGCGCTCACCTACCTGGACGTGGTTCGCCGCGTGGCGGACACCGTGCACGTTCCGCTGGCCGCCTACCAGGTGAGCGGCGAGTACGCCATGGTGGAGGCAGCCGCGGCGAACGGCTGGCTCGACCGGGACCGGATGATCATCGAGACTCTGACCGCGATCCGCCGCGCCGGCGCGGACATGGTGCTGACCTACTGGGCCGCGGAGGCCGCCCGGCACCTGGCCTGAAGCAGCGCGCCGGCGGCCCGCCGCCGCCTGGCTCGGCCGCCTCAACACGCCACGTAGCGGCCTTCCACGCACGTCGATCGGGCGAGGGCGGACACACCCTTTGCGTGGCCAGCTGCATACAGTCAGTTCGGGCTACCTGCGCCGGTCCCCATATCGCCCGCCCGGGTGATTACGGAGGGTTTCTCGATGGTGGGCCAACGGTAGTCTCGGCCGTTCGGCATCATCGGTATCGCGCGAGGCGGGCGGCCAGCGCAGGCGGGCGCTCGCGTTAGCGTGGACAAACCGGGCACTCGGGTGTGGGGGATGGCCATGGTCGACGTAATGGTGCGCCGCCGACGGCGCGAAGCGCGCGCGCGGATGGGCGCGGCGATCGCGTACGGCGCCATGGGCTGGCCGGTCTGCGCCGCCGCGCATCCACCCTGGCCCGCGGGTTTTCGCGCTGCCGTGTTCCGCTCCCCGGGCTTTCGCGCGACGGGCTTCGGCGCCCCCGCGTTCCGCAGTATGGGGCGTCGCGGCACCGGGTTTGGCGCCGGGCAGCCTGGCGGCTCGGCTCAGCAGGGCTTCGCTCAGCCCGGCGGGATGGGGCGTGCCTGCTCGTGTGACCGAATCGGCTGCCCGGATCCTGGCGCGCATCCCCTTTCGCCAGCGTGGCAGATCCAGGCGACGGTTGATACCGCGGTGATCAGGACGGTGTGGCAAGCGCAGCCCGATGCGAATGTGCTCCTCGTCACCGGCCGCGTATTCGACGTGCTGGACGTGCCGGCGCCGGCGGGCCGCATCGCGCTCGACGCGCTGCGCCGGTACGGCGAGGAAATCGGCCCGGTGGCGGTCGCCAGCCCGGATAGGTGCCTCTTTTTTGTCGCGACCCGCGGCGCACCCGTCGACGAGACCGAATGGTGGTCGTGCCATCTGGACTGCGCCCCGGACAGTATCACCGAGACACCGGGCCTACGCTGGCATTGCCGGGACAGCTATGTGCTGGCCCCACCGTCGCGGCATATTTCCGGCCACGATGCGCACTGGATCCGCGCGCCGGAGGGGCGGCCGCTGCCCGACTCGCTGCGGATTCTGCCCGTGCTCGTTGACGCGTGTGAGGAGGTAGCCGGATGACCCCCACCGGCCGCTCTACAGAGCTTTTCCGCCGAGCAACAGCCGCGATGCCTGGCGGGGTGAATTCCCCTGTGCGAGCGTTTGGCGCCGTCGGGGGCGTCCCCAGGTTCATGGTGTCAGGGAGCGGGCCTTACCTTACCGACGTCGATGGCCGCAGCTACGTGGATCTGGTCTGCTCATGGGGGCCGCTCATCCTCGGTCATGCGCACCCCGCGGTGATTCGCGCCACGGCACGAGCCTTGGAGGGTGGGACATCCTTTGGCGCCGCCACCGTCGGCGAGATTGAGCTAGCCGAAGAGATCATCGCGCGCACTCCCGTGGAGAAGGTGCGGCTGGTGAACTCGGGTACGGAGGCGACCATGTCCGCCGTGCGGCTTGCCCGCGGCTATACCGGCCGGTCAAAGGTGGTCAAGTTCGCCGGGTGCTACCACGGGCACGTTGATGCGCTGCTCGCCGCGGCTGGCTCGGGCGTGGCGACGTTTGGGCTCCCGGACAGCCCTGGGGTTACCGGCGCGGCGGCGGCGGACACGATCGTGCTGAACTACAACGACCCGGAAACGTTGCGCGCGGTGTTCGCCGGCCACGGTGGCGAGATCGCGTGCGTGATCACGGAGGGATGCCCGGCGAACATGGGCGTCGTGCCGCCGGAGCCGGGGTTCAACGAGCTGATCGCTGCTCTGTGTGCCGAGCATGGAGCACTTTTCGTGCTCGATGAGGTGCTCACGGGGTTCCGGGTGACCCCGTCGGGGTGGTACGGCCGTGAGGGCGTGGCAGGCGACCTGATGACGTTCGGGAAGGTGATGGGCGGCGGGTTGCCGGCGGCAGCGTTCGGCGGCCGTGCGGAGATCATGGATCGCCTCGCCCCCGTCGGGCCTGTTTACCAGGCGGGGACCCTGTCGGGGAATCCCATCGCCGTCGCCGCGGGTCTCGCCACGTTGCGTGAGTGCACGGGCGACGTCTACGCCCGGGTTGATTCCGCGGCGGCCGATCTGGCGAGGCTCGCGGGCGACGCCTTGACCGCCGCCGGAGTGCCGCACCGAGTTCAGGCCGCCGGGAACCTGTTCTCCGTGTTCATGGGCGTCACCGGCCCGGTACGTGACTTCGCCGACGCACGCCGGCAAAGCGGCCCCGGCTACGCCGCTTTCTTTCACGCCATGCTCGACGCCGGCGTCTACCTGCCGCCGTCACCGTTCGAGGCATGGTTCCTCTCCTGCGCGCACGACAAGGAGGCGGTGGCGCGGGTCGCGGCGGCGCTCCCCGGCGCCGCGAAGGCCGCGGCCCAGGCGATTGAACCATGATCCGCTACATCGGCGACTTTTCAGCACTATGTGCTGAAAAGTCGCCGCCAGCAGGAATCATGCGGTCGTCCGGCGAAGATTTCGGCTCGCCGGGCGGAGGATTCGGCTCGTCGGGCGCAGGTTTCAGCTCGGTCGGCCCATTTTGGGCTCGTCGGGTGGAGGTTTCGGCTCGGCAGCTTAGAGTCTGTTTGAGAACCTCGATCCGGCCCGCGTGCCCCCGCATCCCGGCTGGCTGCGTTCTCGCCCTCGACGTGCCTTCCAGGCACGCCTTCGGGCTGCGGCCTTGCCAGCCGGGCGCGGATGACCCGCTCGCTGATCGAACCGGGGTTCTCAAACAGACTCTTAACTGATCGCGATGGCGGCGACACCGGCGGCGATCGCCGCCGCGGCGGTCAGTCGGCGTGCCACGCCTCCCTCGCCGAGTAGCCGGCGCCCCAACAGGACCCCAAAGAGCACGCTCACCTCGCGGGCCGGGGCGATCGAGCTCACCGGGCTGAACACCAGCGCGGTGAGCACGAGGATGTAAGCGAGCGGCGACAGTACCGCAGTGCCGAGTACCTGCCCGCGGTAGCCACGCCACATCAGCGACAGGCGCTCCGCGTCCCGTAAGGCAAACGCGCCGAGGACAAGCGCCGCTCCCGCGCCCGCGGCGTATTCCTCCATCAGCGGCGGTATACGGACGGTGGCCACCGCGTACGTGTCCCACAGCGTGTAACCGGCGATGAACGCCCCGGTGAGCAGACCGTAGGATACGGCGCGGGTCCGCAGGGCGGATGCACCGTCGGGCAGGCTGAGCACGGTCACGCCGCCGGCGATGAGCAGGATCCCTGCCGTGCCCAGCGTTCCCGGGTGCTCGCCGAAGAGCGCGATGGCGGTGAAACTCGACAACAACAGCCCGCTGCCGCGGGCGAGCGGATAGACGTGGGACAGGTCGCCTGCGGCGTACCCGTGCTGCAACACAAGGAAGTACCCGATGTGCAACAGCGCGGTCCCGGCCAGGAACACGGGGGCGACAGGCCGCAGGTGCGGGTGGCTGACCGAAAGATAGATGGCCAGCACGGGAGCGTAGATGAGCGAGCCGAGGGCGGCCTGCAGCCAGATGAAGGCGACCGCTCCTGCCACGGCAGCCTGCTTGGAGAACAGATTCCAGCCGGCGTGCAGGACGGCGGCCACGGCGATCAGTCCGAGGGCGGTGGAGCTCACAGGACACTCCCGGTGGTCAGGCCCAACGGGTCCGGGAACACAAACCTTGTCCCCGGGCTCGCACCTCGGGCAGCCCAATCTGGGCCCTCGAGGTTTTTGTCCCGTGAGGTGTTGGCCGCCCGGTGACGGTTCCTGGCGCCGCTCGGTCCAGCCCGCCCGGCCCTGGTTGTGTGGTCAGCGTACGAGCCGGGCGCGGAACCCTAGGCACAACCGCATGCTGACAACAGCCTAATGTCACGAGTCGGAAGTCCAAAAACAGTTCGGCCGCCCAGCAGCCCGCTCGCTCTGCGGGTTCCGGGCGGGCGGCCCCGGTAGGCTATCCGCGACATGAGTGAGACGACAGTGGTTCACCTGCTCAGGCACGGGATGGTCGAAAACCCGCGCCGTGTTATGTACGGCCGCCTGCCCAATTTCCACCTGTCCAGTGAAGGCGTGCTGATGGCCAAGGCAGTTGCCCGCCATCTTGCCGCCCGCGATATCACGGCCCTGTTCTCCTCACCGCTCGAGCGGGCGCGGGAAACCGCGGACCCGCTTGCCGAGCAGTACGGCCTGCCCGTCACCATCGATGATCGACTGATCGAGGCGGCCAACCACTTCGAGGGGCTCAGATTCGGGATAACCGGGGGATTGCTGCGACGGCCGCAGAACTGGGTGAAGCTGCGCAACCCGTTTCGGCCGTCGTGGGGTGAGCCATACGCCGAGGTTGCTGCCCGCATGCTCGCGGCGATGGCCACTGCCCGGTGCGCGGCACAGGGGCACGAGGCCGTCTGTGTGAGCCACCAGCTGCCGATCTGGGTTGCGCGGCGGGAGGTCGAGGGCGTGAAGCTATGGCACAACCCGGCGCGGCGGGAGTGCGCGCTGGCCAGCCTCACCACCTTCACCTATGAAGGCGACAAGATCGTGAGCGTCGGGTACTCCGAGCCAGTCGCGTCGGCCAGCAGGCCCCCGGACGTACCCGGCGCCTAGGCCGTGGCTCGCAGATCTTTGGCGGCGCGGATCGGCACCCAGACTACGACCGGCGGCGTTGTCGTCGTCGCCGATAGGCCCACTATCGGCTCCTCCTCCGCCTGGCCGGATCGCCGCCTGGCCACCGCCCGCATCCACCAAGATCTACGAGACACGGCCTAACGGGGGAGCCGGCCGGCCGTTGGGGGTCAGGCTGGGCGCCGGCCCAGCGTCACCCCGGCTGGGCCGTGCGGGCACAATAGGGCGAGAGTTATCGCTTGTAGGAGATCATCCTCGTGTCCCTGCCCCTCTTTACGATCCGTCCGGCAACGCAATTCTGGGCAGCAGTCTTGCTGCCTGGCGCCGTCCTCCTGGCGCTGATCGCGGGGCTCAGCGGCTGCAGCCGGGGGCAGAATGTCCAGAACGGCCCGGGCGGCAACGACACGAACTATGTGGGCGGAACCGTCGGCACGACGGTGTTCAAGGCGGGCCAGCGCCCGGCCGCCCCGAGGGTGACCGGGCCCACGCTCACCGGCCAGCGGCTCAGCCTGAGCAGGTACCGCGGCGATGTCGCGGTGCTGAACTTCTGGGCCTCCTGGTGTGCGCCCTGCCGCTCGGAGGCGCCCGCGCTCGCCCAGCTGTCCCGCAGCTATCAGGCCAAGGGCGTCCGGTTCGTCGGGATCAACATCAAGGACCCCGGCCGGGCCAATGGCGAGGCGTACGAGCGCAGCTTCGGCATCAGGTACCCGAGCCTGTACGATCCCGCGGGCCAGCTCCTGCTCGAGTTCCGCCAGACGGTGCCGCCGAGCGCGATTCCCAGCACGCTGGTGATCGACCGCACCGGACACATCGCCGCGCGGATCATCGGCGGGGTCACCTATTCCGGCCTGAGAAAGCTGCTGGACGGGCTCACCAGCCAGAGCCCAACCTCGGGGGAGACCGGGTGACCGATACGCGCATGACGGGCGTGGCCGAGCCGACCGGGAGCGGCGGCGTGGCGGCTGTGGGCGGCATGCCAGGCGATGCGCCGCCGGAGAGTCCCGACCAGGCGGCGGCGCAGGTAGCGAAGCCGTTCGGGATATTGGGCTGGCTGCGCTGGTGCTGGCGGCAACTCACCGCCATGCGCACGGCGTTGGTGCTGCTCTTCCTCCTCGCCCTGGCGAGCGTGCCAGGTTCCGTGCTGCCGCAGAATGGCACCGATCCGGCCAGCGTGCAGCAATACATCAGCCAACATCCGTTCCTCGGCCCGCTGCTGAACAGGCTGTCGCTGTTCGACGTCTTCGCCGCGCCCTGGTTTGCCGCCATTTACCTGCTGCTTTTCGCGTCCCTTGCGGGTTGTGTGCTGCCTCGTGCGTTCCGCCTGGCCGTGTCGGCACGGGCGAAGCCGCCCGCCGCGCCGCGGCATCCCGCCCGCCTGCCCTTCGGGGTCAGTTACCAGACCGCCCTCCGGCCGGCCGAGGTCATGGCCGCGGCGACGACGCTGCTTGCGCGGAAGAAGTTCCGGCTGCGGCTGGGTGACACGACCGGTGACGGCTCCGGTGACGTGGCCGGGGGCGCGGCGGGTGACGTGGCTGGGGGCGCGGCGGGTGACGTGGCTGGGGGCGCGGCGGGTGACGTGGCTGGGGAAGCGCCAGGAAGCGCCTGGCTGGCGGCGGAAAAGGGCTATCTGCGTGAGGCCGGGAACCTGCTCTTCCACATCGCGTTGCTCGCATTGCTGGCCGCGGTGGGCCTCGGCGCGCTGTTCGGCTACAAGGCGGACATTTTGCTTACCGAGGGCAACGGGTTTGCGAACACGGTCGCGTCCTACGACCAGTACCACCCCGGCCGCGCCGTCGCCCCCGGCGATCTCCAGCCGTTTACCCTCTGGCTGGACACGTTCCGGGCGAGTTACGTGCAGTCCGGCCCGCTCCGTGGGGACCCCTCCTCGTTTTCGGCCTTTGTCCGCTACCAGGCTGAGCCCGGCGGTCCGATACAGCGCTACAACCTGCGGGTCAACCAGCCGCTCAACGTGGATGGGGCGAAGGTCTACCTCATCGGGCACGGGTACGCGCCGGTGTTCCGTGTTGTCGACGGCCGCGGCCATGTGGCCCTTCAGCAGGCGGTCCCGTTCCTGCCGGCGAGCACCACCGACTTCACCTCCGAAGGCGTCATCAAGGTCCCTGATGCGCGGCCGCGGCAACTCGGCTTCGTCGGCGTGTTCCTGCCCACCGCGGTGAGTGTCGGCGGTCGGCTCGAATCGGCGTTTCCCGCGCCGCTGCGGCCCGCCGTGAGCCTAGTGTCCTACGCGGGAAATCTCGGCCTCGATTCTGGCGCGCCGCAGTCCGTTTACCAACTCGACACTGCGGCAATGCGGCGCCTGCCCATCGCGCCGCGGCCACTATTGGCTGGGCAGTCGATGAAGCTCCCGAACGGCTCCGGCAGTGTCACATTCACTGGTTACCGCCAATGGACTAGCCTGCAGGTCACCTACGACCCGGGTCGCTTTCCAGCGCTGGTGTCGGCCGTCGTGGCCATCGCGGGCCTGCTGCTGTCCTTCCTCATCCGCAGGCGGCGCCTGTTTGTCCGGGTGCGGCCGGGGGGCGAGGGCTTGACCGAGGTGGAGGTCGGAGGACTCGCCCGCTCCGACGTAGCCGGCGGTTTTGAGGAGGAGTTCGCTGCGCTGTCGGCGGCGCTGCGGGCCGCCCACGATGCGCGGGAAGGCGAGGCCGGCGAATCGACCGCGCCAAATGAGCCGGCGCCGGCCCTGCCATCCGCAACCGAAGACGAAGACAGGACGTGAGGCTCGTGCCCGTCAACATTGGCATGGCCAGGCTAAGTGATCATTTCTTGCTGGTGACAGTGGTGATTTACTCCCTCGCGATGCTCGCCTACGCGGGAGAGCTAGCTTATGGGCGGCGCCGCGCGAAGGCCACCGCCACCCAGCGCGAACCAGCGCTTGCCGTTGCGGCGGCCGGCTCCGCGCGCGCCCGGCCCGATGGGCCAGGTCGCGCCCTGCGCGATGGGCCAGGTAGGGCCGGGCCTGGCGGGACCGTGCGGGAGGGTCAGGCGGCCGAGATCGCGCGACCGGCCGGTCCGTGGATACGGGCCGCCCTCGCCCTGACCGCTGCCGGGCTTGCCACGCACGGGCTCGGCATCGTGACGCGGGGGCTGGCCGCGCACCGGGTGCCGTGGGGGAACATGTACGAGTTCGTCACGGCCATCACGTGCGGCGCGGTCATGGTCTTTCTGGCCCTCGCGCTGCGTTACCGCGCCTACTTCCTCGGCCTGTTCGTCATGATCCCAGTCGTGCTGGGACTCGGCCTGTGCGCCACCGTGCTCTACACGGCTGCCGGGCCGCTGATGCCCGCTTTGCACTCCTATTGGATAGCGATCCACGTCACCGCCGCAGCCGTGTCGAGTGGGATCTTCATCGTGGCGGCGACCGCGACGGTCATGTACCTGTTCGCCGACCGGCACGCGCGGCAGGTCGTTGCGGGCGCCGGTGGCGGTGGGATCATGCGGCGGCTGCCGAAGCCCGAGGTGCTTGACCGGCTTGCCTACCGGACCGTGGTGTTCGGCTTCCCGATCTGGACATTCGCCATCATCGCCGGTGCCATCTGGGCGGACCAGGCATGGGGCAGGTACTGGGGCTGGGATCCCAAGGAGACATGGGCGTTCATCACCTGGGTGGCATACGCCGGATTCCTGCACGCACGGGCAACGGCTGGCTGGCGAGGGCGCAAGGCGGCGTACATTCAGCTCGCGGCCTTTGGATGCCTAATGTTCAACCTGGTCGGCGTGAACATCTGGGTCGCCGGTCTGCACTCTTACGCCGGCGTCAGCTGACCCTAGGTTGCACGCCGGCGTCGGCTGACCCTTTATTCGCGCATGCTCAGGGCTCGTTCCCTGCGTCAGAGCCGCCCTTGATCATCCGATCCAGCTGGAGGAGAAACTCAGCATCATCGTCCGGGCCAATTGGCCGTCCGCGCCCGGCAGGATGCCGACTCCGTGCGATCGCCGCGCGCGGATCGAAATCTCCCTGCCTGGCGCGTGCCCGCAGCGGCGAACGCAGCCTCCGGCGCTGCCCGACCCCCGGGCGCGGCGAGCGCAGCGAACCGGAGCGTGGCCGCCCGAGGAACAGCCATGCGGCAGCGCCAATCGTGAACGTGAGCGCGACGATTGCGAGCCATGCCTCCCTCGGCAGGCGGCGGCAACCTGCCCTGGAGGTTAGAACTATGTCCACCAGGCAGTACAGCCACGCCCCGACGGCCAGCAGCGCACCGAGCGCACCCATCAAGAGCATGGCGGCAGCCTAGCCGTCTAGCAGGGGACACGCGTCGGAATGAACGGGATTACTGGCCAGACGCGCGGTACGTGCGTGCCGTGATGTTAGATCACGGGAGGTGACGATTTCGCCGAATTCGTCGTACGCTGGCCCAGGCCACTCGCTGGCCCGGCCGATGGCGCCGGTGCCCCAGCAGATGCGGGCGCGGCCCACGACGGGGACGTGGCTGTGGGCCATACGGAACGCGTTGCCCGACGCGTACGACGCAAGGAATGGGGAAAGCGTGCGCTTCCGGCTTTTCGACCGCGTGCGGCGTTCTCGCGAGCCGGAGCGGGGTATCCCCGGGGCCGTAAAGGAGCGAGGCCGGGGGTCGGGCCGCCACCGGTCCCGTATGGCCGATAGAGGCGACAGGTCGCGGCCAACGGCTCCGCCGCCAGCTACCGCCGACCGGCGGGGGACCGGGCTCGAGTCTCGCGGCCCGGTGGCCTGGCGTGCCCAGCCGTCCGATTGGGCCAGCCGCGGTGGGCGTGACCGCCGGGCACCCGCCGGCGGCGGCGTCGGCGACCAGGCAGGCACCCGCCCTGCGTGGGATCGGCCCGCCGCGGACCGCGACACGGATTACCGCGCGGGCGCACCGCGCGGTGAAGGGCGGCCCGGCGCCTGGGCCGAGCACGACCTGTACGGTGGCGGACCTTACGAGGCGGGTCCGGCTGGAGCGGACCGGAGTGCGGGCGCTCCCGACCCTGACAGCCGAGAGGGCGACGGCGATCACCTGCGGCGGCTGGAACCGCCACCGGCTGAGGCCAGAAGCGAGTGCGGGTACGACGGGGCCCGCCCAGACGCGTCGCGCCGGGACTTCTCCCCATGGGGTGCGAGGCCGGGCGGAGCCCGGGCCAGGGTACGCGAGCTTCCCGATGGCGGCGAGCCCTTCACCTCACCTGTCCGCGACAAGGCGCCCCCATCGCGTGACGACACCCGGCGCGGGGCGACTGGGCGTGGTGCCAGGGACGTGGCGGCACCGAACGTGGCACGGGACGTAACGGCGAAAAGGCCGTGGTACGAGATGGCAAATCCGGGTGGCATCGCGGCGTCCATTCGCCGCCCGCCACCCGAAAAGGCGCGGTCGGCACTTCATGCCCGGCCGGACGGCCGTTCGGCCGCCCATGACAGGTACCTCGCGCCGCATCGCCCAGACGAGCCCTACCATGGGGACGGCCGTCGGCATTGCGGCAGCCTGGAGCGGGTGCTGCACCGGGAATGGGACGGTAGGGTGCCACCACCGGCTGAGATCGTCCGCGCGGTCGACCGCCTGGCCGACCTGCCGGCCGCGCTGAAGGAGAGGCTCGCTGCGAAACTCGACGGGATCTTCGTCGGCCCGGGTGGCGTTCCCGATCTTGACCAGATGCAGCACCTACGTGGCGTGTCGCTTCCAGCGGGCCGGGCTACGTGGGACGTCTGTGCCGGAGCCTACGGTGGCCGCAAGATCATCGTCGGCACTCAGCCGTCACCTACGCCGGATGTTATGTGTCATGAGATCGGCCATGCCGTGGACGACACGGGCACCGCTGGTCAGTGGCTGTCTGATCAGGCCGAATTCCGTAGGCTTTATGATCAGTGCGTTCCGCACCTGGTGAGCGATTTCCACCGGCAGCCAAGCGGTCTTGGCCGCAGGGAGTTCTTCGCGGACGCATTCGCCGCGATCGCCTCGCGGCAGCGCCCCGCGCTCGTGGACATGCTGGGCGGGGATACCAGGACAGCGCTGAACGTGATGCTCTATTTCAATCGGCGATTTGGCATCTAGGATGATCGGGTCATGTTCGTGATACGCCTCCCCAACGGCAACCTGAAGGTGCCACACACCCTGGTCGGTGACGGTGGCCGCCTCATCGGGCAGGCCTACGTCGAAATCGGTCCGGGAGACGCGGACTACGAGCGGCTCGCGAGGAAGGCCCTGACCGAAGAGGAGATGGAGGAGCGACGCAATCGCTGGCAGCGTGAGGACGACGCACTCTACCGTGAGTTCCTTGAGTTTCGTGCCCAGCGGGCGATGGATGGTGAAGGCCAAGATCCAGTGTGACGCCGGATGCCATCCCTCAGCCGCAGTCCATCATCGTGACGCGTGGCCGTTCGTGAATGGTTCGCCGTCACCACGCAGCAGCGCTCGCACCTCAGATTCCCGGAACCTGCGGTGGCCTCCCGGAGTCCGGATGCTGCTGATCCGGCCCGACGCCGCCCAGCGGGTGACGGTCTTGGGATCGACCCGGAAAAGGGCGGCGACCTCTCCGGGAGTGAGCAGGCGCTCGTTGCTGCCCTGCGGCTCCACGTTCAACCCTTTCTGACCTTAGTAGCGGGACTGTCCACAAGTGTGTCGGCAAAGAGTCGTTTTCTCCCTATGTTCCGGAAAATATGCATCCGAACACCAATCTCCTCGTGCCACTTGAGGCCATCCAGGTCGCAGCGCAGCGCCTCCTGGGGATAGCGGTGCGGACTCCGCTGCTCCCGTACCCGCACGTACCACGCGACGTGCCCGGCGGCACGCCTGGCCGCCTTCTTGTCAAGCCGGAGTCATTGCAGCCGACGGGATCATTCAAGATTCGCGGCGCGTATGCGACGATCAGTGCCTTGCCTGCGCAGCGGCGGGCTCGCGGGGTGATCGCGCACTCAAGCGGCAATCACGCCCAGGCGGTGGCCTACGCGGCCGCCGTCGTTTGCTGCCGGGCGGTTGTGGTCGTGCCCGAGACGGCGGCGGAGCTGAAGGTGGAATCGGCACGCTCGTACGGTGCACAGGTGGTGAAGGTTGCTCCGTCGCTTGCCGCGCGTGTGAGCGCTACCGCGGAACTCGCACGGCAGCACGGCTATGCGGTGATCCCACCATTCGACGACCCGAGGGTCATTGCAGGCCAGGGGACAATCGGCCTAGAAATCGCCGCCGACTGCCCGGAGGCTGATGTGGTGCTTGTGCCCGTCGGTGGCGGAGGGCTGATTTCCGGGATCGCGGCGGCAATTAAGGCGACGAGTCCGCGTACAGCATTGGTGGGAGTGGAGCCGGAACTGGCCGCCGACGCCCGGGACTCGCTGCGCACCGGCACACGGGTGTCCTGGCCGGCGGCCCAAACCGCGAGGACGCTGGCGGACGCACTTCGCGTGGAACAGGTCGGAGAACTGCCTTTTGAGCACATGCGTGCTTACGTCGATGACATCGTCACGGTGACAGAAGGGGAGATCGCGGCGGCCGTGCGGCGGATCGCCGACGACTTGCGGCTGATCGCTGAGCCTGGTGGCGCGGTCGCGGTAGCCGCATATCTCTACCGGCGTCGTGAGCTCCCGCCGGGCGACACGTATGTGTCGGTCTTGTCGGGAGGCAACATCGCCCCAGCGGCGCGCGCCGGCTTGTTGGGTTCGGGCTAGCGTCCTCCGCCGGAGTCCGGTGGCCAAGAAGGCTGGCCAGCGGTAGCTGGCCAGGCCGCAGCTGGCACGCGTAGCGGTGTCGGCCGCAGGCGAGGTCGCCCGCGGGCGAGCGAGAACGCGGCCAGCGGGCGGGCGAACGTCGTTTGGGCTCGCGCGTCAGGACACTGGATAGGCTGGAGCGGTCATGCGCGCTGCACTCTCCTACACAGGTGCCCGGATCGTGCTGTTCGTTGCCGCATTCGGTGTGTGCTACCTGGCGGGCGCCCGGGGCCTGCTGTTGCTGGTGCTCGCCGCCGCCGTCAGCGGCCTGATCAGTTTTGTCACCCTGTCCCGCCAGCGTGATGCCATGTCAGGCGCGCTCGTGTCGCGTCTCCGTGAATTCCGCGCGCGCGTCGATGAGGGCACCCGCGCGGAAGACGAGGACTAGCGGTGTCCAGGTTACCGCTGGCCGCCGCCGCCGGCCGGCCCCGGCGGTGCACTCCGGAACCGGCCGCACGGCTGCCCTGGGAACCAGCTGAGCGGTGAGCCTGTGCTCACCGGGCGGGAACATCCTGCGGCGGCTGTTTCCGCCCACTCCTAGAGTTGTTTGTCATCCCGGTTCGATCAGCTAGCGGGTCATCCGCGCCCGGATGGCAAGGCCGCAGCCCGAAGGCGTGCCTGTAAGGCACGTCGAGGGCGAGAACGCAGCCAGCCGGGATGCGGGGGCACGCGAGCCGGGCCAGGATTTGTCAAACACACTCTTAGGGACGCGGGGCCAAGGCGGCTGGGTTACGCGACTTGTTGCCGGAAAGCGAATTTGCCGCCGAGCGCGAGCCATGCCGCCGCGTTGGCTCACTCAAAGTAAACTACACCGTATAGTTCGTTACCTTGATCCCCTTACAACGGAGACTTCTCAGCACATGTAGCTGAAGAGTCTCCGCTCCAGCGGATCATGGACAGCCGGCGGCCGCACAGCCGGGCCGGGGGTCGGATGACACAGTCGACAGGCAAGTGGGCGCGGCCTGGGTCGCCCATCGTGGCCTGTGTGGGTGGCGGCGCGGGGGCTTGGGTGGCCCATTGTGGCCTGTGTGGGTGGCCTGGGTGGCCCATCGTGGCCTCTCTAGCACGACTGTGTCAGGCTGAGCGGATGACTCGCGCGCACTTGGACAAGCGGCCTGCCGATGTGGCCGCGATGTTCGACCGGACCGCGCGCCGTTACGACCTGATGAACGATGTGCTGTCACTCGGCCAGGACAGGTTGTGGCGGCGGGCCGTCGCGCGGGCGCTCAACGGGGCACATGGCGAGCTGATCCTCGACTTGGCGGCCGGCACTGGCACCTCCGCCCGCACCTTCGCCGCTTCTGGTGCCAACTGTGTGGCATGTGACTTCTCCCTGGGCATGCTCCGTGAGGGAGCAAGCCGTCGGCACGTCTCGCTGCCCGGGCGCGTCAGTTTCCTGGCCGGAGACGCACTGTCGCTTCCGCTGCGTGACGGCTCGTTCGACGGGGTGACGATCTCCTTCGGCCTGCGAAACGTCGCCGATCCCCACGCCGCGCTGCGGGAAATGCTGCGCGTGACGCGGCCAGGCGGCCGGCTGGTGATCTGCGAGTTCAGCCACATTCCTGTCCGTCCCGCGGATCTGCTGTACCAGCGCTACCTGAAGTACGCGCTTCCTTCGGTTGCCAGCTTGCTCAGCAGTAACCCCGACGCCTATGGGTACTTGGCTGAGTCGATCAAGGATTGGCCAGATCAGGCGGAACTCACCAGGTGGTTGCAGGCCACCGGCTGGACCGCGGTGCGCTGGCGGCGTCTCTCGTTCGGGATTGTCGCACTCCACAGCGCGCTGCGGCCCGCTCCCGGGCAGCTGGGCGGCCACATGCCCGGCCTGGTTCGCAGGACGCCAGCGCAAAGGTCTACACTTTCGGACTGAGCACTTGTGAAGCGGTTCACAAGAGGACAAGCCTCACGCCGGGGCTAACGCCGCGGCGCGCCCGCACCGGACCGCTCGCGAGAGGCGGTGCCTCCCCCGGCTGTCAGAGTCAGGACAGATCTGTGACTGAGCAAGAAAGCCCGGCTGTCATAAGCGGCGCTGCCCGCTCCGCTGGCTCCGCTGGCTCCGCTGGCTCCGCTGGCTCTGTTGCCAACGACCGCACGGAGCAAGACGCTGACGCCATCGTGGTCGGTGCCGGTCCCGCGGGCTCCGCCGCCGCGTTCTACCTCGCTCAGGCGGGCCTCGATGTGCTGCTGTTGGAGAAGGCCGCCTTTCCGCGGGAGAAGGTATGCGGCGACGGTCTTACCCCACGTGCGGTGAAATGCCTCGCCAAGATGGGCGTGCCGACCAGCGAAAATGACGGCTGGCTCAGGAACAAAGGGCTGCGGATCATCGGCTCCGGAGTCCGGATCGAGGTGCCGTGGCCTGAGCTCAGCAACTACCCAGGATACGGTCTGGTCCACACGCGCCTCGGGTTCGACGAAGCGGTTGCCCGTACCGCGGAGCGCGCGGGAGCGCGGCTGCTCGAGCGGACCGCGGTGACTGGCCCGGTCCTTGACGAACGCTCCGGCCGGATCGTCGGCGTCACCGCCGTTCGGCAGGACGGGTCCACCCCACGTGAGGAACGCGCCCGCGTCTACCGCGCACGCCTCGTGATCGCCGCGGACGGCAACTCGTCGCGGCTGTCCGTGGCGATGGGCCTGCGCAAGCGGGACGACCGCCCCATGGGCGTCGCGGTGCGCACGTACTACACCAGCCCCCGGCATGACGACGACTATCTCGAGGCGTGGCTCGACCTGTGGGACGGCGACCGGCTGCTTCCCGGATATGGCTGGATCTTCGGCGTTGGTGATGGCACGAGCAACGTGGGTCTCGGCCTGCTGAACACCAGTGATGCGTTCCAGAACACCGACTACCGCGCGCTGCTCGGCCGCTGGCTCGCCGGGATGCCCAGGGACTGGGGTTTCACCGAGGAGAACCGCACGCAGCCGGTGCGCGGGGCAGCGCTCCCGATGGGTTTCAACAGGACCCCGCACTACACCCGCGGCATGCTGCTGGTGGGCGACGCGGGAGGAATGGTGAACCCGTTCAACGGAGAAGGCATCGCCTATGCCATGGAGGCAGGCGAGATTGCGGCCGAGGTGATCGCTCAGGCGCTTACCAAGAGGTCCGCGGCCGCGAGCGAGCGTCTGCTTCTCGGATATCCGCAGATCCTGCGAAACGCTTACGGCGGCTACTACACGCTCGGCCGCGTGTTCGTACGGGCCATCGGCCATCCGGAGCTGATGAAGTTTGCCACGCGCCATGGCCTGCCGCATCCGGTCGTGATGCGCTTCGCCATGAAGTTGCTGGCCAATCTGACCGAGCCGCGAGGAGGTGACGCGGCCGACCGGGTCATCAACGCCCTTTCGAAGATGGCTCCGGGCGCGTAGTCAGGCCCGGCCAGAGCAGAAAAGGCCCTGCTACCTAGGATAGGAATCCCGGCTGTGAGCAAAGCGCACGACAGGTGGTGCTGCGCAGCGCACGGAGGCGATTTCCCGTACCCGGCGCAGCGTGGCCACCCACGACGAAAAAGAGGTGTGCGGCGATGAAGCTGTACGTACCGATACTGGTCCTGGCGGCCCTGTCCCTGGGCTTCGCGATCTTCTCCGTCGTGGCCGGAACGCTGTCCGGGCCCAAGCGCTGGAACCGTGCCAAGCTCGAGGCGTACGAGTGCGGCATCGAGCCCACACCCCAGCCGCGGGGTGGCGGCCGGTTCCCCGTGAAGTACTACCTGACGGCGATGCTGTTCATCGTCTTCGACATCGAAATCATCTTCCTGTATCCGTGGGCCGTCACCTTCGACCAGCTCGGGCTCTTCGGGCTGGTCGAGATGGTGCTGTTCATAGGCACGGTCCTGGTCGCGTACGCCTACGTCTGGCGGCGTGGCGGTTTGGAGTGGGACTAAGCGCTATGGGAATTGAAGAGAAGCTGCCCAGCGGGGTCATGCTGACCACGTTGGAGCAGGTGGCTGGGTGGGCACGAAAAAGCTCGGTCTGGCCGGCCACGTTTGGCCTCGCATGCTGCGCGATGGAACTGATGGCGGTCGGCGGGCCGCGCCACGATCTCGCGAGGTTTGGCATGGAGCGGGCGTCCGCCACACCGCGCCAGGCCGACCTGATGATCGTGGCTGGCCGGGTGAGCCAGAAGATGGCCCCGGTGCTACGCCAGATCTACGACCAGATGGCCGCGCCCAAGTGGGTCATCTCAATGGGAGTGTGCGCATCGAGCGGCGGCATGTTCAACAACTACGCGATCGTCCAAGGTGTTGATCATGTCGTGCCGGTCGACATCTACCTCCCCGGCTGCCCACCACGCCCCGAGATGCTGCTCGACGCCATCGTGAAGCTGCATGACAAGATCCAGAACTCCAGGCTGGGCGCCCACCGGGACGCGGAGATCCAGGAGCGTGAAGCTGCTCAGCTGCGCCGCCTGCCACTGCTGGAGGCGAGTACGGGCTCGCGGGAGGTGGGCGAGTGACCAAGCGGGACGTGCCGGTCGGCGCCAGCGGTTCCGATGAGGCCGAACCCAACCTTCCGGCCAAAGCAGGTCGGGAGCGGCTGTCGGAACGAGTCGTGCGCACGGGCATGTTTGGCGCGTCAGGCGTCGGCGACACGTCAGGCTATGGCGACCTGCGAGTCCGCAGGCCGCCTCCGTTGCCCGCGTCCCGTCCCTACGGCTCGTACTTCGACGAGGTGGCAGACGCGCTTGACCGTGGGCTCGGCGAGGCCGGCCTGGGTGACGCGGTGGAGCGGGTGATCGTCGACCGTGGCGAACTGACCTTCTACATCCGGCGGGAGCGGCTTCCCGAGGTAGCCAGGCGGTTGCGTGACGATCCCGCACTCAGGTTCGAGCTGTGCACGGGCGTGAGTGGTGTGCACTATCCCGACGAGCCCGGGCGTGAGCTGCACGCCGTCTATCATCTGCTGTCGATCACGCATAACAGGCGGCTGCGCCTCGAAGTGACCGCGCCCGACGCGGACCCGCATATCCCGTCGGTTGTGAGCACCTACCCGGCGAACGACTGGCATGAGCGGGAGACCTGGGATTTCTTCGGGATTATCTTCGACGGTCATCCCGCGCTCACCCGGATCGAAATGCCCGACGACTGGAAGGGCCACCCGCAGCGGAAGGACTACCCGCTCGGTGGGATACCGGTCGAATACCGCGGGGCAAAGGTGCCGCCGCCGGAGCACCGGAGGTCGTACCAGTGAGTACCCATGACACCGAGGGCGCTCGCGTGTACACGGTCACGGGCCAGGACTGGGACCAGATAGTGGCCGCCGCGGACAAGATTGGTGACCGGCCAGGCGAGGAGCGGCTCGTTGTCAATATGGGCCCGCAGCATCCGTCCACACATGGCGTCCTTCGGCTGATCTTGACGCTCGATGGTGAGACCGTCACCGAGCTGCGGCCGGTTATCGGCTACCTGCACACCGGCATCGAAAAGAACATGGAAGTCCGAACGTGGACGCAAGGTGTCACGTTCTGCACCCGGATGGACTACCTCTCACCGATCTTCAACGAGGTTGCCTACTGCATGGCGGTGGAGCGGCTGCTTGGAATCGAAGATCAGGTGCCGGAGCGCGCTCGCATCATCCGGGTGCTGATGATGGAGCTGAACCGGATTTCGTCGCACATGATGGCGATAGGCACCTTCGGCATGGAACTCGGAGCGACGACCGTGTTCCTGCACGGTCTGCGCGAACGCGAAATGGTGCTCGACGTCTTCGAGCTGATCACCGGCCTGCGGATGAATCACGCCTACATCCGGCCAGGAGGCATTTCCCAGGATCTTCCGCCCGGCGCCCTCGACGCGGTCGGTGAGGTGCTCGACGTCATGCCACGCAGGCTAACCGACATGCGCAAGCTGCTGGATGCCAACCCGATCTACCTCGCGAGAACGAGCGGAATCGCCTACTTCGACCTGCCCGAGTGCCTGGCGCTCGGTATCACCGGCCCGGTGCTCCGTGCGTCCGGCCTGCCCTGGGACCTGCGCAAGTCCCAGCCGTACTGCGATTACGAAACCTATGAGTTCAATGTGCCTGTGCAGGAAAGCTGCGACGCTTACGGGCGGTACCTGGTCCGGATGGACGAGATGGAGGAATCGCTGAAGATCATCTCGCAGTGTGTGGAACGGCTGGCGGGCGAGCGCCCTAAGGACGACCCGGTGATGATCCGTGACCGGAAGATCGGCTGGCCCGCGCAGCTGGCTCTCGGGCCCGACGGCCTGGGTAACTCGCCTGACCACATAAGGCACATCATGAGCCAGTCGATGGAAGCGCTCATTCATCACTTCAAGCTGGTCACCGAGGGTTTCCGGGTTCCAGCGGGCCAGGCGTACGCGACCGTCGAGTCACCTCGTGGCGAACTCGCCTGCCACGCGGTCAGCGACGGCGGTACGCGGCCCTACCGGATCCACTTCCGTGACCCATCCTTCACCAATCTGCAGGCGCTGCCGGCGATGTGCGAGGGCGGGATGGTTGCCGATGTCATTGCCGCGGTAGCGAGCGTCGACCCGGTGATGGGAGGGGCAGACAGGTAATGCCATTCACCGAGGAGACGCGCGCGCGGCTGGCAACCGAGGCCGTCGGCATCATCAGCCGATACCCCGTGCCCCGTTCGGCCTTGATGCCGCTGCTCCACTTGGTCCAGGCGGAAGAGGGCTATGTCTCGGGCGATGGGATCCAGTTCTGTGCGGACCAGCTTGGCCTGGCCGTCGCCGAGGTTACCGCCGTCGTGACCTTTTACACCATGTACAAGCGCCGGCCGATCGGCGAGTACCACGTGGGCGTGTGCACGAACACATTGTGTGCGGTCATGGGCGGGGATCAGATCTTTGCCGAGCTGAAGGACCACTTGGGTGTCGGCAATGACGAGACAACCCAAGACGGCAAGATCACCCTTGAGCATGTGGAATGCAACGCCGCATGTGACTATGCGCCGGTCGTGATGGTCAACTGGGAGTTCTTTGACAACATAACGCCGGAGTCGGCGCGGCGGCTCGTCGATGATTTGCGTGCGGGCAAGGATGTCAAGCCCAGCCGTGGTCCGACGCGGCTGTGCACCTGGCGTGAGGCATCCCGGATTCTCGCCGGTTATCCGGACGGCCAGGCTGGTGATGGTCCGGCGGCAGGACCGGCCACGTTGGTCGGCCTTAAGATCGCGCGTGAGCGCGGCTGGACCGCGCCGCAGGCCGCGGCGAAGCCGGCTCCGGCGTCCGTGCCGAAGTCCGCGCCGAAGGAGGGCGCACGTTGACCGCTCTTACGCCCGTCCTTTCCGCATACTGGGATGAGCCCGACGCGTTTACCCTCGCGGGATATCAGCGCGCTGGCGGATATCAGGCGCTGCGGTCCGCCCTGGCCATGGCTCCGGCTGACATCGTCCAGCTGGTCAGGGATTCGGGTCTCCGCGGACGCGGCGGTGCCGGATTCCTTACCGGTATGAAATGGGGCTTCATCCCGCAGGGCGACGAGACGCCGCACTACCTGGTGGTGAACGCGGACGAGTCCGAGCCGGGCACCTGCAAAGATGTCCCGCTGATGATGGCGAGCCCGCATATGCTCATCGAGGGCGCCGTGATCACGTCGTACGCGATCCATGCCAGTCACGCCTTCATTTACGTGCGGGGCGAAGTGCTGCACGTTGTCCGTCGGCTTCAGCAGGCGATCAACGAGGTTTATGAGGCCGGTTTTGTCGGCCAGGACATTCTCGGCACCGGCTACCACGTGGAGCTTGTGCTCCACGCAGGCGCCGGCGCCTACATCTGCGGGGAAGAGACGGCGCTGCTCGACTCCCTAGAGGGTCGCCGTGGCCAGCCCCGGCTCCGCCCTCCTTTCCCAGCGGTCGCGGGACTGTACGCCTCTCCTACGGTGATCAACAACGCGGAAACCATCGCCAGCGTGCCCGCGATCGTGGCCCACGGCGCGGACTGGTTCGCGGGCATGGGCACCGAGCGGTCGAAGGGTTTCGGGCTGTTCTCGCTGTCGGGCCACGTGACGCAGCCGGGCCAGTACGAGGCCCCGCTCGGCGTTACCCTCCGCGAACTACTCGACCTGGCGGGCGGAGTCCGCGCCGGGCACCGGCTGAAGTTCTGGACGCCGGGTGGCTCGTCCACTCCGCTGCTTACCGACGAGCACCTCGACGTGCCATTGGACTTCGAGTCGATCGGCGCCGCTGGTTCGATGCTGGGAACCCGGGCCCTGCAGATCTTCGACGAGACGACATGCGTCGTACGAGCGGTGTTGCGGTGGACCGAGTTCTATGAGCACGAGTCCTGCGGGAAGTGCACGCCATGCCGCGAAGGGACCTACTGGATGGTGCGGGTGCTTCTGCGCCTGGAACACGGCGAGGGTACGGAAGAGGACCTGGACAAGCTGCTCGACATCTGTGACAACATTCTCGGCCGCGCGTTCTGCGCGCTTGGCGACGGTGCGGTCAGCCCGGTCGTGTCGTCCATACAGTTCTTCAGGGACGAGTACATCTCTCATCAGAAGCAGGGTGGCTGCCCGTTCGATCCCGCCGCCGCGACGTTGTTCGGGCCATCGGGGTCCGGGGTGTCCCCGGGTGAAACTGCCGGGCCATCGGGGTCCGGGGTGGCCCCGGGTGGCGCTGGGTCACCCCGGGCGGGCACTGCCGGGGGGGCTGCGGTATGACCCTGTCAACCCGCGACGTTCCCGGGGTGCCAGCGCCCCGCCCGCAGGACACGGCCACCGTGACGATCGACGGTTTCGAGATCGCGGTACCCAAGGGCACGCTGGTGATCCGCGCCGCGGAGATGCTCGGCATCGCGATCCCGCGGTTCTGCGATCACCCGCTGCTCGACCCGGTTGGGGCTTGCCGGCAGTGCTTCGTCGAGGTGGAGGGACAGCGCAAGCCGATGCCATCGTGCACGACCACGTGCACGGAAGGCATGGTGGTGCGGACGCAGCTGACCTCGCCTGTGGCTGAGAAGGCCCAGCGCGGCATCATGGAGTTCCTGCTCATCAACCACCCGCTCGACTGCCCGATGTGCGACAAGGGCGGCGAGTGCCCGCTACAGAACCAGGCAATGGCCAATGGGCAGGGCGAGACCCGCTTCTTCGAGGCGAAGCGGACGTTCGCAAAGCCCGTCCCGCTGTCCAGCCAGGTACTGCTCGACAGGGAGCGGTGCGTGGAGTGTGCCCGCTGCACCCGGTTCTCCGAGCAGATCGCCGGTGATCCGTTCATTGAGCTGTTCGAGCGTGGGCCTCAGCAGCAGATCGCCGTCGCGGAAGGACACCCCTTCCGGTCCTATTTCTCCGGCAACACGGTGCAGATCTGCCCGGTCGGAGCGCTGACGAGCACCGCCTACCGCTTCCGCGCGCGCCCGTACGACCTCATGTCGACACCCGGCGTGTGTGAGCACTGCGCATCGGGCTGCCGCATGCGCACCGACCATCGGCGCGGACAGGTGACCCGCCGCCTGGCCGGCGATGACCCAGAGGTCAACGAGGAATGGAACTGTGACAAGGGCCGATGGGCCTTTGCCTACGCGAGGGAGTCCGACCGGTTGCTGAACCCGCTGGTGCGGGACGCCGATGGCGAGCTGCGGCCAGCGTCGTGGGCCGACGCCATCGCCGCGGCGGCCGACGGGCTCGGTATGGCCCGCGGACGCGCTGGTGTGCTGACCGGTGGCAGGCTCCCCCTGGAGGACGCCTACGCTTACGCCAAGTTCGCGCGCATGGCCCTGGGCTCGAACGATATCGACATGCGGGCCCGGCCGCACTCCGCCGAGGAAGCACAGTTCATCGCCGCTGAGGTGGCGGGCCGCGGCATCGAGGTCAGTTACCGTGACCTGGAGAACGCACCCATGGTGCTGCTCGCCGGGTTCGAGCCGGAAGAGGAATCACCGATCATCTTCTTGAGGTTGCGCAAGGCAGCCAAGAAGAAGGGCCTGCGGGCATTCGCGATCGCGCCGTTCATGACGCCGGGCTTCCGCAAGATATCCGCTGAGCTGATCATGTCGCCACCGGGTGCCGAGGCTGAGGTGCTCGGAAACTTGATCACCGGGTCTGGCCCTGAGGACGCCAGGCGTACCGCCGCAACGCTGCTGAAGACGCCCGGGGCGGTCATCTTGGTCGGCGAACGGCTGGCCTCGGTCCCCGGTGCGCTGTCGGCGGCGGCTGGGCTCGCCCATGCCACTGGCGCGCGGCTGGCATGGATCCCGCGCCGAGCTGGGGAGCGCGGGGCCGTAGAGGCCGGAGCGCTGCCCGGCCTGCTTCCGATCGGGCGGCCCGTCACCGACCCGGAAGCGCGCGCAGAGGTGGGCCGCGCATGGGCCGCGGCGGCGCTGCCTGAAGCACCCGGTCGGGACACGAGTGAGATTCTCGCCGCCGCGGCGGCAGGAGAACTCGACGCCCTCGTGGTCGCGGGAGTGGATCCGGGCGACCTGCCAGATCCCCGTGCCGCGCTTGACGCCATCGAGGCCGCTCCCTTCGTCGTCAGCCTCGAACTGCGGGCGAGCGTGGTTACTGACCGGGCCGACGTGGTGTTTCCCGTGGCGGCGGTCAGCGAGAAGGCCGGCACGTTTGTCAACTGGGAAGGCCGTGGCGGTGGGTTCGACCTTGCCATCAGCGTGCCGGCCGCCCAATCAGACCTTCAGGTCCTTAACGTAATCGCGGATGAGATGGACGTGCATCTTGGTCTGCCTGACGCAGCGGCGGCCCGCCGCGAACTGGCCGGGCTCGGCCCGTGGAGGGGGGCGCGGGCTCTCGCTCCAACCGTTCCCGCGGCTGTCCCCCCTGACCCACGCCACGGCGAGGCGGTGCTCGCCACCTGGCATCAGCTGCTCGACGCGGGCCGGATGGCCGACGGCGAGCCCTTCCTGGCAGGAACGGCACGGCCCGTGTGCGCCCGGATGTCGCGGGCGTCGGCGGCCGAGATCGGCGTAGCCGACGGTGACAAGGTGACGGTGGCCACCGACCGCGGCTCCATCACGGTCCCCGCTGAAGTCACCGCGATGCCGGACCGGGTGGTCTGGCTGCCAACGAACTCGGCCGGCTGTGCGGTTCGGCGCGAACTTGGCGCCGATGCCGGCGCCCTGGTTAGTGTCCGGAGAGCCGAATGAACTCCTTGGCCGTCCCGGCGGACCCGACCCTGGCGAGTTTCGGCCACGACCCGTGGTGGCTGATCATCCTCAAGGTCGTCTTCATCTTCGTCTTCCTGCTCGTCGTGACGCTGTTCGCGATCTGGGCCGAGCGCCGCGTGATCGGACGGATGCAGCAGCGTCTGGGCCCAAACCGGGCCGGGCCGTTTGGATTGCTGCAGTCGGTTGCCGACGGGATCAAGCTGGGGCTGAAGGAGGACGTGGTCCCAATTGGCGTCGACAGGCTGGTCTTCATCCTTGCGCCCGTATTCGCGGTGACTCCCGCTTTCATCAGCTTCGCGATCATTCCATTCGGCCCGGAAGTCTCGATCTTCGGCCAGCGGACACCGCTGCAGCTGACGGACCTTCCCGTGGCGGTGCTGCTTGTGCTCGCCATGAGTTCGATAGGTGTCTACGGCATCGTTCTTGCTGGCTGGGCGTCCGGGTCCCCGTACTCGCTGCTCGGCGGGCTCCGGTCCTCCGCACAGGTGATCAGCTATGAGATCGCCATGGGCCTGTCCTTTGTCGCGGTCTTCCTGTACGCGGGATCGCTGTCCACCTCCCGTATCGTCGCCGCGCAGGCGCACGGCAGCCCGTTCGACATTGGCGGTGTCACGCTCCACGTCCCGTCCTGGTACGCGGTTCTGCTGATCCCTTCGTTCCTCGCTTACCTGGCCACAATGGTCGGCGAGACGAACCGGCTCCCGTTCGACTTGCCCGAAGGCGAGGGCGAGCTCGTCGGCGGCTTCCACACCGAGTACTCGTCTCTTAAGTTCGCGCTCTTCTATCTGGCCGAATACATCAACATGACGACGGTGGCGGCGCTCGCCTCAACCCTTTTCCTCGGCGGCTGGCGGGCGCCTTGGCCGATCACGATCTGGTCGGGTGCCAACAGCGGCTGGTGGCCGATGCTGTGGTTCATGGCGAAAGTACTCATCCTCCTTTTCGCTTTCGTCTGGCTTCGCGGCACACTGCCCCGCGTCCGCTACGACCAGCTCATGCGGCTCGGCTGGAAGTTCCTTATTCCGCTCTCGCTCGCGTGGATATTGCTGATCGCCACAATGCGGTCGATCAGGCAACACGGCGGCACGGTGCCCTATGTGATCATCGGCTTGATCGTCGCGGTCCTGTTCGCCGCGTGGTGGGCCTGGGACGCGGCCGCGCAGCGGCGCCGGGAGGACGAAGCGGCGCGGCGAGCCGCCGACGACGCCGCGTTGGAGTCCGACCCGATGGCCGCTGGATTCCCGGTGCCACCGCTGGATCTCCCGCACTACCACGGCATCGGCGTGCCACCATCTCCGGGCAGCGGAGACACCCAGCCCATCGGGCAGCAGGCCGCGCGCAGCGCGGCATCGGATGGCGCGGCATCGGATGGCACGGCATCAAGCGGTGCGGCATCGAGCGGTGCGGCCAAGGAGGTGACCGGTGCTTGATTCCGTGAAGGGATTCGGTGTCACGTTCCACGAGATGTTCAGGAAGGTCGACACGGTCCAGTACCCAGAGGGCAAGCGCCCGGCCGCGCCGCGCTTCCATGGACGTCATCAACTCAACCGGTGGCCGGATGGGCTTGAAAAGTGCATCGGCTGCGAGCTTTGCGCCTGGGCGTGCCCGGCCGACGCCATCTACGTGGAAGGCGCGGACAACACCGAAGAGGAGCGCTACGCGCCTGGCGAGCGGTATGGCCACGTCTACCAGATCAACTACCTGCGATGCATTCTGTGCGGTCTCTGTGTGGAAGCCTGCCCGACCCGGGCGCTCACCATGACGGGCGAATACGAGCTTGCCGATGACAACAGAGAGAGCCTGATCTGGACAAAAGAGCAGTTGCTCGCCCCGCTTGAAGCCGGGATGGAGCCACCGCCGCACCCAATGCGGCTTGGTTCGGACGAGAAGGACTACTACGGTCTCGGCGGGGCGGGGGTCACCGGGCACGCGCCGGGTTACGTGCCACGTGGCAATCGCGGCGAGCAGCGAGACAGCCAGCGCGCCGGGCACGGCTCCCGGGACAAGCGCGGCGGCAAGCAGAGCGAGGACACGACGTGAGTGACGTGAGTACCGCTCTGGGCCATCTCGCTGCCGCGGGGCCGCAGCATGCGGCAGCGACGACAGGCCAGTCGGTCACCTTCTGGCTGCTCGCGGTGCTATCCGTGGCAGCAGCGCTCGGGATGATCGCCGCACGCAGAGCCGTGCACTGCGCGCTGCTGCTTGCTGTGGTGATGCTGTCGTTGGCGGTGCTCTATGCGACGCAGGGCGCACCGTTTCTCGCGTTCGTCCAGGTAATCGTCTACACCGGCGCGGTGCTGATGCTCTTCCTGTTTGTCGTGATGCTGATCGGGGTGAGTTCGGCCGATTCCATCGTGGAGACCATTAAGGGGCAGCGGCTCGCGGCGGGCCTGGTGGGCATCGCCTTGATCGTCCTGCTGCTCGGCAGCGTCGGTCATGCCGCGCTCGGGGGCATCACCAAGGTCGGCGCCTCGTACGGTTCGCGCAACCTCACCGCGGTCGCCCGGCTGATTTTCACCAAATACGTGTTCGCGTTCGAAGTAACGAGCGCCTTGCTGATCACGGCGGCACTTGGCGCGATGGTGCTCGCCCACCGTGAACGAACCGCGCCGAAGCCGACGCAGCGCGACCTGGCCAGGCGCCGGCTCGCGAGCGGTCGGCTACCCCCGCTGCCCGGTCCGGGTACCTACGCACGGCACAATGCCGTTGACCGGCCAGCCCTGCTGCCCGACGGGCGGCTGTCCGAGCTGTCGGTGAGCCCGGTGATCGCGGGCCGTCGCGGGGACCGCGAGTTGGCCGGTGGGGGAGGCCGTGCGCCGGCCCGTGGGGCGGTCGGCCCGGCCCTTGGCGCACCGGAGAACGAAACCGATCAGCCCGCGGCGGCCGAGCAGGCCAGGGATGAGCCAGCCGCGGATGAGCCAGCCGCGGATGAGCGTGGGCGCGGGGGAGACGGCGAGGTGGCAAGGTAATGACGCCGGTTCATTACATCGCGCTCTCGGCGATCCTGTTTGTCATCGGAGGCGTGGGCGTGCTTATCCGCCGCAACGCGATCGTGATCTTCATGTGCGTGGAGCTGATGCTTAACGCCGCGAATCTGGCTTTTGTCGCGTTCGCCCGGATGCACGGCAACCTGGACGGCCAGGTGATCGCATTTTTCGTGATGGTCGTGGCGGCGGCGGAGGTCGTCGTGGGACTGGCGATCCTGATGGCAATCTTCCGGACCCGCAGGTCCGCGTCGGTTGATGACGCGAACCTGCTGAAGTACTGAGAGGTAGCACGTGACAGGCTCGCATGCCGCCGCATCCGCTGCTGCGCTGACGGCTCCGCTTCCCGCCCAGGGGGCCCAGTCGGCGGCCTGGCTGCTCCTGGCCTTGCCAGCGGCCGGTGCGGCCGTGCTGCTGCTTGGCGGACGGCGGGCGGACCGTTTCGCGCATCTGCTTGGCTGCGCCACATCGCTCGCCGCCTTTTGCTACGGCGTCGTCGTCTTCGTGCAGATGCTCGGCTACCCGGCCGCACAGCGCAGCAGAGACCTCCGCCTGTACAGCTGGATCCCGGTCAACCGGTTCCAGGTCGATATCGCCGTATTGCTTGATCCGTTGTCGATCTGCTTCGTCCTGCTGATCACCGGCGTCGGTTCACTGATCCTTATCTACTCCATCGGCTACATGGCGGATGACCCGGACCGGCGGCGGTTCTTCGGCTACATGAACCTGTTCATAACCGCCATGCTGCTGCTCGTACTCTCCGACAACTACCTCGGCCTCTATGTCGGCTGGGAGGGCGTCGGCCTGGCCTCCTACCTACTGATCGGGTTCTGGCAGTACAAGCCGACGGCCGCCACCGCGGCGAAGAAGGCCTTTGTCGTCAACCGTGTCGGCGACACCGGCCTGACCATCGCGATCTTCTTGATGTTCGCAACCTTTGGCACGGTCTCCTTCACCGGCATCTTCGGCCACGCGGGCGCGGCAAGCCAGGGTGTGGTCACCGCGCTGGGCTTGCTGCTGCTGCTCGGCGCGTGTGGCAAGTCCGCCCAGGTTCCGCTGCAGTCCTGGCTGCTCGACGCGATGGAGGGCCCGACGCCGGTGTCGGCGCTCATCCACGCCGCGACGATGGTCACCGCGGGCGTGTACCTGATCGTCCGGTCCAACCCGCTCTACGCGCTCTCTGCGGACGCAAGGCTCGCGGTCACGGTCGTGGGCGCGGTCACCCTGCTATTCGGCGCGATCATCGGGTGCGCGAAGGACGACATCAAGAAGGCGCTCGCCGCTTCCACGATGAGCCAGATCGGTTATATGCACCTCGCCGCTGGGCTCGGGCCCGCCGGATACGCGTTCGCGATCGCTCAACTGCTCGCCCACGGCTTTTTCAAGGCGGGTCTGTTCATGGGTGCTGGTTCGGTCATGCACGGCATGAACGACGAGGTCAACATGCGCCGTTACGGCGGGCTGGCGAAGATTCTGCCGATCACGTTCGTCACCTTTGGCATCGGCTACCTCGCGATCATCGGCGTTCCGCCGCTTTCCGGCTTCTTCACCAAGGACGGGATCATCGACGCCGCGTTCGGCAAGGGCGGCACGTCAGGAGCCCTGCTGGGCAGCGCCGCGCTGATAGGTGCGGGGATGACCGCCTTCTACATGTCGCGGGTCATGTTCATGACCTTCTCAGGCAAACCGCGCTGGGAGGCCGAGGGGCCAGCCGGGCACCGCGAGTCGCCGGACGCGGCGCCCGCGCCCGCGCCGCACCCGCACGAGTCGCCCTCCGTCATGACCTGGCCAATGATCCTGCTCGCCGTCGGTTCCGCCGCGGCCGGCGCCTACCTCGTGCTCGGCGATCGGCTTGCGAACTTCCTCGCGCCCGTGGTCGGGCCCCTGCCGGAGCCAAGCAAGATCTTCACGCCGGCCGGACTTGGCGCGATCGGCCTGCTCGTGGTCGGGTTCTTGATCGCATGGGCAATCTACGGGCGGCGGGCAGTCCTGCGGAAGGCGCCGGCGGGCCGCTTCCCCACGGTCGCGGCTCGCAAGGACCTTTATGGCGACGCGCTGAACGAGTCGGTATTCATGCGGCCCGGCCAGTGGCTGACCCGGCTGTCGGTGTACTTCGACAACCGGGGCATTGACGGCCTGGTCAACACCCTGGCCGCGACCATCGGCGGCACGTCCGGTCGGCTGCGGCGGGTTCAGACCGGTTTTGTCCGCACTTACGCATTGTCGATGTTCTTCGGCGCGGCGTTGTTTGTCGCCGCGATGCTCCTGGTGAGGCTGTGACCCGATGAGCAACATCCCGAAGCCAGGGAGGCCGTCAGCGGCCGACCGCCCGCGAGGGAGGAAAAAAGTATGTTCCCCTGGCTGACCGTCACGGGCGCGATCCCGCTCGTCGGCATGCTGGCCATCGCGGCAATCCCGGCGGGTCCGGGCGGTAGTCCCCGCGGGCCGGAAATGCCCCCGGGTCCGGGTGGCCCACCGGGCAGGAGTACGGGGGACACTACGTCGGCGGAGTGTGCGCCGGCGCCGGCGCCGGCCAGTGGGAATGCGCGTGACCTTCTTGCCAAACGGCTCGCGCTGATCTTCTCCCTTGCGACGCTTGCCATATCGATCGTGATGGCGCTTCGTTTCAAGCCGAACGGCCCGCAGTTCCAGTTCACCGAGAAGTACTGGTGGATCCGGCAGTTCGGCGTGCATTACGCGCTCGGTGTGGATGGCATAGCGCTGGTGCTCATCGTGTTGACCACGATCCTGATGCCGGTGGTCATTCTCGCGTCCTGGCACGACGCCGAAGGTGGCAGGCGCAGCGTAAAGACCTACTTCGCGCTGTTGCTCTCGATGGAAACAATGATGATCGGCGTCTTCGCGGCGACCGACGTCTTTCTTTTCTACGTGTTCTTCGAGGTAATGCTGATCCCGATGTACTTCATGATCGGGAGTTTCGGCGTTGGCCAGCGCCAGTACGCGGCCGTGAAGTTCCTGCTGTACAGCTTGCTCGGCGGCCTGCTGATGCTGGTCGCCGTCATCGCCCTGTACGTCTACTCGGCTCATGGCGGAGCCAGGGGCACGTTCCTGTTCACCAGCCTCACCCATGTCGCCCTGAGCGCGACCACGCAGAAGTGGCTCTTTCTTGGTTTCTTCGTCGCGTTCGCGATCAAGGCGCCGCTGTGGCCGTTCCACACGTGGCTCCCTGATGCGGCGACCGCCGCGCAGCCGGGCGCCGCGGTGCTGCTCGTGGGCGTGCTCGACAAGGTGGGCACGTTCGGCATGTTGCGCTATTGCCTCGAATTGTTTCCGGCTGGGTCCAGGTATTTCACCCCGCTTGTGATCACGTTGTCGGTGATCGGCATCCTGTACGGCGCGATCGTCGCCATCGGCCAAACCGACCTCAAGCGCCTCATCGCGTACTCCTCGCTCTCCCATTTCGGGTTCATCAGCCTCGGCATCTTCGTGCTGACTACGCAGGGCCAGGTCGGCGCGACGCTGTATATGGTCAACCACGGTTTCTCGACGGGGGCGCTGTTCCTCATCGCGGGCTTCCTGATCGCGCGCCGCGGATCGCAGCGCATCTCCGACTACGGCGGCGTGCAGAAGGTAGCGCCCGTGCTCGCCGGGTTGTTCCTGGTATCGGGCCTCTCCGCGCTCGCATTGCCGGGGCTGAACACATTCGTCAGTGAATTCCTTGTGCTCGTCGGCACGTTCACCCGCTACAAGACACCCGCCGTGCTCGCGACCGTGGGCACCATCCTGGCGGCCATTTACATCCTGTGGATGTACCAGCGCACGATGAACGGTCCGACCCGTGACGAGGTTAGAGGCATGCCCGATCTGCGGGCACGCGAGCTGTGGGCCGTCGGCCCGCTGATCGCCTTGATCATCGCACTTGGCGTCTACCCGAAGCCGGTGATCGACGTGATCAATCCCGCCGTCCGGCAAACCATAACGCAGGTCCACGCGAAAGACCCGGCACCGTCGGTGAGCAGAGCGAGCAGAGGGAATGACACGGGCACCGCGAGCACACTGAGCAAGAGCCGCACCGCGGGCACTGCTCCGGGGAGCGGAGCCGTCGCCCAGAAGGGAGTCACCCCGTGACCGGGCTGCTTGCAGCGGGCGCGCCGATCCCGGCTCCGCACGTCGAATACTTCCAGTTGTCCCCCATGCTGGTGGTGTTTGGCGCCGCCGTCACAGGAGTGCTCCTCGAAGCGTTCGCGCCACGCAGCATCCGCCGTTCGGGACAATTGGCTCTGACCCTTGGCAGCCTCGGCACCGCACTGGTCCTGACGGTCGTGGTCGCCGCGTCCCGCAGCCTTTTCGGCGGGGGCAAGCCCGGGCACCTCGCGGCCATGGGTGCGGTCGCGGTGGACCGGCCGACCTTGTTCATCCAGGGCACCATCGTGGTGCTCGCCCTGGTCAGCGCGTTGCTGGTGGGTGAGGGCTCACGTGACGCCGCCGCTTTCACGGCGCAGGCGGCCGCGGTTCCCGGCAGCGCCGAGGAACGGGAGGGCCTGCTCGCCGGCATCTCGCACACCGAGGTGTACCCGCTGATGCTGTTCGCTGTCGGCGGCATGATGCTCTTCCCGGCCGCGAATGACCTGCTCACGATGTTCGTCGCGCTCGAGGTGCTTTCGCTGCCCCTCTACCTGCTCTGCGGTCTCGCGCGGCGGCGCCGGCTCTTGTCCCAGGAGGCGGCGGTCAAGTACTTCCTGCTTGGCGCCTTTTCGTCCGCGTTCTTCCTCTACGGGACCGCGCTGCTGTACGGGTTCGCGGGATCGGTGAAGCTGGCCGACATCGCGTCGAAGGTGCAGACAAGCATGGCGAACACAACGCTGCTGGCCGGCGGAGTCGCCCTGCTCGGCCTGGGCCTGCTGTTCAAGATTGGTGCGGTCCCGTTCCACAGCTGGAAGCCGGACGTGTACCAGGGCGCGCCCACGCCAATCACTGCGCTGATGGCCTCGGGCACGGTGGTGTCCGCTTTCGGTGCCGTGCTGCGGGTGCTCTACGTCGCGTTCGGCACGATGACGTGGGACTGGCGCCCTGTCATGTGGACGGTGGCGATCCTCACCATGGTGGTTGGCGCGATCATCGCGATAACCCAGACCGACGTGAAGCGGCTGCTCGCCTATTCGTCCATCGCACATGCCGGCTTCATTCTCACCGGTGTCATCGCCGCCACGACGGCGGGTTTGTCAGCCAGCCTTTTCTATCTTGCCGTCTACGGGTTCACCACGATCGGCGCGTTCGCCGTGGTCACGCTGGTGCGCGACGCGACAGGCGAAGCGGTCCATCTGTCGCGCTGGGCGGGACTCGGCAAGCGTTCCCCGCTGGTCGCGGGCATCTTCGCGTTCTTCCTGCTTGCCTTCGCCGGCATCCCGCTGACCAGTGGATTCACGGGGAAGTACGCGGTGTTCCAGGCCGCGGTAGCGAGTGGTGCGACACCGCTGGTCATCGTCGGTGTGCTGAGCAGCGCGGTGGCGGCGTTCTTCTACGTCCGGGTGATCGTGCTGATGTTCTTCTCCGATCCGGCGCCTGATGGCCCCGTCGTCGTCATGCCAAGCGCGCTCACCGCGAGCGCCGTAGGTCTTGGGGTGCTCGCGACATTGGTGCTCGGCATCGTGCCACAGCCACTGCTCGATCTCGCGAACCACGCCGCCACTCAGCTGTTCGTCCGCTGACCGGGGACTTTCGCCGCCTGCCAGCCTGGACCCGGGGAACGGCGTCATGCCCACCATCCCCGACAATGGTGGGGACAAGCACGCGCCAGAGATACGGGAGCCTGCGTGATCACTGCCGTCCCGGTGGACCTTCGTGACAGCGCGCTCGCCGCTGAGATCCTGGCCCAGCTCGGCCAGGTCGAAGAACGGCTGCGTGACATCGCCGCCCGCGCCGACGCGATCCTCGCGGCGCCGATTAAGCATCTGCTGGAGGCGGGCGGCAAGCGGTTTCGCGCGACGATCGTGTTGCTCGCCTCGCATTTCGGCGATCCCAGCGGCCCGAAGGTAATCCCCGCAGCGGTGGCGATCGAGCTGACACACCTCGCCACCCTCTATCACGACGACGTGATGGACGAGGCGGTCCTGCGCCGCGGTCACCCGTCGGCCAATTCACGCTGGGGCAACACGGTGGCGATCCTCACCGGCGATTATCTCTTCGCACGGGCATCACGGATCCTTGCCGACCTCGGAGCTGACGCGATCAGAATCCAGGCAGACACGTTCAGCCGCCTGGTGAGGGGGCAGGTCGCGGAGACCGTCGGCCCGCAGGCAGGGGAGGATCCGCTCGACCACTATCTGCGCGTCGTCGCGGACAAGACGGCCTCCCTGATCGCGACGGCGGGCCGGTTCGGGGCCATGTTCGGCAGCGCGCGTCCCGCCGACGTGCGCAAGACCGAGGGCGCGTGCAACGCGCTTGGCATGGCCTTCCAACTATCCGACGACATTCTCGACGTGGCGAGCGAGTCCGGGCAGTCGGGCAAAGAGCCAGGCACGGACCTCAGGGAGGGTGTGCGGACGCTCCCGGTGCTGCACGCGCTTCGCTCGGCCAGCCCGGATGGCAACCGGCTGCGAGAGCTGCTGAACTGCGCCGACCTGACCGATCCGCAGTTGCACGCCGAGGCGCTCGGGCTGCTTCGCGCCCATCCTGCGATGCAAGCCGCGCGTGTTGACCTGCGGCGATGGGCTGACGAAGCGCGCGCTCAAATTCTCGCGCTGCCCGATGTCCCGGTGCGGACCGCGTTCGAGTCGCTCTGCGACTACGTGGTCGAGCGCACTGGCTGAACCGCTCTGGCCTGGACCCGCATAGGCTGGCGGGTACAAAGGAGGATGACTGTGAGCTTGTTCGGTACCCACAAGACCCGGCTCGTGACTCGTGAGGAAGCACTGCGGGGGCGGGCGGAACCGATGCCGGTGGCGGCGCGGCACACGGTCCTCGGCGGACCACTCGCCCGGCCGTACCCCGAGGGGATGGAGATCGCCGAGTTTGGCCTCGGCTGTTTCTGGGGTGCCGAACGCGTGTTCTGGCAGGCGCCAGGAGTGGTAAGCACGGCGGTTGGTTACGAGGGCGGATTCACGCCCAACCCAACCTACGAAGAGGTATGCACGGGGCGGACAGGCCACGCCGAAGCCGTGCGGGTGGTATTCGACCCGGCCAGGACGAGCTACGCCGAGATGCTGAAGCTGTTCTTCGAGTCGCACGATCCCACCCAGGGGATGCGCCAGGGCAATGACGTCGGCACGCAGTACCGCTCAGTGATCTTCTATCGCTCATCTGCGCAACAGGCGGCGGCGGCGGAATCGCGGGCCGCATATCAGAAGCTGCTTGTCGATGCGGGCCATGGCGAGATCAGCACAGAGATAGTTCCGGCTGGCGAGTTCTACTTCGCCGAGGATTACCACCAGCAGTATCTCTCGGATGCCAAGAACCCGTACGGCTATTGCGGCCTCGGCGGCACCGGCGTGGCATGCCCGGTCGGGGTTGCCTCCGCTGGCAGCTGAGGTCGGCTGAGGTCACGCTGGTCTGTGCGGTCGGCTGCGTCCGTGCTGGTCTGTGCGGTCGGCTGCGTCCGTGCTGGTCTGTGCGGTCGGCTGCGTCCGTGCTGGTCCTGTGCTGCCGCGCGCTCAGTCGAAAGCACCACCGCGCCCGGCGCCGCGACGGAACCGTTCGACGTCAGCTAGCTCGGTGGCGTCAATCGTGGCCAGTCCTCGGCGAAACTCGTTCCGCAGCGCCGCGGCGCCGTCAAGCGCCATTCCCTCGAGTGTCGCGAGCCGGTCGGATCGTAGGCACTCGGGCGGGAAGGCCGCGAGCTCGTGCGCGAGCTGCTCGGCGGCGCGGCGTGCCTCTCCTGGCCCGACAACGCGGGTGACCAGGCCCATCTGATACGCCTCGGCAGCCGCCACCGGTCGCCCTGTCAAGATCAGATCGAGGGCCCGCCCAAGTCCCACGATTCGCGGCAGGCGGACGGTGCCACCGTCGATGAGCGGTACACCCCAGCGGCGGCTGAACACCCCGAGCACGGCAGTGTCCTCCGCGACCCGCACATCACACCACAGCGCCAGCTCAAGACCGCCCGCGACGGCATACCCGGCGATGGCCGCGATCACAGGCTTGGACAGCCGCAGCCGCGACAGCCCCATGGGCGCGTCCCCGTCCGGGGCCAGCCGGTTACCCTCAGGTCCGCCGATGGCCTTGAGGTCGGCACCTGCGCAAAAGGTCCCGCCCGCACCGGTCAGCACCGCAGCGCGGGCATCGGGGTCCGCATCAAAGGCCCGCATGGCTTCGGCGAGAGCGTGAGCGGCGGGCCCATCGACAGCGTTTCGCCGCTCCGGCCGGTCCAGAATGATAGTCGTCACCGGCCCGTTACGCTCGACCCGCACGCTCATCGCGGCTCCCGCACCCTCGGCGTCTGGCCATGATCCTTTATGTCGGAGACTAATCAGTCGTATGTACGGAAAGGTCTCCGACATAAGGGATCACGCTCTTGTCGATGGCCCATCGACGTGCAAAATGCAACACCGGGCCCACGTCGATCACGTGCGGTCAGTCAACCTGCCACGTGTCGCCGCTGGAAAGCAGCGCAGAAAGGTCGCCCGCGCCCTGACCTGCCTTGGCAGTTTCGATCTGCTCAGCCATCAGCCCGTCATAGCTTGGGCGCTCCACCTGCCGGAAGACGCCGATTGGCGTATGCGCGAAGTCCTCGGAGTCGAGCCGGGACAGCGCGAATGCGTACGACGGATCGTCCCGTTGACTGTCATGGACGACAAACCCGTCGGCTGCTTCCGCGGTCTCCGCACCGGGCGTTGCCCGCGCGCCCCTGGTCTCCGCACCGGGCGCAGGCCGCGCGCCCCCGGTCTCCGCACCGGGCGCTGCCCGCGCGCCCCCGGTCTCCGCGCCGGGCACTTCGGCGACCTCCAGCGAGCCATGCCTGCCGAACCGTAGCCCCAGGCTGCCATTAGCGCCGAACCGAACCAGCTGCCCGTGCTGGAGGCGGATCAGCCGGTCATCGCGGGATGTCGGCTCCTTCAACGGCAGGAACGCGTCGTCATTGAAGATCGGGCAGTTCTGGTAGATCTCGATGAATGCCGCGCCGTCGTGGTCGGCCGCCGCGCGCAGCACGCCCATGAGGTGTTTTCGGTCGGAATCGATGCTGCGTGCGACGAACGTCGCTTCCGCGCCGAGCGCGAGGGAGATCGGGTTGAATGGCGCGTCAAGGGAGCCGAGTGGCGTGGACTTTGTCACCTTCCCAAGCTCGGAGGTCGGCGAGTACTGGCCCTTGGTCAGCCCATAGATGCGGTTGTTGAACACCAGGATCTTGATGTTCACGTTCCGGCGCAGGGCGTGAATGAGATGGTTGCCACCGATGGAAAGAGCGTCACCATCGCCAGTGATCACCCACACAGAGAGATCAGGGCGCGACGCCGCGAGGCCCGTCGCGATTGCGGGGGCTCGGCCGTGAATCGAGTGAAACCCGTAAGTGTTGACGTAGTGCGGGAACCGTGACGAGCAGCCGATGCCGGAGATCACGACCACGTTCTCGCGCGGCACCTCGAGTTCTGGCATGAATGCCTGGAATGCGGCGAGGATCGCGTAGTCCCCGCACCCAGGGCACCAGCGGACCTCCTGGTCGGTCTTGAACTCGCGGGCGGGCACCTTCTCCGGCGCGTGTGGGACCAAGCGCAACGACGCGGGCCGGTGGGCCCCGCCGGCGCTGGTCTGGTGGGCGGCGCCGGCGCTGGCTCGCGGGGCCGGGCCCGCGGCACCCCTCGCTGCCCCTGCGGTCTCAGTCATGGCTGATCACATCCTTGATAACCCGCGCGAGTTCGGCCGAACGGAACGGCAGCCCTCGCACCTGGTTGTAGGAGATCACGTCGGTCAGATACCTAGCGCGCAGCAGTAGTGCGAGCTGCCCGAGGTTGATCTCGGGGACCAGTACCTTTTCGTAGCGGCCGAGCACGTCGCTCAGATTGGCCGGGAACGGCGAGAGGTAGCGCAGGTGCGCCTGGGCAACCTTGCGGCCAGTCAGCCGGGTCAGACGCACGGCCGCGCCAATCGAGCCGTAGGTGGAACCCCAGCCAAGGACGAGCAGGCGGGAGTCACCGTCCGGATCGTCCACTTCGATCGGCGGGATGTCGTTCGCGATCCCATCGACCTTGGCCTGGCGGAGCCGAACCATCCGGTCGTGGTTGTCCGGATCGTAAGAGATGTTCCCGGAGCGGTCGGCGCGCTCGATACCACTGATCCTGTGTTCCAGGCCCGCGGTTCCCGGGATCGCCCATGGCCTGGCGAGCGTGTGCGGATCACGCTGGTATGGCTCGAAGGGCTCCTCGCCCGGCGCCGCGAACTTCACCCGCAGATCCGGCAGCGCCGCCGGATCGGGAAGCCGCCAGGGCTCAGACCCGTTCGCAAGGTACCCGTCGGACAGCAGGATGACCGGGGTCCGGTACTTCAGCGCGATCCGTACGGCCTCGATCGCGCTGTCGAAACAATCGGCCGGCGTTGCGGGCGCGATGACGGGCAGCGGGCACTCACCGCTGCGGCCGTAAAGCGCTTGCAGAAGGTCGGCCTGCTCGGTTTTGGTTGGCATGCCGGTCGACGGCCCGGCTCGCTGGATGTCGCAGATGACCAGCGGCAATTCGACGGCGGTGGCGAGGCTGATGGTCTCGGCCTTGAGCGTCATGCCGGGACCTGAAGTGGTCGTGACACCGAGAGCGCCGCCGAACGCAGCCCCAAGTGCCGCACCGACGCCGGCGATCTCATCCTCGGCCTGGAACGTCCGCACCCCGAAGGCCTTGCGCTTCGCCAGTTCGTGCAGGATGTCGGACGCGGGGGTGATCGGGTATGAGCCCAGGAAGAGCTGCAGCCCGGATAGTTGCGACGCCGCTATGAGGCCGTAGGCCAGCGCCGTGTTGCCCATGATGTTCCTGTACATGCCGGACGGCAGACTGGCGGGCTTAATCTCATACTGGACCGAGAAGGCCTCGGTGGTCTCACCGAAGTTCCATCCCGCCTGAAAGGCCGCGATGTTGGCCTTCATGATCTCGGAATGGTGCGCGAACTTGGTCCGCAGAAAGTCGAGCGTGCTATCGAGTGGCCGGTCATAGAGCCAGGAGAGCAACCCGAGCGCGAACATGTTCTTGGCGCGTTCGGCGTCCTTCTTTGTGATCTCGTATCCTTCGAGCGCCTTGACGGTCATCGATGTCAGCGGGAGTGCATGCACCTGGTAAGCATCGAGTGAGCCGTCCTCAACCGGGTTTGATTCGTAACCGACCTTCGTCAGATTGCGGCGCGTGAACTCGTCAGTATTGACGATCACATCCGCGCCGCGCGGTACGTCGGTCAGGTTGGCCTTCAGCGCCGCTGGATTCATCGCGACGAGCACGTCGGGAGCATCGCCCGGCGTGAGGATGTCGTGATCAGCAAAGTGCACCTGGAAACTGGAAACGCCAGGAAGCGTGCCAGCTGGCGCGCGGATCTCGGCCGGGAAGTTCGGCAACGTCGAAAGATCGTTGCCGAAGATCGCCGTCTGCTGGGTGAACCGGTCTCCGGTTAGCTGCATGCCATCACCGGAGTCGCCGGCGAAGCGGATGATGACGCGGTCGAGTTGCTGGACCTGTTTGGTCACAGTCCCGAAACCTCCTCCACGCGTCGCAGCCACTCACGCGGCGGTGTGGTGAGAGTCTCTGCCGCCGATCGAGGCGTGCTGGTGAGCGGCTAGTTGCGCAGGCCCCACGGTGGAACGCCAGTAAGCGTTCTCGTTTAGTTTACGTGCGCCGCGGCCCCCTGGTTCGGCGCGGTACCGCGACGAATCTCATTGTGATGAATCTCCTACACCCTCAATGAGCCATGTTGAGACTAGCCGGTTTTGTGACGCAGTTGTGCACACGACGCGGCCTCTCTGTGACAAGACGTCTAAGCAGCTGGGTAGTTCACGGGCGGACGCCGCGCCAGTTTAGGCTGAACAGGTGGATGCGCGGTCGGCACGGGCCGGTTGGGCGCCGGAGCAGATCGGCAGCCGGATCGCGGCGCGCTTCGGTGCTGGCGCGGTGAGCGATGTCAGCCATGGGACGGTGACCGCGGACATCGCCCCGCAACGCTGGTTAGAGTCGCTCACCTTCGCCCGTGACGAGCTGGGTTGCCAGGTGTTCGACTGGCTGTCGGCGGTCGACGAATTCGCCGATGGCTTCGCTGTCGTTGTCCACACCCACTCCGAGGCTGGCGGTCAACATCTGCTGCTGCGGACGCGTGTGGCCAGGGACGGGCCCTATCTGCCAAGCGCGGCGAAGGTGTTTGGCGGCGCGGACGTGCACGAGCGGGAGACTGCGAAGCAGTTCGGAATACGCTTTGCCGGGCACCCGGACCCTCCGCCGCTGCCGCTGTCCGCAGATCCAGGCGTCCCGCCGCCGCGCTAAACGTCTTCAACCAGGTCCCTAACGGCTGCCGCGTACCTGGCACGAGCCACGTGTGCGGCACTTCCCGTGCGGCCGCCGGGTTATCCACAGACCGCCATTTCCCCTCCCAAAGGCCTTGACAACATGCCAAGATCAGCAGTGGGGCAACGCCCCCATGGGAGGGCGGGCTATGTAGGAGGCGGGCTATGTAGGAGGGCGGCTGAGCGGCAGCGCGGTGAACACTGCGGCCTGCAGCCCGCGGATGGTGCGCGCTGCGGCAGCCGTTCGGGATCATTTCTTCTGTTAGCCCGCCAATCTTGGTGTGCCACCCCCGCTGGAACGTCTCCGCAGGCCAGTACCGTTGTGTGAGCATGAGGGCGGAGGCGCCGATGCGGGGCAATCAGGTCAAGACAGTCGCGCTCATGGCGGGGTTGTCCGGGCTGATTCTGCTGGCCGGGGCCGCGCTCGGAGGTGGCATCGGGTTGGCGATCGCGCTCGTGGTCGCGTTCGCCATGAACGGGGCGGCATACCTTCTCAGCGCTCGCATCGCGCTGACAGCGATGCATGCGCGGCCGGTGAGCGAGGTCGAGCGGCCGCAGCTTTATAGGATCGTCCGCGAGCTTTCTACCGCGGCACGCCAGCCGATGCCACGCCTGTACATTTCACCAGCCATGCAACCAAACGCGTTCGCCACCGGCCGTGGGCCACGGACGGCGGCGGTCTGCTGCACTGAGGGAATGCTGCGGCTGCTCGACACGAGCGAGCTGCGCGGCGTGCTCGGCCATGAGCTGTCACATGTCTACAACCGCGATGTGCTGATCTCTTCGGTCGCCGCGGTGCTAGCCACGGTGATCACGTTTTTTGCGGGCCTCGCGTGGCTGGCTCGCCCACGGTCGGACACGGATGAACAGCCCGGGCTGTTCGGGTTGCTGCTGATGCTGGTGCTAGGGCCGGTGGCGGCGTCTATCATCCAGTTGGCCATCAGCCGGACGCGCGAATACCAGGCGGACGCATCCGGTGCGATGCTTACCGGTGACCCCCTGGCGTTGGCGAGAGCCCTGCGTAAGATCGACGCCGGTATCGCGGCGCTGCCGCTCCCGGCCAGCGGGCGGCTCGCGTCGGCCGGCCACCTGATGATCGCAAATCCATTCCGTGGCGATGGGCTTGCCCGGCTGTTCTCGACCCATCCGCCCACCTCCGAGCGTGTCATGCGGCTGGAGGCCATGGCCGGTTACCCACGCTAGTGTCCTGAGTCCGGATGTCCTGGGGCCCTGAGGCGTTAAGGGACCGCTACGGTGACCCTGGGATCGCAGCATTGTGACGCTGAAATCGTGGTCTTCCCCGGCGCGACGCAATGTTACCGCCTTTGCCCGCTCCAGCCATCCTGGTGTCGCTTACCAGGTGGTGTCGGCTGGTGGCGGAGTGTGATTACCCGGCCGGGTCTTGCGTCGGCTTACCTGTAGTTAACGAACTGCAGAGCGAAATCGAATTCTTGACCCTTGAGCAAGGCTATTACCGTCTGCAGGTCATCCTTCTTCTTTGAGGAGACCCGCAGTTCCTCGCCTTGCACCTGAACGCGGACGCCCTTCGGCCCTTCATCGCGGACTATCTTCGCCAGCTTCTTGGCGCTCTCCTGGGAGATGCCCTGCTGAAGTCCGACGCCAAGCCGATACTCCTTGCCTGAGAGCTTCGGCTCGCCGACGTCGAGCACCTTCAGCGACACACCACGCTTGACGAGCTTGTCCTTGAAGACATCAAGCACCGCCTTTGCCCGCTCCTCGCTGTTGGCGCGGACCTCAATGCCGTTCTGGCCAGACCAGGCGATCGACGCCCCGACGCCGCGGAAGTCGAACCGGGTCCCGATCTCCTTGGCTGCCTGGTTCAAGGCGTTGTCGACCTCTTGGCGGTCGAACCTGGACACGATGTCGAACGAAGACTCCGAAGCCACGAGTTCAGGTTAGACGGCGGAGCCTGGTCGATCACGCGGAGCTGCCGATAAGATCGCTGCTGATGAGCGCGCAGTGGCGGCAGCCGATGTGATGGATGCATCCCATTCCGCTATCCTTCACTGTGCCGCTGGACAGGCGGCACGCGGCAGGTTGCCCGAGCGGCCAAAGGGAGCGGTCTGTAAAACCGTCGGCT